>Ga0074195_1000352_pt1 | contig 97941 bp, 86 predicted proteins | sample EPASupsiteHSE623_FD_64525 | JGI IMG/M metagenome (GOLD analysis project Ga0074195, IMG submission 64525) | Bioremediated contaminated groundwater from EPA Superfund site, New Mexico - Sample HSE6-23 | ecosystem: Environmental > Aquatic > Deep subsurface > Groundwater > Contaminated ...
TTCCTCACCGGCCTGACCCAGGACGAATTTACCGTCGACGAGCCCGAGGAGGATTTCGCGCGCCATGTAGCCGGCCTTGGGGGAGACGCGTCGCTCGTTTGGAAGCAATATTATGAAAACTTGATCGCCATGATCGAAAAAGGCGGTTTCGACATTCTGGGACATTTCGATCTCGTGAAGAAAAACAACGCGAAAGGAAGATGGTTCGACGAGACGGCCGCGGATTATCTGGCCGCCGCCTATGCCGCCGTCGACAGGGCCTCCGAACTGGATCGCGTGGCGGAAATCAATACCGGCGGCCTGGCCAGGGGGAAGATCGACTCGCCCTACCCGTCCATGGCCATCCTGAAACACATGCGCGAGAAAGGCCTGAGGCTGACCCTGGGCGACGACGCGCACGCGCCGGCCCATCTCGGCCGATATCAGGCCGTCGCCATCGGCGCGGCCAGGGAAGCGGGCTACGAAAGTCTCTGGTATATGGACGCCGACCGCCTGTGGCGGGAAATCGGGATCGACGAAGCCGGGAAGGCTTGCCGAGGCGCGAAGATATAAAAACGGGGCAGCTTCCGCTGCCCCGCATATATTTCTTTCCGATCGGGAAACAATCCCTTCTCTAGCGGTTTCGCCTTTCCTCGCTCTTCTGGCAGTCGATGCAGAGGACGGCGTAGGGGATAGCCCCGAGTCTTTCCTGGGGTATTTTTTTGCCGCAGGCCATGCAAAGCCCGTATCGCCCCTGACTTATGCGCGTGAGCGCCGCGTCTATGGCTTTGAGCCTCTTGATATCCTGGGAGCCGAGCGCCTCGATCATCTTCCTGTCGATATCATCGGACGCGACATCGGCTACATCCTTGGGATCCATCTCCGCGACGATAGCCCGGAATTCTTCATTTGTGGCGGCGAGTGCCTCAAGGATCTCGCGCTTCTGCAGAATGAGCAATTCCCGCATCTGTTCGGTAAAGGTTGTTTCCATCAGACTCCCCCGAACAAGGCATTTTTCAACGCCGGTTCTGTAATTTTGGATGCGCACAATGCATCATATAGCGTAAAATGTCAAGTCGTGTGCCCCGCGCGCTCCCGCGCATGTTGACATTCGTCTCGGCGGTACATACTATTTCATATACTTACTGGGCGCAAGTACCAATCCGAAAAATTGAAGGCCCACCAATCCAAGGAGTCGACGTGGCGAAAGAAGAAGCCATAGAGGTAGAGGGAATCGTTCGTGAAGCCCTCCCAAACACAATGTTCAGGGTCGAGCTGCAGAACGGCCACATCATTCTCGCCCACCTTTCAGGCAAAATGAGAAAACACTATATCCGCATTGTCCCGGGAGATAAGGTCCGCGTCGGGCTCTCGCCCTACGATCTTTCCCGAGGCAGAATCATCTACCGAGAAAAATAATCCCGCTTCCTGATTCTCACCCATGTCGCACCCCGCCCTCCCTGACTGCGGTCGGCGGGTCCGAAACTTCCCGCGAGACTATTCGTCTCCAGAGCCCTTCTCACCACATCGGCCATGACAGGCTCGCCGGCTGAATGAAGACCCTTGCCGTGAATGATGAGCACTTTCTCCAGTCCAGAATTGCGGCTGGCCAGCAGAAAATCCACTATTGAGGCATCGGCCTCGGCGGCCGTCTTGCCATGAAGATCGAGGACAGCCTGCGGACGCATGCGCCGCAGACGCTCGGCTTCCTCGATGCGCGCCGTCCTGTCGTTTTCCCCGGGATCGCCTCGCTCATCCTTGTCGGGAACCCCGTGTATCGTCATCCAATGATTGAGATAATCGTCGGCGCTCACCTGCTTCGGGGCGCCGCGCGAAACCTGTTGTGTCGCGGGTGCCGGAGCTCCGGTCTTCCGAGAGAGCTTTTCCTCGATCGCCGGGGCATTGGCTTTCTTGCCCGGCCCTTGCTCGGTTTTCTTCTTCTGGGCGCCCTGTTTCTGACTTTCGTCCCACTGGCGCAGTATTTTGTCAAAATCCATAATCCCTGCTTTGTTGAGCTACAATAATGAAAAGAGCCGCGACAGTCAAATGAAGTTGCCCTTGTTGCGCCCCGGGTTGCGGCAGACGCGGTTTTCTCTCATACTTGTCTCAGGACGAGAGGGAAACATGATCAACGCACGACGATATCGCCCCACCAGCAGCAGGTTCTCAACCTGGATCCTGAGGTACACCGTGGGAGCCTACATAGCGGGGACATATAATGCCCATGCCATCGGGCGCGAAATCTTCGATACCGTGAAACCTCCCTTCATCCTCGTCGGCAACCATTCCTGCAACATGGACCCCTTCCTCACGAATTTCTTCGTGCCCCATCCCGTCCATTGGGTCACGAGCGACGGCAACCTGCGCTCTCCCCTTATGCGCTTTCTCCTTATAAAGCTGGTCGGATCCATCCCTAAATCGAAAGCCATCCCCGACATCGAAACCGTGAACTGGATCGTCGAATTCATCAGAAAGAGAAAAAGCGTGGTCGGCTTTTATCCGGAAGGCCAGGCTACCTGGGACGGAACATCCCTGCCCTCCCTCGTATCGACGGCGAAGCTGGTCAAACTGCTCAAGGTGCCCGTCATCTGCGCCGTTTCCAGGGGCGCCTTCATGACAAAGCCCCGCTGGTCATACAGAAAGAGGAAGGGCGAGATGGAGATCGAATTCACTCAGCTGCTTGACCCGATCAACATCAAACAGCTGAGCGTGGCGGAAATCGATGAAAGGCTGAACAAGGCGATATATCACGACGATCCCGCATGGGCAAAAGAACACGGAAAGCGGTACAGCAGCGCGAAGCGGGCCGAACGCGTCGATCTGGCGCTCTACGTCTGTCCGGCCTGCGGGAAACTCCAGACCATGAAGTCCGACGGCATCCTCGTCTCCTGTTCGGCCTGCGGATTCGCCGCCGAGTACGGCGAGGACGGAAGCTTCCGGTCGGCCGCGACAGGAAATGTCGGGAAACCCGTCTGCGAAACCATGGGCGGAGGCAACGACAGAATTCTCTTCCCTTCCCTGCATGAGTGGGATAGGTGGCAGAAAGCATATCTAAGTACCCTGCTTGAGCAGGATTTTGCATCGGCGCCCGGCCGCGCGATTTTTTTCGACGAAAAAGTAAGGCTCCTGCGCGGCAAACGCATGGATAAAATGGAAAGCCTGGGCTATGGCAGCCTCACGCTCAGCTCCGACGGCCTGACCCTGCGGCCGGAAAATGGCAAAGCCATTTCCTTCGAGATTAAGGAGATAGAGCGACCCGGCGTCCTCAAGTGGAATTTTTTCGAGTTCTATGTTGGGATGATGGTCTACCGCGCCCGATTCGACGACAAGACCGTTTCGGGGTACAAGTACGCGATGGCCCTGGAACTGCTGATCGCGTCACGCGGCAACAAGGAAAACTCAACCCCTATACCATAATTGACCGGGCTTGGCGAAGCGTTTCTTCTTCGCGAGCACCATGTACGACACCAGAACATAGGCAAGATAGAGAGCCGCGACGCCAACCATCAGCCAGTAATAGGACATATCCCCCGTAACATATGCCTTGGCTGGCAAATTGATGGCTAAAATGAAGGGAATCGCAAGGATGAAGGTAAGACCGGCCGAGAGCATGTAGTCGGAGGACACCTTGGTCTTGAACTCGGGGTCCATGACCCTGAGAAGTGCCAGCCCTGTCGACAACGTGCCCGTCGAGACACCATACAGCATCAGCATTCGCTCAAACTTGTAATCGTTGAACATGCGCGAACTTACCCATGGCACCGTGACGCTGGTTAGAAGCCCGCAGATGGCTGACATAAGGAGGATGGGGAACCAATACTTCCCCACGAAAACAAGGGAAATCGCCGCCAGGGCGCCGGCGACCATGAAGTCGACGGAAAAACCCGAAATGCGCGTGAGGGAATCGTCATCCAGGATGTAGCCTAACTTCAAAACATCGACAAGACGCCTTACCACGATAGCCGCGAGGGCGGAAAATATGAAGTTGATGCCCCAGAAGTTGGCGGCCAATTCGGCGCCTGTCTTGCCGGCGAATCCGAGGAGGATCGTAAGTCCCTTGAGAAGAAGGAAAGAAAGGAAATAGACGACGCAGACCGCGGCGATATGGAAACTGAATGAATCGATGGCCTCCGAATCGGTGGTGAGGCGGCCGCCCACAGGCTTGCTGCCATTCTTCGGCATGATGCCTGTCAGAAGGGTCTTGTCCTTCATGAAAGCGAGCATTTCGGCGCCGATCCAGCCCTTCCTGATCCCCATGTTTATGAGAACCACCCCTCCGAAACATGCCCATAGATAACCGAGGGCCGCAAAGGTAAGGCCGACGGAAGCGCCTCCCTCAAAGCCCATAGCCTCCCAGCCCTTGCCGATGGCGTAGGCCTGGCCCGGTCCGAGGGCGAAACCGAGGGGAAGATGCAGCCCGAAAGCAGGATGGATCTTGGGCAGGAAAAGCAGCGTAAGGCCGAGTCCCAGCAGGGCCTGCGTGGCGTACCCCATGAGAATGCCCGTGGACATGCCCAGAACGCCGCCTCCGGAATGCCCTTTTACCTTGGGAGGAGAGGAGCGCAGGGACATTGAGATGAAGGAGATATTGAGAAGATGGTATACGAGATCCCCCAGTCCATTCATCTTGTATCCCACGGCGGGAAGCACGAAATTATAGACGGGAAGAAGGATGAATCCGGCGGTGAGAGCGTTGGGAATGAGGTATTTCTGGAAAAACCTTACCTTGGAGCGTATGAAGGTAGCCACAATTAAAGCGGATGAAATGAGGCCGGCATCGATGATTACTTTCCAGGAAAAATCCATTCGTTCCTCCTTGCTATCGGCATGGTAGGCGCTGCCGACCGCGCGCGCAAGGGGGTGCGTTAAGGGCAATGCGCGCTCGCACTGGACAAAAGACCGTTCTCACGGGAAAATGGAAGGCAATGCAGCTTCGCGACATGGCAAGACTTTCCTCGTGCAGGATATTCGCCGATATCGAACCAACCGAACTGGCGAAGGATTTCGATACGCTTCCGCATTCGCTCAAGACCTTTGAAGAAAAATCGGTCATCCTGCTGGCCGGATGCGGGTATTCATCGCTGTATATCCTCATAGAAGGCGAGGCTTTCGCGGAGATGACGAGCGATGAGGGAAAGGTAGTGCGGGTGGAGAGTTTCAAGGCCGTAGAAGCCATCGCCTCGGCTATACTCTTCACTTCGGGACAGAGGCTGCCAGTCAGCGTGGAAGCGAGGACCGCGTGCCGCTTCATCGTGATCCCGAAAGAAGCGCTGTTGAAACTATGCATGAAACATCAGCCCATTCTGGAAGCCCTGCTCGAAGAGATGGGAGATAGAGTCTTCTTTCTGACAGAGAAGCTGAAAGCGGCCCAGTTCATAAGCCTGAGGGAAAAGCTCGCCGATTGGATCCTTCGCCGCCTTGAGCTTTCCGGTTCGACCACGATACGCCTTGAGGCCACGCGCGAAAGAATGGCCGAGCTTTTCGGCGTGGCGAGGCCTAGCCTGTCGCGCGAACTGGGAGCCCTTCAGCGCCTCGGAATCCTGGAACTTTCGGGAAAGGAAATAAGGATACTCAATGGCGAGGGCCTGCGGAAGCTGAGGAATTCGAGGAGCTCATCGCCCCGCTGATCGGCGAGCCTAGGCCGAAGGCAGCTGAGCCGCGGCGATAAAACGATCAATGAGATAGCGTGCCACGGAACCGTGCGGGGGAATATCGGGCAGACGGTCGGGTGAGAACCAGCCCAGATGGTCGATTTCCTCGCCGTCGGGACGTACCTCGCCGGACTTGTACTCGGCCTCGAAAGCGATCATGAGCGAATCAGGAAAGGGCCAGGGCTGGGACCTGACGTAACGCGGCTCGCTTATTTCGATGCCGGCCTCCTCCATAACCTCGCGATGGACAGTCTCCTCCAGCGTTTCGCCCGGCTCGACAAAGCCGGCTATCAAGCCGTGGCGACCTGCGGGAAACTTGGCGTTATGCGCGAGAAGCATCTCGCCGCCGCGATGGATGAGGACGATGACAGCGGGCGAAATGCGCGGGAAGTAGGCGCGGCCGCATGCCTCGCAGACCTTCGCTCTTTCGTAGTCGCGGCCGCGCCCGTCGACAAGCGGCGCGCCGCAGAAGGCACAGTAGTGCGCCACGAAAGACCAGTGCGCGTAGGCCCTCGCCTTGAGGATGAAGGTGACCGAATCCTGGGGCGCCGCGCCGATGAACTGCCGCAGCGGCGCGCGGGAAGCACCCGGCAGCCCCGAAGCCTGCTCGTCGCTCAGCTCCACGGCCATATAAGTCTTGCCGTCGAAATCGAAGGCCGTGCTCGCGAAGCCCGAGGGGACGCCATCCTTTTTTGCCACTACGGCGCCGCCCGGAAGCGACAGCGATTCAAATAGGGGCAATCCCGGAAGCTCATTATTCCACGCGGGCGGAAGGATGAGGTCGGGGCCGCAGAACAGCGAAAAGCCGACGGCTCGCGTTTCAGTCATGGGAGGACCTTCGACTCAATGGTGGAGCACCGTTTCTTCGATGATCCTGAGCTGCGAACGGTACAGCCCGGTGATGTTGGTGCCGTAATCGGCCACGAGCCTGAGCATGTCGCGGGGATTTTTGTCCTCGTCCACGCCGTTGATCCTGTCGCCCGCGTCGCCCAGGCCGGGCATGATATAGGCGCGCTCGTTGAGGATGGGGTCCATCCACAGCGTGTGGACCGTGACGTTCTCGATGGCCCTGACGATTCTCAGGCTGCCTTTCAGCGCGGAAATGACATTGAGGAACTTCACCGACTTGGGTTTGACGCCTTTCTCGAGGAGGTATTTCACCACGGTGACGAGAGAGCCGCCGGTGGCGTTCATGGGATCGGCGAACACGAGATTCTTCCCGTCCAGTTCTTCCAGCTTGAAGTAGGAACGGTCCAGATCGAGGATGTACTCCATCGTCGTCTCGCTCTTCGAATCGTCGCGTTTGATCTTGAAGAGGGCGAAGGGGGTGAGATAGCCCGAAGAGGAATACTCCTGTATTTCCTTGGAGACGATCATCGACGGCAGGAGGGCGCCGCGCAGCATGACGCACATCACCGTGTTGGAGAGCTGCGCGTCGATGTTGGGAATCTTGTGCACGGCGTAGTTCTGCACGGGAATGCCGACGGGCGTCTTGACGATGAGGTAGTTTTTATTGGGATTGACGCCGCCGCCGAAAGCGATGTTGAAGAGGAGTTCGAAGGCCCTCTGCGTGTAGTAGACGAATTCCTGGCGTCCGGTGTTGATGTCGCGCAGCTTGGCGATGAGGCGCGAGGCTTCGCCGTGGTTCTCGTGCGGCGTGACGAAGGAATATACCTGAATGCGCGGCTCGCTCGCGCAGATTTCCTTCATCAGGCTTCCCATCGTGTTGTAGAGCTCGATGAGGGCGGCTTCTTCCTTCTTTTTCTCGGTTTCCGAATGGCTCGTGCCCAGAATGTTGAAGGAAACCATGGCCTGGCGATAAAGAGCGTCCATCTGCGCCAGGTAGGCGTTGTCCTTGGCCGAAAGATAGCCGTCGAGATCCTGCGCTTTCAGTATTATTTTGCTCACTTCCGATCCCCTTCAGGCGGCGGGCCAGAAAGGGGCCCGCCGGTAGTATCGATTTGAAATCAGAGCGTCGTGATCTCGCCGAGGGTGCCGTTGCCAATGCCCACGGCGTTGCCTTCGTCGAAATCGAGATGGCATTCGAGAGCGTAGGCCGCGTTGACGCGGCAGACGACGTTGAGGAAGATGGCTCCCCTCTCCCCGCCGGCCTTGAGGCTGACGAGCTGCTTGTCGGCGACGCCGAAGCGTTTGCCCTCTTCCAGGTTGAAGTGGATGTGGCGTTTGGCGATGATGAGGCCCTTATCTTTTTTAATGGAACCGGCCGGTCCGATAATCTCGAAGGAGGCGCTGCCGTCGAGCTGGCCCGATTCGCGCACGGGGCAACCGGGAACGCCCAGCTTGAACTGGTCGCTCGCGAGAATCTCGCACTGCGTCTCCTTGCGTTCCGGTCCGAGTATCCTGACGCCCTCGAAGGCGCCCTTCGGTCCCTTGATGGTGACGGTCTCGGCGCAGGCGAACTGTCCGGGCTGGATCAAGTCCTTGGTCTTGGTGAGCTGATAGCCCTTGCCGTAAAGGATGTCGAGATCCTCGCGGCTGACGTGGACGTGGCGGTTGGAAAGATTGATGACGACTTTGGTTTCGGGCATGAAATTACCTCCGTGCTGGCGTTCGCATCCATTATACATTTAAACGCGTAAATTTTAGAAGAAGCCGGCAAGTTTCCGTAAACGTAGACAGTCTTTGGAAAAGGGTCAAGGGGAATCGCGTCGGGAGCCTCGGGAAGTTGCGTGTTCCCGGCTTCCTTTCTCGCCTCGAACCCGTGCGAAGCGCCTCTAAAGCTTCGCGAGGCGGTGAAAAACCGGCTCCAGACCCTTGTAGCTCTCTCGATACAGGGAGAAGAGCTCGTCGTAGAGCGCCTTCTTCGATTCATCGGGAAAGAAGGTCTTCCCGAAGGAAACGAGCTTTTCGGCAGCCTGCCCTATGGTCGGGAACTGGCCGAGGGCGACCAGGGCGAGGCAGAGGTCGCCGAGAAGTTCGGCTTCGCCGAAGGCAGGGACGAGAATGGGCTTCCTCGTTATATCGGCTTTGATCTGGTTCCATACGGCGTTCCCCGCGGGCTGGCCCGTGACGCGGAGATCCTCCACCCGAGCCCCCAGGGATTCCATCACCTCGATGACGTCGCGCATGGCGAATCCCGCCGACTCGGCCACGGCCCGGGCCATCTCCTTCCTTCCATGCCGCAGGGAAAGTCCCACGAAGACGGCGCGGGCGTCGGGGTTCCAGAGCGGGGCCCGCTCGCCGGACAGATAGGGAAGGAAAAGCAGGCGGTCCGCGCCGGCCGGAGCCTCGGCCGCCATGCGGAAGAAGTCGCCGTGATCGCCAGCCCCGACGCCCTCTATGCCCATGAACCAGGAGACTGCTTTTCCCGTTGCCGAGATGACGCCGGAAATGTTCTCGTAAGGTTCTATGACGTGAGGCATGAAGAGGAGACGAGGATCCCTAGGGACAGCCGTGTTCCAGCAAAGGTTGATGCCCTCCGAGGTGCCCGATCTGTCGCAGGCCCTGCGGGGGCTGGTCGTCGCGGTGCCGATGAGGGAGACGATGAAATCGGGTCCGCCAGCGACGACGGGGATGCCTTCGGGAAGGCCGGTCGCTTCGGCCGCCTGTCGCGTCACCGCCCCCACGATGGAGCCCAGCTTCGCGAAGGGAGGGAATTTCCTTTCATCCAGGCCGAGAAGCCTCAGCGACCTCGAGTCCCAGATTATCGCCTGGTAGCCTTCGGCAGGGAGGATGCTTATCCAGGCGCCGCAGAGGCGCGCGATGATGTATTCGGGACAGGAGGAGAACCAGCGGGTGTTTTCGTAGATATCGGGGCGCTGGGCCTTGAGCCAGAGCACCTTCGGAAGATTGTACGCCGGGTCGAGGAACCTGCCCAGAATAGGTTCGGCCAGCGCGGACTCACCGGCGGCTCTCCTGTCCATCCAGGTGATGGCGTTGTGGAGCGGCTCGCCGTCGGCGCCCACCGGCAGCAGCGTGGGGCCGTTTCCGCTCACCGCCACGCATTCCACGTCGCCCAGGCCGCCCGGAGTCGCGGCCGCCAGCCCCGCGAGCAGCCCTTTGACCGCTTCCGTCCAGGATCGCGGGTCTATTTCATGTTCGATGGGATTGGCGCCGATGATGCCCTGTATCGTCGCCCTCTCGACGGCGACGCAGCCGCCTTCCCTGTCGAAAAGAGCAGCCTTCGCGCTCGTTGTTCCTATATCGATGGCGACGATCATGCCTTATCGCTTCCCATGTCGCAGAAATCGGCGGTATCGCATTCGCCGCAGTCCTCGCCGGGGCAGGCGAAAAACCGCCCGGGGCCGCGCAGGCAGTCGGCCTGGTCTTTCAGCTCGTCCAGCCTTTTCTGCGCTTCGCCGATCGCCGCCTCTTCGGCGCTGATCCGCTCTTCATATTTTCTGACGAGAAGGGCCTTGCAGGCTTCTCCCGAGGGGTCTTCCTCGGCCAGATCGAAAAATTCCTTGATCTCGCCCAGGCTCAGTCCATAGGTCTTGAGCTGTTTGATCCGTTTTAGGTAGACGATGTTCCTGCCGGGATAGCGGCGATGGAGCCCTTCCGTCCTGTCGTTGGATTTCAGGAGGCCCAATTCTTCATAGTAGCGTATGGATCTCGCCGTGAGTCCGAACATGGAGGCGAGGTCCCCGATCTTCAAGCTATCGCCGTGGGTTTTCATACTGTGCTGTTTCAATGATACCCTACTTGAATATTTTTTGAAATATGCTATTATCAATTTTACGTAAGATTTTTTGTTACGTAAGTTTCAAAAGCTTGTCGATTCTCCCTTCCTTTTGGAGGAATGTATGAAATTCCGTCTGTCCATCGTCGCGGCCATCCTCGTTCTCGCCCTTCCCGTCTTCGCCAAACCGCCGAGAATCGGCGTCTTCATACCCGGCGTCAGGGAAGGCAGCCCCACGTATTCAGATCTCGCGGCCGGCGCCGAAAGACTGGCCGCCGAAATCCCCGGCGCCTCGGTAAAGATTTTCGAGGCAGGCTTCAACCAGGCGGAATGGCAGGAAAAGCTGACGAGCTTCGTGGCGACGGGCAATTACGATTTCATCCTCACCTCCAATCCTTCGCTGCCGGATCTCATCGGCGCGATTTCGCCCATGTTCCCCAAGCAGAAGTTCATCAGCCTGGACGGCATGAAGCCGGGGAATCCCAATCTTTACACCGTCCTCTACAATCAGACCGAGCAGGGCTACATAACGGGCTATCTGGCCGGCCTGTTGTCGCTGAGTTCCCTCCCCGGAGCCAACGCGGCCAAGAAGGTCGGGTTGATCATCGGACAGCACTACCCCGTCATGGACAAGCTCATCATCCCGGGCTTCGAGCAGGGGCTTAAGGCGGCCGATCCCGCCTTCCAGCTGGACGTCAGGGTGCTCGGCAACTGGTACGACGCGACCAAGGCGGCGGAGCTCGCCCGAAGTATGATAGACTCGGGCGTCGACGTCATCCTGCCCATCTGCGGTTCGGCAAGCCAGGGCGTCATAAAAACGGCCCAGGATGCCGGTAAGTACCTCCTCTTTTTCGACAGCGACGAGTACGCGCGCGCCCCGAAAACCATTCTCGGCTGCACAGCCCTGCGCCAGGAGAGTCTGGCCTACACGAAGCTGAAGGAAGCGGTGGAAGGGAAGCTGGCGTTCGGAAAGGCCGATATCGTCGGCATGAGGGAAGGCTATATCGAACTGCTGAACGCGAATCCCAGCTATCTGGATGGCGTGCCTAAATCCGTGCAGGCCAAGGTGGCTGAGGCTATCGCCAGGATCAAGAACGGGTCGCTGTCGTTTAGGGTCCCCCAGCTCTGATTCAGGGCTTGGCGCCTCATCATGAAAAGTATCAGCCTTGAAAAAATAGACAAATTTTTCTCTTCGAGCGGAACCTGGGCGAACAGAAAGGCCGAGCTTCATCTGTCCGCGGGCGAAATCCACGCCGTCATCGGCGAGAACGGCGCCGGCAAGACGACGCTCATGAGGATTCTCGCCGGACTTACCAAGCCCGATTCCGGCAGCATCGCCATCGACGGGCGCGCCGTCAGCTTCCGTAGCGCTTCCGACGCGTCCAGGTTCGGGATCGGCATGGTTCACCAGCATTTCATGACCATACCGGGCTTTTCCGCCGCCGAAAACATCGTATTCGGCGGCGAGCCAAGACGCTGCGGAATTTTCATCGACAGGAAAGCCTGCGTGGACGCGGCCGCAAAAGCCATTGCCCGCTTCGGCTTTTCTATCGATCCTGAGAAGCCGGCCGATGAACTCACGGTCGGGGAACGACAGCAGGTGGAGATCCTCAGGCTCCTGTACAGGGACTGCGAGGTGCTCATACTTGACGAACCCACCTCGGTGCTCACCGAACAGGAGATACGCTCCCTTTTTTCCACGCTTCGCGGGCTCAAGGAAGAAGGCAAGACTATCGTCATCATCACGCACAAGATAAGGGAAGTGAAGGAAATCGCCGATACGGTCACAGTGATGCGCGACGGCGAGACCGTCGGCGAATTTCCCGCGTCGGCCGTGTCGGAACAAGATCTCTCAGGCATGATGATGGGAAGCGGCAGCCTCAGGGAACATCGTCCGCGCTTTCCCGCCGCGACGGGCGGCGAACCTGTCCTGGAGCTCGAAAATCTGAGCCTCCAGGCTCGTCATCATGGGGTAGCCCTGCTCGACGGTCTTTCCCTCGCCGTCAGGCCGGGAGAAATCCGCGGGCTTTGCGCATTATCCGGGAACGGTCTCACGGAGCTCGAAGATCTCCTCGCGGGCATCGTAAAGCCGAGTTCGGGCAGGCTTCGGTTCTTCGGCGCTCCCTACCCTCGTTTCAGGTCGGCGCCATGGCGTTTCCACGGCATAGCCTATGTCCCTTCCGACCGGATGAGGCGGGGTTCCTGCGACAGCAGGACGGTGACAGAAAACTTCATAGCCCTGGACAGGGCCGCCTTCTTTCCGAGAGGCATTCTCGACGGCGAAGCGGCCAGGAAGGCGGCGAGCGCCGCCATTCGCGACTTTTCCATAAAGGCCGGCCCGGAGAGCCTCGTCGAGGAGCTGTCGGGCGGCAATATACAGAAAATGATCCTCGCCCGAGAACTCTCCGATCCTCCCCCGGCCCTCTGCATTCTTTGCGAACCCACCTGGGGACTCGACAGGGCATCGGCTGAGTTCGTCTACGACCGAATTCTCGCCCTGCGCGAAAAAGGATCGGCGATCGTGCTTCTCTCCTCCGATATCGACGAAATACTGACGCTTTCCGACAGGATAGCCGTTCTGCGCAAGGGCAGGCTGGCCGGCTCCCTGCCGAACGGCCCTGAAGCGACGCGCGAAGGCCTGGGTTCCCTGATGCTCGGCCTCTCGGCTTCCCCCAGTCCGCTCGCCATCGGGGGCGGCTCAAATGAGTAAAGCAAGCCGCGGACGCGGAGGCGTCCTTCTCTTCACGATAGCGGCGGCTCTTGCGTCGGCCTGCCTGTTGCTCTATCTTTTCTCGGATTCCTTCGCCGATTCGCTGTTCCTCTTCTTCGTGGCGCCCCTGACGAACCGCTACTATCTTGGCAACCTCGTTTCTTCAATGGTGCCGCTCATTGTCGCAGGGATGGGCGTCGCTTTCGCTTTCGAATCGCGCAACTTCAACCTCGGCGGCGAAGGGCAGATTTACGGCGGAGCCCTCGTGGCGACGCTTGTGGCCTTGAACCTTCCCGAAGGCTCGACCTTCGTCGTTCAACTTCTTTCCTGTTCCGCGGCGGCCGCGGCAGGCGGCTTGATCGGCGGGCTATCGGGAACCCTCAAGCGCCGCCTCGGCGTCGACGAGCTCATTTCATCATTCCTCATTTCCTCCCTGGCCGTCCTTCTCGTCGACTTCCTCGTCACCGGACCTTTCCAGGACCCTGCCAGTAATTTCCAGACGACACGCGCGATCGCCGCGTCCGCGGCTTTCCCGAAGATTTTTCCTCCCTCCTCGCTGAGCACCGGACTCATCATCGGACTCCTCGCGTCCCTCGCGGGCAAGGCGGTGATGGATAGGACAAGATTCGGATTCGAGCTCAGGCTCTGCGGAGCCAATAGGGAGTTCGCGCGCTATGCCGGGATCGACAGCGGAATCTACACCCTTCTTCCCATGGCGCTGTCGGGAGCGCTGCACGGCCTCGCCGGGGCTCTCATGGTTTTCGGTTCTTACTACAAGGTCATGCGCGGATTTTCGTCGGGCATCGGCTGGAGCGCCATAGCGGTATCGCTCATCGCGAGGAACAATCCTCTTGCCCTTATCCCCGCCGCCGCTTTTTACGCCTATCTCGATTCGGGATCCAAGAGCGTCATGCTCGGCTCCGATGTGAGTTCCGAAATCGTTGCCATCGTCCAGGCTGTCATATTCCTTCTCATCACGGCGACGGCCCTTCCCTTCGCGGAAAGGCTGAAGATGGCGGGCCTCACTCGGGTCAGCAGTATCGGGGGGAAGCGATGAACTGGGCCGGCACGACGGGAACGATAGCGGGCAACGCGATAGCCGCCATGACGCCGCTCATATTCGCCGCCCTGGGCGGCCTTTTCACCGAACTCACGGGAATGCTCAACATAGCCCTGGAAGGTCTCATTCTCATCGGCGCCTTCTTCGGCATCGTTGCGGCCTCGATGACGCAAAGCCTTTTCGCCGGCCTCGTCGCCGGGAGTCTCGCCGCGGCCGTTTTGGCTTGGGCCTACGGTTCGGCCACGATACGCCTCAAGGCCAATATTTTCGTTACCGGCCTGGCGGCCAATATTTTCGCGTCGGGGCTGACCGTGGTGCTTTCCCGACAATGGTTCGGGACGAAGAGCGTCGTCGCCTTCAAAATCCCCGAGCTGGCCAGGCCTTTCGCCGGACTGTTGGGAAGCATACCCTTTTTCGGTCCGGCCCTCTTTTCGCATACCGTTCTCGTCTATCTTTCGTGGTTTTTCGTCATCGCCGCCGCGGTGATCATCCGCAGGACGCCCCTGGGTATGAAAATAAGGGCGACGGGAGCGAACGCTGAGGCGGTGGCGGCATCGGGATTCAGGCCCGACGCCTATCGACTCATCGCCATAGTCTTGTCCGGATTTTTTTGCGGAATGGCCGGCGTGAGCCTGTCGCTGCCGCTCGCCGCCTATGTGCCCAACATGAGCGCCGGCCGCGGATGGATAGCCCTTGTGGCCATCTATCTGGGCGCGAAAAGTCCAGGCAAAATAGCCCTCGCCTGCTTTATCTTCGCGCTGGCCGAAAGTTATTCGAACTATGCACAGGGTTTATTCAGAATACCCGCTGAATTCATACTTATGATTCCCTACGCCGCGACCCTCATCGCGCTCGTGGCGGGATCGCTCGCCAAACGAGCCGGGAAGGCGAAGGGCTGAAAATCAGAGCAGGGCCGCGAGTTCCTTCAACGTCGTGACGCGCTCGTATCCGTGACCGAGGAACCGTTCGCCCTCATCCTTGAGGATGGCTCTGCCGCCCAACGCGAGATAGCCCTTGACGTATTTGGGGCTGTCGTCTATGAACACCGTCGTTTCGGCGGAGAAGCCCGACGCCTCCAGGACGCGCAGATATGATTTGGGATGGGGTTTGCCCACGAGGCCGTTATACCTGATGTCGTAAATTCCCTTGAAGCGGTCCAGGATATCCAATTTGCGCAGCACTCGCATCGCGTGCTCCATGGGCGCGTTCGTCAGCACCACCTTCGGATAGTCCAGTGAGTCAAGAATCCCCTTCACCCCATCATCGATCGTCAGGCAGTCTTCCTCCCCCTCGGGATGGGTGAAGGAAAAATACGCGTCGACGTCTTTCAGGCCTTTTTCGTAGACAAGCCATTCGAGAGTAGTGCCGAAACGCTTCGCGCCTTCGCGGCGCCGGAGATTCGTTTCTTCGGGAGGCCAGCCGAGAAAATTGGATACGAATCCGTTTATCCTCTCGACGACCTGCGTTTCCATACCGGTTTTTTCGGAATAGAGCGTGTTGTCGAGATCGAACATCAAAGCTTTGGTCATCGTAAAAGTAATACCATATTAGGCTGACCGCTTCAACCGTGGCCCGAACCTGCCATCGTCCGTCCTTTTCCCAGTAGCCTTCGGGGGTACTTTGCACTATATTTTTCCAAGGGGGAGGAGTATTGGCATGATTCCGATCGGAGATCAGAATTCCTGCGGCCGCGGTTCGGCGATCGCCACCTGGAGCCTCATCGGGATAAACGTCGCTGTCTTCATCTTCATCCAGGGCTTCGGCGCCGACCTCCCGACCCTCGCCCTCGCCGCGATACCTTCAGAAATAGCGAGCGGACGGGGCTTGCCGAGTCTTCTCACGAGCCAGTTCGCCCATGGGGGACTCGCCCATCTCGCGGGCAACATGCTCTTCCTTGGCATTTTCGGCGACAACGTGGAATGCAGGATAGGCCGCAGGCGTTTTATCGCCCTCTACCTGATTTCTGGCACGATCGGCGTCCTCGCCCATGTAGCCGCGGCCCTCGCCATCGGCGGAGCGGCGGCCGAAGTGCCCCTCGTTGGCGCCTCGGCGGCCATCTCAGGCGTGCTCGCCGCCTACCTCGTGCTCTTTCCCGGAAACAAGGTAGTCGTGCTCCTGTTTAACTTCATCCCGACAGCCCTTTCCGCCTGGATCGTCATTGGATTCTGGTTCATCCTCCAGCTCGCTGGAGGCTTTTCGGGACTCAGCGCGGGAGGAACGGCCTACCTCGCCCATATCGGGGGATTCGTTTCGTCGTGGCTCTGGTCTCGCGGCTATAAGAAGCGGGAACTGGCGCGGCTAGAACGCGCGAAGCGGGAGAGGCTCGGGCGCGGCGAATCCGGCGGCGTCAGCTGGTGGATCGTCGACGACAAGAACTCAAGGACAGAAGACCGCGATGCCTGACCGCAACGAAAGCTTCGAAGCCCTCTTCCTCCGCTCGAAGGAAAGCCCCTCAGGGGACAGGATCGTCAGCATGCTGAGCGCAGAAGCCGGCATCGTCGACGCCTTCGTGTTCGGGGGACCGCGCAGCTCGCTGCGGTCCTCAGCCTCGCCCTTCGTATTCGCAAAAGTCTTCATCTATGCCGATCCCGTCAAGCATTACAGGAAACTGAGCGATCTTTCCATCATCGAATCATTCTCCAGGCTCCGCGAAAGCTATTCCAGGCTCTGGTCGGCAAGCGTAATAGCGGAGCTCATCATCAAGACCTCGGGCTGCGGCGGCGAATACGCGGAAGTATTGGAGCTTTCCCTCCAGGCCCTCAGGGTTCTCAACGACGAAGAGGACGAAAAGGCCGACATGACGCTCCTCGCCTATCTCTGGAAAATCCTGGAAATAATGGGCCTGCGCCCCGATCTTGAACGCTGCGCCGGCTGCGGAAAAAAACTGGCCTTTCACGACGGCGGCGCGAGGGAAGCCATTACCGGAGTTCAATATTCGGCGGCCCATGACGGTTTCGTCTGCGACTCCTGCGGCCGTGACGGACTCCCTCTCGGAACGGACGAACTGGACTACCTGCTTGGTTTCTCGCGGGGCAGCCTCGCCGAGAGTTCGGCCCTCCATGCCGATGACGCGACGCTCTCTTCGCTGAAGGGGATTATCTACTACATATCGCAGAAGGCGGCGGAAGGGACCCTTCTCACCCTGATGTCCCAGTGAGCGGAGACTTTATCCCGAGCCTGTTCTTGAAGTATAATAGCTGTTCCGATACGTTGAATGTATGCGCGGCGCGGCGGGGACTCGCCATCAGACCTGATGGCGAGTCCCCGCGCATGGTTTGGCCGCCCGTGAGCAGAAAGGAAAACGCATGAGAGCCGTGGATATAATCATGAAGAAACGCTCAGGTCTGGCGCTCTCGGACGAGGAGATCGGCTTCATCATCGATGGATATGTAAGCGCGGAAATTCCGGAATACCAGATATCAGCCCTCCTTATGGCCATATTCTTCAAAGGGATGACGGCGGCGGAGACGGCCGCTCTCACCTCCGCCATGCTCGGCTCAGGCGACAGGATGGATCTTTCAGGCATCCCTGGCCCCTTCGTGGACAAGCATTCAACGGGCGGCGTGGGCGACAAGATTTCCCTGCCCCTCGCGCCCATCGTGGCCGCATGCGGGGCCAAGGTGCCGATGATGTCGGGCCGCGCCCTCGGCCACACGGGCGGCACGCTGGACAAGCTTGAATCCATTCCGGGCTACAGGACCAGCCTGGATCTCGCCGCTTTCCGCTCGGGGATTCTGGCCGACGGTTTCGCGATGACAGGGCAGACGGCCCGCGTCGTGCCTGCCGACAAGAGGCTGTACGCTCTGCGCGACGTCACGGCCACGGTCGAGTCGATCCCCCTCATCACCGCTTCTATACTCTCGAAAAAAGTGGCCGAAGGGGCCGACGCCCTCGTCTTCGACGTCAAATCGGGTCCGGGCGCCTTCATGAAGACCTTCGACGAAGCCAAGGCTTTAGCGACCAGCCTCGTGCGAACGGGGACGGCCATGGGCAAGCGCGTCGTCGCCCTCATCACCGACATGTCCGAGCCCCTGGGCAGGACGGTCGGCAACTTCTTCGAAATCGAGGAAACGATGGATTGCCTCGAAGGCAGAGGGCCGGCCGACGTGATGGAACTCGTCTACAGGCTGGGAGCCTGGATGCTCGTCGCCTCCGGCAAAGCCGGTTCGGTGGCCGAGGGAGAGGCGACCTGCGCGCGCGCCGTAGAATCGGGAAGGGCCATGGAACTTTTCCTCGCCAACATCGCGAGGCAGGGCGGCGATCCCGCCAGGCTCGCTTCGCTTCGAGGCCGATGCCGCTCGCCGTACAGCGCCGAACTCAGGGCTCCCGAAAGCGGCTATATCGCTTCCATAGACGCCTGGAAGATTGGAATCGCCGGCGTCCATCTCGGCGTGGGAAGAAATACAACGGACGACAAGGTAAGCCCCGACGTCGGTTTCATATTCGAACGCAAGAAAGGCGATCGCGTGACGCGAGGCGATCTCGTGGCAAGCATTTTCGGAAAGGACGAAGCCTGCCTGGAGCCGGCCTTGGGCCTGGCCCGCGAGGCGCTTCGGGTCTCGCCGGAGGCTCCCGTTTCTTCGCCCTTGATACTGGAGGAATTATCAGCTTCATGAGATGGATAAAAGATGACCTGGACGCCGGGCTTGTGAGGTCCATGGCGCGCAGCTACGAAATTGATACGCTCACCGCGTCGATCCTTGCCCGCAGGAAGGTGACGAGCCCCGAGCAGGTGCTCTATTTCCTCGAGAACGATCCGCGCTTCCTCCACAATCCCTTTCTCTTCGAATCCATGGAGGACGCCGTCGACAGGATACTTCTCGCCGCCGATGAGGGCGAAAAAGTGATGGTGTTCGGAGACAGCGATACGGACGGCGTGACCGCGACAACGCTTATGGTCGAGACCCTCGCTTCGATGGGCATTACCGCGACCTGGCGCGTGCCGCGAGGCGAAGAGGCTTATGGTCTCTCTATGGCCGCGGTCGACGATTTCGCCAGGGAAGGCGGAAGTCTCATCATCACGGTCGACTGCGGCATCTCGAATCACAAGGAAGTAACCCACGCCGCCGAACTGGGCGTCGACGTCATCATCTGCGACCACCACAAGCTTCAGGCCGATTTTCCGCCCGAAGCGGTGGCCGTCATCGATCCTAAAATCGAAGGCTGCGGCTATCCCTTCCGCGATCTCGCGGGGGCTGGCGTCGCCTATAAGGTCGCGAGAGCTCTTTCATTCGCGAGAACCGGTCTTTACAAGCAGTCCGTGGCCCTTCTCTCCATCACGAACGCGACGATTCCGGCCGGCCGGACCCAGGCGGCCGAGGGCACCGTCGCCTTCAAGCCGGAAGAAGGCGCCGGCGATCTCGACAGCGAGGTCAGGCGCTACAAGATCGAAATCGTGAAGCTCCACAATCTCATCGAGACGGCTCGCTTCTCGGAGACGCTGGAGGAAGGATCACCCAGGACTTCGGCCGTCCTCGAAAAAATCGCCCGCTTCCTCCAGGGACGCTCGATTTTCGTCTGGCAGAAGGCGATCCAGAACCGCGTCTCGCGCGGGATTTTCGGGCCCAACGTGGATATCGAAAGCTACGACATCGCCGACGAGATCACGGCCTTGTTTCCGCACTTCGCGGGGAAGTCACTCTCCGAGCTTAAATCGGTCCTGAGGATTGCCCGCTATTCTTCCTCCGAAACGGGCGACATCGATGTCCTGAAGACGCTTTTCACCGTCCTTGCCCAACGCAGGCTGGGTTCCCAGTCCGAGGAAGGAGAGGCGCTGATCCAGCTCGCCGCGCTCGGTACGATAGCCGATCTCATGCCGCTCCGCGACGAGAACAGGATCATCGTGAAGCGCGGCGTCGAAGCGATAGCTTCGACGCCGCGCAAGGGCCTGAGGGAACTTCTCCAGGCCCAGGGGCTCGGCAAAGGCCTGAGTTCCACGGAAATCGCCTGGCAGGTCACGCCCCTCCTGAATGCCGCGGGAAGAATAGGAAAGCCCGACATTGCCCTCGACCTCCTCATCTCCGACGACCCGGCCGCCAGAACGAAGGCCGTCGAGGACATCATCCAGGCGAACAACGAGCGCAAGAAGATGGGCTCGGACACCTGGGAAGCGGTCTATCCGCTGGCGCGCGAAAGCTTCGAGAAGAACGACAGCCGCTTCATCCTCGTGGGGTCGCCCCTCGTGAAGCCCGGCATCACGGGTCTTCTCGCCTCCCGCATGGTAGGCACCTTCAAGGTGCCCGCCATAGTCGCGGCCTTCAAGGAAGACGGTAGCGTCGTCGGGTCAGTCCGCACGGCCAACAATTTCAGGATATCGGGCCTTCTCGCCGCCTGCGCCGATCTTTTCATCGACTATGGCGGGCACGACGCGGCCGCCGGTTTCTCCATGCCGCCTGAAAACTGGGAATCCTTCGTTTCGATCGCCTCGTCCCATCTCAAGGCCGCCGAAATGGCGAGCGCCGAGGAGACCATCACCGTCGACGCGGAACTGCCCCACAGCTACCTGCGCCCCGAGCTCCAGAAGGTCTATTCGCGTTTCGAACCCTTCGGGGAGGAAAACCGCCCTCTCGTCTTCCTCGCCCGCGGCGTTCCGATGGTGGACGCCCAGATCGTGGGCAAATCGGCCAAGAGCCACCTCAAGCTCACCCTCGACTTCGGCAGCTACAAATGGCCGGCCCTTCTCTGGGACGGCGCCGAGCGCCTGGAGAGGGATTTTTCATTCAAGGCGAAAGACCGCGTCGATCTGCTCTTCAAGGTGACGCTCAACAAATGGAATGGTGAGGAGAAACCCCAACTGGAACTCTATGACATCCGGCGGGAAAAGGCGGATTGAGAAGCAGGGCGATTCGCCCGCAGGAGCAGTCCGGCGATGAGGGCCAGAATCGCGATTGAAATCAAGGGTATGAACCGCGGCAGGGAAGGATAGAAGAGGCTGCAGAGCGCCCCCGCCCCCATGCCGAGCGCGGAAGAGGCGAGGTTCGCGATGGAATAGATGCCCGCCCTCGCCTCCTCGCCGGCCGACAAGCCCTCCCCTGAAGAGATGTCGCCGGAGCAGGTCGCGAGCGCCGCGTCGATGGCTGACTTGAGCATCCCGAACCCGACCGATGAGACCAGAACGGCCCCCATGACCCAGACGGGCGCCGCGCGCCGCAGGAAAACCAGAGGAATGAATCCGGCCATATTGAGCGCGGCGCCGAAAACCGTGCATCGCGCCGGTCCCAGGCGCCGGAACAGGGGCGGATTGAGGAAGAGCATCGCGAAGAGCGTGCCGCCTGAATACAGAGCCCCGACGATACTCACCAGCGACGCGTCCATGCCGAGGGCGTCGGCGAAAAACGGAGCGAAATAGAGGCTGCTATTGGTGCCCACGAGATAGTACACATAGAAAAGCACGTTCGCGGCGACGGCGGCCGCCGCGGCCCTGTCCGCGCGGATGAAGCGCAGGGCGGCCTCATAGGAGCCCAGTATCGCAGCGCGACCCTTCCCGATCTTACCCTTCCCGATCTTGGTTTTCTCGATCATAGCCTTGCCCGCGGCCGTTTCGACGGCGAAATGATTTCGGCCGAAGGCCGCCCCGGCGATCACCGCGGCCGACACGAAAAGGAAAACGCGTTCGGCCCGCACCAGACCGGCGCGCGCGACAAAACTTCCCGCCACGGGCACGAAAAGCCCCGAAGCGATGATGATTATGTTGAAAATGTTGAACGCGTCCGCTCTTTCCCCGTTTCCCGAATCCTCTGTCATCAGAAGGTAATAGCCGATATTCGTCACTCTGCTCGCGTTGGAAAGAATCGTGCCCGCCAGGGCGAAAACGAAGCTTCCATGCAGCGCGTAGATGAGGAAAGGCAGGGCCGTGCCCAGGAGGTCAAAAATGAGCGTGGCTCTCCTACGGCCCAATCTGTTCACGATGGGCGCGGCGAGAAAGGAGAAGACGATGGAAGCGCCTGCGCCGGCCGTCACGAGAAGACCCAGCTGGGCGTCGCTCACGCCGAATTCCCTGAAGTAGAGGCCAAGGTAGAAAAAGCTCAAGGAATAGGAAACGCCCCAGAAGGGAAGAAAGACGAGGCAGGCGAACGCGTTTTTATGGAGAACCTTTCTTTTAGCGCTCATCGACCACCACGAGCCTGTCGGTCAGGGAAACGAGATCCAGCCCGTTGCATTCCATCACGTCGTCCAAAGCCTCAACAGGGATATTGTGGCTTTTCCCGCGGGCCGAAAGATAGGCCGCCGAGAGCATGCCCGCCAGAGCCGCTATGGTGTCGGTGTCGCCTCCTACGGAAGCGCCCATCCGCAGGCAGAGCCATGTATCCTGAGGCGCGCGGGAAAAGACGCAGAGGGCCGCGGAAGCCACGTCGACGGATTCCAGTCCCGTTCCGTACACATAGTAGAGGAAATCCAGGGCATCGTCGGGACTCGCGAATCCGGGTTCGGCCGCCGCGAAATGCTCCAGTCGAGCCAGCAGCGACGGACCGCAGGTATTCCAGGGAGCGAGGGCGGCCCCCGCCACAGCCCCCATGCCGGCGGCCGCCATGATTTCCGGTATATCCCCGCCGCTGAGAGCTTCCCTCAACGCGTAGGCGCAGGCTGTGGCCGCTTCCAGGGCTGGCCTCGTATTATGCGTGGGCAAAAGGCAGTCATGGACGCTTTTTTCGAGGGGTAGTCCGGCGCAAAGCGCGAAGAGGATGGCGGCGGGGCTGCGCATCACGCCCCCGCAGGTGGTTCCGCCGAGCCCCGTGACGGCGGGATCAGCCCCGCCTGATATCGCCAGGAGGGCGGCCTTCGAGCTGGGCCCGATGTAGCGCTTTTCGATGGCGCCGCTCTCCCTCACCCAGCGCAGGAGCCTTTCGGCCGTCTCGCGCGGGTCTATCCTCCCGCGGACGAGGTATTCGTCCAGGAGGGCCAGAACCTGTTCCGTGTCATCGGTAACCTGGCCTCTGCGCAGATCGCCGTGGTTTTTCGACAGTTCCGGCGCGACCAGCCCCTCCACAAAGCCGAAACGATCGCGAATCTCCTGCCGCGTCATGAATTCGGTGGCCATGCCCAAGGCATCTCCCACAGCAAAAGCCTCGAGCATGGACCGGAGGCTGGCAGCGGGATACGCGCCTTCGCTCATGCGTTGGCCTCCATGAGCCCGGCGATGAAGTCGTATGCCTTCGCGAGCTTTTTCTCCGGCTCGTCGATATAGAAGCGATAGAGGGGTTCGAGCGTGTAGTAGCCTTCATAGCCCGCGAGGGCTTTCTTGATCGCGGCCCAATCGTTCTCCCCTTCGCCGGCGGGAATATGCTTCTTGTCGCCAGCGTGGTCGCTTAAATGCATGTGCCGCGGTTTCACCGCCGAGATGAAGGCCGCGGGATCTTCCTCCGCCTCGCAGGCTTCGGTGGTATCCACCATCGGCCAGGCCGCCGGTCCCGCTTCCAGGGAGGCGATATAGGAAAGCAGGCCGGAGGGTGTCCTGCCCGGCCCCTTGGGGTTGTTCTCTATCGCGAGCGTAAGGCCCGCCTTTTCGCAGGCTTCGCCCAGCAACTGGAGATTCCGCCGTATCGGTTCCTCGAGGAGGAGCCGGAGCGCGGGATCTTTCTGCGGCTCATGGGGATGGACGACGAGGACCTCGGCCCCGAGGCGAGAACAGAGCCGCACGAGTCCGTTTCCGAAGCTCCGCGCCTCGGCTGCCATGCCCTCCCCCGCGTTGTAGAGCATGGAGAACATGGCGAGGGGATAATGGACGGAGGCGACATGTATGCCGCACTTCTCGGCGTCCAGGGCGAAGCTCTCGCGGGCCTCGGAAAAGCACTGAGGCATCAGCTCGGCGTGCGAGAAGCCCGCGCCCCGGATGAGGCGCAGGCTCTCGGCCGCGCTTCTCGGATAGAGCGCGGCCGTGGAAAAGGAATACTTGTTCATCGAATCAGCCGTCGATTTCGGCCTGGAGTTCAGCCGCTGCTTTCTCGAGCGCCGCTTTCGGATCGCGGACCTTTCGCTCGATGGTGTCGATCGTCTGCGCCAGGATCTGGTCCATGGTCCCCATCTGGTCGAAGTGCCAGTATGACCAGCTGTTGTCGAGCTGATCGAAGGCGACCGAGAACATCGCGTTCTTTTCCACCGCAGCCGCGGCAGCGGGAAGGGTGAGGCCGGATTTGCGTATCGGCAGATAGCCGGTCTTCAAGGCGAAGGCGGTCTGGTTTTCCTTGCTGGCGAGGTACTTCACGAGCTTCCAGGAAGCTTCCTTCATCTTCTGATCTTTGCTGAGGATGATGAGGACGTTGCCGCCCAGGGCTACCGAGGGTTTCTGGAAATAGGGCATCGGAATGGCGCCGATCTTCAGCGCGGGGTCGGCCGACCAACGGGCTACTCTGGCCGACGTGGCCACGAGGAAAGCCAGGTTCCCGGCGAGGAACTTCTTCTCGGCGTTGGAATGCTGCCCGACGGCCATCAGCTTATCGGCCGTGAGTTTTTCCCAGAAGGTCGCCACCTCGACGGCTTTTTCATCGTTGAAGGCGGGCGTGATCTTGCCGCCTTTCACCGAGATGACGCCGTTCCCGTTCTGGTTGAGCATTGTCTTGAAGAGCCAGCCCACATCCGTGACATCGAAACCCCAGAAATCGGCGCCGCCGTTGATATTGCCCTTGGCCTGGGCGGTCTTGGCGACCTGGGCGAATTCAGCCCATGTCTTGGGTGGATTCTTGAGGCTGATTCCTGCCTTTTCGATGACGGCCTTGTTGTAGTAGAGAACCGGCGTGGAGATGCCGTAGGGAACCGCGCAGACCCTGCCGTTGAATTTGGCATAGTCCCATACGCCGGGATAGATGTCGTTCTTCTGGAAATCGGGTTCGTTGATTTTCTCTTCGATGAAGAAATCATTGCGGGCGCCCGTGTAGAGCGGTCCCGCCGCCATCAGAGCGACGTCGGGGGCCGTGTTGGAGACGAGGGCGGCGCTGACCTTCGTGGCCGTGTCGCCGTAGTTGCCCGAATAGGAATACTCGAGCGCTACATCGTCGTTCGCCGCGTCGTATTTTTCCAGCATCGCCTTGAACGCTTCGCCCGAATCCCCCGAAATGGCGTACCAAACCTTGAGCTTCGTCTGGGCCGCGACGGGGATCACCGCCGCGCATAGGGCGAGCAGAGCAGCCAAAACCAATACCGTTCGTTTCATTCCCCTACCTCCTGGAAGGCTATCCTTCCCGTATCGAGCCGCGCGCAGGTCGGCTCCGTATCTCGAGCTATGACTTGAGTCCGGTCAGCGTTATGGACTGCACGAACTCCTTTTCCATCAGCATGTACACCAGAAGCACAGGTATTATCGCCATGAGAGAGGCGGCCATGAGAACCTGGTATTCGGAGGAGGTCTCCTGGACCAGGTATTTCAGTCCGATAGGCAGCGTTCTCAGCTTCACGTTGTTCGTGATGATCAACGGCCACATGTAGCTCCGCCAGTGGGTGAGGAAGGCGAAGAGAGACGCCGTCCCGATGGCGGTCCGGGAGTTGGGTATGACCACCTGCAGGAAAATCCTGTAATAGCCGCAGCCGTCGATCTTGGCCGCGTCCAGGAGGTCGTTCGGTATGATCTCGAAGAAGGACATGAGGAGTATCGTCGTGAAGGCGCAGATGAGGCCTCCCAGGATGAGTCCCGCGTAGGTGTCCACCAGTCCCGCCCAGGAAGCGAGGAGAAAGAGCGGTATCATCGTCACCACTTCGGGGACATACATGCTGCTCTGCATGAAGGTGAACATCTTTTTCCTACCCGGAAACTCCAGCTTCGTTAGGGCGAAGGCGCCCATCGCCGAGATGAGGATCTGCAGGAAGGTCTGCACGATGGCGATGACGATGCTGTTCGCGTAGAATCTCAGGAAGGGAATCTTCTTGAACACTTCCAAGAAATTGCCCAGCTGGAAGGAGCTCGGTATCCACTGGGGCGGGTAGCTGTAGACATCGGCCGAGGTCTTGAAAGAGGACAGGAACATCCATACGAAGGGAAAAATCATGAGCAGGGAGCTCAGCGTCAAAAATATGAAGACGGCCGGATAGCGCTTGCGCTTTTTTTTGTTCATGCTTTCCTCCCTCAGTCGTAACTTACGTTTTTACGCCCGAAGGCTCTCTGCAGCAGGGTGAACCCAAATATGAGCAGGAACAGAAGGAGGGCTGTCGCGGCGCCGCGGCCCATCTTCCCTCTCGTGAATGACTGGTCATAGATGTACGAGACGAGGAGGAGCGTCGATTCCAGAGGCCCGTGATTGGGTGTCATCACATCCACCTCCGTGAAGACTTTCAGGCAGTTGATGACGCCCATCATGATCACGAAGGAGGTGACGGGCGCGAGAAGCGGCAGTTTTATCTTGAAGAATACCTGGTTCTCGCTCGCTCCATCGATGCGCGCCGCCTCGAGATAGGATTCGGGGATGCTCTGGAGGCCGGCAAGGAAGAGGATGACGTTGTAGCCCAATCCTTTCCAGACGGAGAACAGGATCACCGACAGCAAGGCCGTCTTTTCGCTGTAGAGCCATTGCATGGCCGGAAGGCCGAGGCTTACGAGGATCTGATTGAGGGGGCCGATGCCGGGGTCGTAGAACCAGAGCCAGATCAGGCTCGAGGCGGTGATGGGAACCACGACGGGCGCGAAATGCGCGATCCTGAAGAAGCGCCGCAGATGCAGTTTCCTGTCCAGGAGGGTGGCTATAAAGAGAGCGAGGCCGGTATCGGCCACGAGCTTTATCGCCGTATAGAAAACCGTGTTGCCGAGCGCCTTCCAGAATCGCTCATCCTTGAGGACGAAGAGGAAGTTTTTCAGTCCCACGAAGGCTCGCGTCGGCGTCGTCAGGCTCCAGTTGGTGAAGCTCATCATGACGACGAAGGCCACCGGCAGGAGGAAGAGGAAAAACAGGGTGAGGAGAAGCGGCGTCATCATCACCGCGGCGGCCCTCCTCTGTTCCCTGGCCTGGAGATTGTTCTTCATCCTGGGCATGCTTCTGCCGGAATCCATCCTATGCCTCCATACCGAAATGATGCGGCTTGGCTACCTCGACCAGATCCGGCATCGACCTGAACCGAACGCGATCGCCCACGCGGGCGAAGGGATTCCCATCGACGACGATCTGTCCGGAGGCGGCGAGGCCGCTTATTTCCACCCAGTCTCCCGGGCCGAAAAGAAGCTGCTCGGTCGCGGAAAAATCGGATATGCCGCGTTCCGGGCTTCCGGCTCTCACGATGACCGAATCGAAGAGCGCCATGGCCGCCGCGCCCTTCATGTATGCGGCGTCGCAGAGGACTCCAACGATCGCCCTGGCGTAGAATTCGCGCTTCCCGAGTGGCGAAACGATGATCTGGGCAGGGTCGCGCATGCCGGGCTCGATGCCGATCCCATTTTTCCTCACCGCGAAGGCTGGGCCGACGATGTCGGGGGAAGGCGAAGCTTCTTGTTTCTCGCCTTTCTCCAGCATGGCCCGGACCGAGAGGCTTTTCGCCGCGCCATCCATCATGCCGAGAAAGGTGTCGCCGATGACGATGTCGTTGAATCCATACGCGAGGTGGGCGCCATCCAGCGATACTTCGACAGCGCCGACCTTTTCTGTCTTCAGCTTTTCCGGATCGAGATCGGCGATCCCGTCCAGCCCCAGCGAGACGATCGGCCCCACGTTTATCGTGCCCGCGGCGATGCCCAGAAGCGGCATGGGCCTGATCCCAGCGAGCATGGCGTCCGCCGCGTAGGAGGCGAGCCCGTCCCCTCCCACGCATACGAGGAGTTCGGCTCCCCAGGCGGAGAGCGCGGCGACCGCGGCGCGCAGTTCTTCCACGTAGCCTGAAGGATGCCCCGAAGACGCGACGGCGAGTCTCCGCCAGAGTGTTGGGGCTCCGGAATTCCCAGAATTTCCCGCGCCCCCTGAATCCCTGGAGTCCCCGGCATCTCCCGGCCGCCAACTTCCCCCGAAGAGGCCCTCGCAGACGGCGACGCCCTGCCCCTCGAGCCTCCGCGCGAGCAGTTTCTCGGCGCGGATCGAACCGCCGTCGCCCGAGCCAGGTCCGAAAAGTATTCCAAGCTTCATGGTTCGCCGTTCCTATGGTTTCAGGACTATCTTGAAGGCCTGACCGCCGGAGAGCAGATTGAAGGCTTCCGCCCCTTCCGCGAGAGGCATCCTGTGCGTTATGACGCGGGAGAATTCTTCCCTGTGCTCCTTGATGAGGGCGAGAGCCTGCCTGAAATGCCGTATCGCGTATCCCGAGCAGCCCACGAGCGCCACTTCCCTGTAATGAATGGAGTAGGCGTCTATCGCGACCGACTCTTCCTTCCCGAGACCGGCGAACATGAGGACGGTGCCGGCGTCCCCCACGGCTTTAGCGTAATCGGCCACCAGTTCCTTTTTATTCACGGCGATGACGATATTGTCGTAGTCCGCGGCGGCCACGGCCCCGGGCTCTCTCGCGTCGATGCCCCAGGACGCCACTTTTTCCCTGCGCAGGGCTCCGGGTTCGACCACGGTGACGGGGATTCCCTTAGCCTTGAACACCAGCGCGAACAGCGCGCCCATGGGGCCTGAGCCCACCACGAGGGCCTTGCTTCCTTCCCTGAGCCTCAGGTGCTCGATGCCGTTCAGGACGCAGGCGAGCGGTTCCACGAGGGTAAAGCTGTCATCGGCCGCGGGAACGCGGAATACCCCGGTGCCTACATAGCCGGCGGGTATTCCCACATATTCGCAGAAAGCGCCTCCGTCCACGAACATCTTATGTTTGCAGAGCGTTCCCGCGCCCACGCGGCACAGCGAGCAAGAGCCGCACTCAGCGTAGGGCGCGACAACCACGGGATCTCCTGTCTTGTATCCGCTTCCGGGGGAAGCCTTGTCCACGACGCCGAAAAACTCGTGGCCCAGAACCGCGGGAGGCGGGAAAAAATGATGCCCCTTGAGATAGGTTTTAAGATCGGTTCCGCATATGCCGCAACCGGAGACCTTTACGATAAAATCGGCATCCGGTTTGGGGATGTCCCGCATTTCCAGGCATCCGATGCCCGTATAGACGAGTGCTTTCATGCGCCGCTCCCTTTCTGTCCGGATTTATGAAGGGCTCCCGCCGGCAGCTTGCCCCCCTCGCCCAGGAGTTCCAGAACCGCGAGCGCCGTCCATTCGTCGGTGACGAGATCGGTGATGTACCCGGAGCGGGCCGCGGCCAAGATCCCCCTGTGCTTGTTGCGTCCCCCCGCAAGGCAGATCGATTGCCTGATTCCGGGGAGCTTCGTGATGTCGAAGGCCAGAAGATCGCAGCTGTTCTCGGGCTCGAATATCTTTCCGCCGGCGTCGAAATAATGGGCAAGAATATCCCCGCAAGACGCGCTTTTCTTGAGCTCGTCCCTGTATTCCATGGGGAGTTCGGCTATCAGATTCGGGGACTCCGAGGGAGGAACGCCCAGCCCGATCACCACGGCTTCCATCGCGTTCCAGTATTCCTCAAGGCTCGCTATCCTCTTCTCCTCGATTTTCGAGAGCGGCCTGCCTTTTTCGCGCACCGAAGGCATGTTCACGAAGAGGCCCTTGGACCGGAACGAGGAGCTGAACCTATCGATGATCGTGTTTATCTGCAGATCGGGATTGTCATCGCCGGAAGTTCCGATGAGAGGCACGAAAAGAGGCTTGCCTGCCTTGTCGGAATTCCTGGGCAGCAGCTCGGCCGTCCTGTATAGGGTGTGGCCCCAGCCAAGCCCCACGACACCGAAATTCGACAGGAGTCCGGGGAGACAATCCGCCGCCCGCGTGGCGATGGCCAGCGCTATGTCGTCGGCATCTGCGTTCTTCCTCACCGGTACCACGACCGCGGTGCGCAGACGCAGGCTGTCCACGAGGATCCTGGCCAACTCTTCGGTGCGCAGATCGGCCGGCGGAAGCACGGTGATCTTCACTAATCCGAGATCCTTCGCCCGTTCGAGGAGCCTCGATATCTGGGAGCGGGAAAAACCTTCCTTGGCTCCTATCTCCTCCTGAGACAATCCCTCGACATAGTAATATCGAGCGATCCTGTAGATGGTTGAAGCGTCAGGACCTGCCTTCATTTCAGAAGTCCGCCTAACTTAGCCACGACAGCTTCGGGATCGGCAGCCTGGAAGATGTTACGGCCAAAGGCGAATCCCCTCGCCCCCTCGGAGAGCGCCTGAGCCGCCACGGCGGCGATGTCGCGGTCCTTGGGTCCGCCGGCGAGAATGACCGGCACCGGACAGCAGGCCGTCACCTTGTCGAAACCCTCCACGAAGAAAGCTTTCACCACATCGGCTCCCAGCTCGGCGGCTATCCGCGCCCCGTGATACTGAATGTCGAAACTGCTGGTCTTGGTGAAGTCGGCGGCGAGAATCTCCACGATCACGGGAATGGAAAGCTGGTGAAACCGGTCGATATCGGCGGCGAGCGCCTGAAGGCTCCTGTAATCCGTGCCGCCGATCACCGCCATCATGAGGACGGCGTCGGCGCCGACGGAGAGAGCGGTTTCCGGACTCACATGGTTGGCGTGCACGGTCGAGTAATCGCTCGCGAGCATGGATCCTCCGAAGGATGTGCGCAGTACGAGTTTCTTCCTGAGGAATGGCGGCGCGGCCATCAGCCCGCTCATGCCTATGTTGAGGATGAAGCCATCCAGGGCAGAAACGGCTAGTTTCGTCATGAGTCCGCCGGAATTTTCCAGCCCCGGCATCACGCCGCTCTGGGAGTGGTCGAGGGCGAGAAGAAAGAGATGCCCCTTATCGTCGAAAAGTCGCTCCGTTCCGCGCGCGATTCCACCTGTCATCCTTCTCTCCTCTCCAGGGCTAAACCAGGATTCCTGTCGATTTATAATGCACATTTGTGCATATCTTTTTCTCTTTAAGAATAAATCCCTTATAGCAGCTTGTCAATGAAGATTATTCATCGGCATGATTATTTTTTGAACTTCCCGAGGTATTGACTAAGGGCGCCAGCTGCGCTATTTTATCTGCCGTTGACGTCATTCCCCGGTTGTGTAATGGTAGCACGGCAGACTCTGGATCTGCTTGTGGGGGTTCAAATCCTCCCTGGGGAACTTGGGTTTTACCGATCGGATGCGATGCGAGATTTGAGCCGCGGGCGAAAATCTCGCTCGTGAAAGAAATGGCTCTCGAACAGAGAGCCATTTCTTTCACGAGGCCCCTTCGTCTATCGGTTAGGACAAAAGATTCTCAATCTTTAAAGAGGGGTTCGACTCCCCTAGGGGCTAAAAGAGAAGGGCAATTCCTTATAATAAAAGGAATTGCCCTTCTCTTTTTTAATTAATGGAAAAATTTGTCGACCTAATCCAGAAAAAAAATGAGGAGGCCCTTCCTTGAACACTTATAAGACCTCCCAGATAGCGAAGCTTATCGGAGTTCATCCCAATACCATAAGGTTTTACGAAGCGATGGAACTGCTTCCCGCGATACCCAGGACGGAAAGCGGATACCGAATTTTCAACGATGCCCATCTTAGGCAGCTTAGGCTGTTGCGCAGGGCTTTCCACGCGGAGATAATCGGGGACAGGCTCAGGCAAGAAGCCTATGACATCGTGAAGACAGCGGCCGCGAACGATATCGACGCGGCGTATCGAGGCACAAAGAAGTATTTGGAGCACCTGAGAGAGGAGAGGGCCAGAGCGGAAGAGGCAATCCTCATCGCCTCAAGCATCGTTGAAAAAAGCGAAAAATCGGATAAAGGGGTATTGTTCAGCGGCAGGCTCATGGCGGCGGACATTCTTGGCGTCACCATCGATGTTTTGCGAGATTGGGAAAGAAACGGCTTGATCCGGGTACCGCGAAGCGCGAACGGACGCAGAAAATTCGGATTGATGGAGATGAATAGGCTGAAAATCATCCGAACGCTTCGAAACGCTCACTATTCCATGATGTCCATACTTAGAATGCTCAATCGACTGGACAGAGGCGATACGAACGTTAGGAAAGCGATCGACACGCCCGATGAAGACGAAGATATCGTTTGCGCCGCCGATCGATATATCACCGCGTTGAGCATGGCTGAAAACGATGCGCTGGAAATGCTGGCCATTCTCGATGCCATGCGGGAAAGCCAAGGCCGCGAATAAAAAAATAATTAAGCCTCCAGTATGCCACCAGTCAAAAGCCGAGTGGTAGGCTTTTTCATCAAATATATACCGGAGGGGCATCATGGATTCGGATAATCGGCGCAAGCCAGAATGGCGGGGAAAGATAACCGCCTTCCTGGCGGGCCAGGGGATTTCGCTTTTCGGATCGCAAATCGTGCAAATGGCGATCATTTGGCATGTGGCTCTGGAAACATCGTCGGGCGGCTGGGTTACAGTCCTGACGCTGGCGGCGTTTTTGCCCCAGATGATCATGTCTCTCTTCGCGGGGGTTTGGGCGGATCGCCACAACAGGAAAAACATAATCCTGATCGCCGACGCGGTCATCGCAGCGACGACTCTCCTGCTCGCTGTCTACATGATGTCCGGCAACATGGGCGCGACGGTTCTCCCGGCGATAATCATCGTCTCCGCCATCCGTTCTCTCGGCAGCGGCATTCAGACGCCCGCCGTGAATGCCATGATCCCACAGCTCGTTCCCGAAGACAAGCTCATGCGAGTGAACGGAATAAACGGAAGCATTCAGTCTTTTGTCCAGTTCGTTTCCCCCATCGCCGCGGGAGCGCTGATGTCAACCGGCCCCATCCACAACATCATGTTCATTGACGTAGCAACCGCGATCATCGGAATCGGCATATTGACATTGATAAAAGCGCCAAAGCATCAACCGACCGAAAGAACGGAACCCACGTCCGTATTAAAGGAAATGAAGGAAGGTTTTTCGTTCACGTGGAATCACCGATTCTTGAGAAGACTGCTCGCGACCTACGGGGCGTATATTTTTCTCTGCGTGCCTTCCGGATTCCTGACGGCGCTCATGATCGGAAGAACCTTCGGCGACAATGTGCTGTTGCTGACCATCAATGAGACGGTGGGTTTCGCGGGAGCGTTGGCCGGCGGACTTCTGCTAGGCGCGACCGGAGGCTTCAAGAATCGGAACAAGACATTGTTCCTGGGAGTCATGATCAATGGCGCCGCTTCTTTTGCCGTCGGCCTCACCAACGCGTTCTGGCTTTTCGCCGCTCTCATGTTCTTTATCGGCATGACCATACCGGCGGCTCAAACCGCGGTGTTTACCCTTGTTCAGGAAAAGACCGCTCCGACCATGATGGGCAGGGTTTTCAGTCTGGTCAACGTGATGTTTACGGGCTTCATGCCTCTTGGCATGGTCATCTTCGGACCGCTGGCTGACGTTGTTCGAATTCAGACGCTGGTTATCGTATGCGCCGTGTTCATGATTCTTCTTGGCTTTAGCATCTTCCTGTCCGGGAATTTTTACCGAGAAGGTTGCGCGACCTTATCCACGGAAACGGGAGAAAACATTTCAGATGCTTAGGGAGAAATTAAAATAGTCCTTATTTCATGAGCATGGCAGGAGCTGCCGTTAGGCGATAGATCCTGCCCGCTCAATCAGGTATCGATTCTTTCCATATTCCTCGACGTGATTATCTTGCTTCTATAGATTAAGTCTTTCCTCTCCTCAAATCCGATTCTTTCCCAAAAATTATTGCCAGTCTCATTCTTCCCGAAGACGACAAGGCCTACCTTATGTATCCCTTCTTGCCTCAAAGCCTCCATGGCTTTCTCTACCAATCGCTTCCCTATGCCCTTCCCTCTTTCATCCATATCCACCGCCGTATGGTAAATGTACCCTCTTCGCCCATCGTGGCCGCTGAGAATGACGCCGACCACTCTTTTTTCTTCTTTGGCCACAAAACAGGTGGCGGGATTTCTCTTCAGGTAGGTTTCAATTCCTTCTCTTGAATCATCCAGGCTGTTAAGCCCCATGCCGGCCGTATTAATCCATAGCGAATACACGGCTTCATAATCATCGGCTGTCATCAGGCTGATATTCATATGCTGTCTCCAATGAACGATCTTTGCGCTATCTTATGGCTTTATTAACTAAAAAGAAAAGAGCCCCCTGGCATGCAAGGAGCTCTTTTCGTTAATGGCCTGCGACCGCGATTATGACCGTCACCGCGGCCATGCGCGCGACCGTGGCCGCGGCTGGATTTCGGCCTCAGCCCGCCACCCTCTCGAATCGTTCCTCGACCTTTCCCCAGTCGATGACATTGAAGAATGCCTCCAGATAATCGGCTCTGCGATTCTGGTATTTCAGATAATAAGCATGTTCCCAAACATCCACGCCGAGGAGAGGCGTCAAGCCTTCAGCCATAGGACTGTCCTGGTTGGCCGTGGATCCGATGACGAGCTTCCTGGATTTTCCGTCGAAGGACAGCCATGCCCAGCCCGAACCGAATCGGCCCATGGCCGCCTTGCTGAATTCGGCCTTGAATGCGTCGAAGCCGCCCAGCTCTTTTTCCATGGCGGCGGCAAGAGCGCCCGAGGGTTTGCCGCCCGCGTTCGGGGCGATGCTCTCCCAGAAAAAGCCGTGATTGTAATGGCCGCCGCCGTTGTTCCGCACGGCGGTCTGGATCGACGAGGGAAGTTCCTTCCAGTCGCGGACGAGAGCTTCAAGATTCCAGGCCGCGTAATCGGTTCCTTCGATTGCCTTGTTGAGATTCGCGACATAGGCGGCATGATGCTTGTCGTGATGGATGCGCATAGTCTCCGCGTCGATGTGCGGCTCGAGGGCGTCAAGAGAATATTTCAGTTCGGGTACGGTAAATGACATATAACACTCCTTAAATAAGATTTTCCTATATTCAGGAATACTTATATGTCAAAGATACTTAAAAAAGGGACTTGATCCAAGAAAAAAAGCAAAATGGCAAGATTTCCCTGATCTCCCGAGAAGCTTAGAGCAAGGGCGAAAAGACCTTCAGCAGCCAGCCGGCAACCTTGCGATGAATTTTAATGGCATCGAGCTCAGCGATGGTCACTTCCTGGCATTTCCCCAAGGTGGCGAGAAAGTCGTCGCGCATGGCAAAAAGGCTTCTGCAGCCGTAAAGCCAGACGCCGCATTCAAAATGGAGGTAGAGGCTCCTGAAATCCAGGTTTATGGTGCCCACCGTGCCGAAAATATCGTCCGCCACGAAGGTCTTCGAATGGATGAAACCGGGCAGATACTCGAAGATCCGCACGCCGCCGGCGACAAGCGCGCGATAGTTGGCGCGGGTGACGGCATGGACATACCATTTGTCGGGAATATGAGGAGTTATGATGCGGACATCCAGTCCGTTCTTCGCGGCCAGGGTGAGCGCCATCAGCATTTCGTTGTCGATGATGAGGTAAGGCGTCGTGATGTAGAGATATCGTTTTGCCTTGCCGATGATATTCAGGTAGACATTTTCCCCGACAAGTTCAGAGTCCAGGGGGCTGTCCTCGTAGGGCTGGACGAATCCGTCGGATTCCAAGACGGGCCATCCTTCCTGGGGGAAGATTTCGTACCGCAGGTCGTCATCATGCTTCCGCCTCGCGAAGCTCCACAGCTTGAGGAACATGGACGTGAAGCTGGCCACGGCATCCCCTTCCAGCATGATGGCGTTGTCCTTCCAGTGACCGAATCGAGGGAATTCGTTGATGTACTCGTCGGCCAGATTTATGCCGCCGGTGAATCCCACCCTGCCGTCTATCACCAGGATCTTCCGGTGATCGCGGTGATTGTAGCTGGCGGAGAGAAGGGGCTTGAGCAGGTTGAAGACCGCGCATTTGATGCCCATGGCTTCCAGCCGCTTCTCATAGTTGGACGGCAATCGCCCGAGGCAGCCGAAATCGTCGTACATGACGCGCACGTCCACGCCCAGCTTCGCCTTCTCCGCGAGGATGGAGAGGATGGTCTCCCACATCCGGCCTTCCCCGATGATGAAGAATTCGATGAATATGAAATGTTCGGCCTTTTTCAGCGCTTCGGTTATGCGCGCAAAGGCTATTTCCCCGCTGGGAAGATATTCTGAGGCCGTATGGGTCCAGACCGGGTTCCTGGCGTTGACGCTGAGATAGCGCGACTGCATGGCGGCGTCAATATTCAGGGATTCCAGTCTCCTGAGGTCCTCGCTCCCCCGCGTCGTCAGCGGACGCACCCATTTTTCGCCTTCCTTGATCTGCTGCTTCATTTTCCCGCTCAGGCGAATCTTGCCGAAAAAGAGATAGAAGATTCCTCCAAAAATGGGGAAGACGAGAATCGGGATGAGCCAGGCTATCTTATACGCGGGATTGCTCGTGTCGTTGAGAATCCATAGGACGACGGCAAAGCTCAACACGATGCTCAAACTATAAAAAATATAGAAGGAATCCATGAACGCGATGAGGCCAGCTACGAGGATCGCCAGCTGGATGAGCATCGCGAAGAACACCAGGTTCGCCTTGCTCGATAAAATCTTCTGTAGCCGCTTCAAGCATCACCTCTTTCAGCATTTATCGCAGGGTTCGGGGCAGTTTAAAACCTTCATGAATTCCTCGCCCGTCATAGTCTCCTTCTTGAGAAGGCAGGCTGTCAACGCTTCCAGCTTGGGCCTGTTGTCCTCGAGGATCTTGGTGGCCCGGGCAAAGCACTGATTGATGATCTTGAGCACTTCATCGTCGATCTTGGCGGCTGTGGCTGGCGACACGAGAAGGGTGGAATCGCCGCCGAGATAGGGATTATTGACGGTTTCGAGGGCCATCATGCCGAAAGTCTCGCTCATGCCGAAGCGCGTGACCATGGCGCGGGCTATCTTGGTGGCCTGCTCAATGTCGTTGGCCGCTCCCGAGGTGACGGTGTTGAACATGATCTGCTCGGCGGCGCGGCCTCCCATGAGGGTAGCGACCTTGTCCAGGGCCTGTTCCTTGGTGAGAAGAATCTGTTCGCTTTCGTCCACCTGCATGGTGTAGCCGAGGGCTCCCGAGGTGCGGGGGACGATGGTGATCTTGTGCACGGGCGCGGAGTTCTTCTGCTTGGCGGCGACGAGAGCGTGTCCGATCTCGTGATAGGCGATAGTCTGCTTGTCCTTGAGCGAAATGACGGCGTTCTTGCGGGCGTAACCGGCGATGACGACTTCGACGGATTCGTCCAGGTCGATCTGCAGCACTTCCTGGCGCCCCATTTTCACGGCGTGCAGGGCGGCTTCGTTGATGATGTTGGCGAGATCGGCGCCCGAGGCGCCCGAGGTAGCCCGCGCGGTGGCGTTGAAATCGACGCCCTCCCCCACTTTCACTTTCTTGGCGTGGACCTTGAGGATCGCCTCGCGCCCGGCGAGGTCGGGGAGTTCCACGGGGATGCGCCGGTCGAAGCGGCCGGGCCGCAGGAGGGCCTTGTCGAGAGTCTCGGGTCTGTTGGTGGCGGCGAGGATGACGACGCCTGTCTCAGCCCCGAAGCCGTCCATCTCGGTGAGGAGCTGGTTGAGGGTCTGCTCGCGCTCGTCGTTGCCTCCGTACATATTCGCGTTGCGCGATTTACCGATGGTGTCGATCTCGTCGATGAAGACGATGCAGGGCGCTTTTTCCTTGGCCTGCTTGAAGAGGTCACGCACCCTGGCAGCGCCCATGCCGACGAACATCTCGACGAACTCGGAGCCCGAGATGGAAAAGAAGGGCACCTTGGATTCGCCGGCCACAGCCTTGGCCAGGAGGGTCTTGCCCGTGCCTGGGGGGCCGACGAGGAGGGCGCCCTTGGGAACCGTGGCGCCGATCTCCTTGTACTTGCCAGGATTGTGAAGGAACTCCACGATCTCCTGGAGCGCTTCCTTGGCCTCGTCCTCGCCGGCCACGTCATCGAAGGACTTGCCCGTCTGGGCTTCGACGTAGATTTTTGCCTTGCTGGAACCGAAGGCCATCGCGTTGCCCATGCCGCCCATCTTGCCGATCATCTTCTTCGAAAGAAGCTGGCCCACGCCTATGAAGAGAGCGAGCGGGAGAATCCAATTGAGGAGGGAGACGAGAGGCGAATTCTCCTTGGGTATGGTCTGGCTGAATTCGACCTTGGCGTCGTAGAGCCGGTTGACCAGCTCGGGATCGTCGATGCGTCCCGTGTTGTAGACTATTTCCTTGCCTTCGGCGTTCAGCGCCGTGAAGCGAATCTGCGCGGCATCGATTTGGACCTTCTTCACCGCGTTGTTCTCAACCTGCGAGAGAAAGCTCCTGTAGTCGGTTTGGACGATCTTTTCCCCCATGACGGAGGGAAATATGAAGGCATTGAGGAGAAGCACGACGAACATCACTATCCCATAGTAATAAAAAAGAGGTTTCTTTGGGTTTTCCTGTACTTTCACGAGTATGGCTCCTGGCTATATCGGGGTTTGTATTTTCGCGATCATTCTCATTTATAATAATAAAAAAAAGCTCCGGAGCCAAAGACTGGAAGCTATTCCTCTTCCGCTCGTCTATCCCCAGGATGTTCGATTTATTGTATAGTACTCGCCAGGAGCGATAAAGATTGTTTCGGAATGTTTGTCCCCGCTGCCGCCGTCCTCGGGAATCCTGCCTCTGCCCTGTCGAGCCTCCGATGGTCCTGCGCACGAAAATCGTCCTTCTCATGCACCCCAAGGAATGGCGGCGCGAGCGCTGCGGCACGGGGCGGATGACCTGTCTGAATATAGCCGGCGCGGAATTGCTACCGGGAATCGCCTTCGATGGGCATAATCGGGTCAGGGAACTCATCGACGATCCCGGGAATTTTCCCGTCCTCCTCTACCCTAGCAGCGGCTCCTTCGATCTCTCCAACCCGGGGATGGCGGAACGGTTCGCGGGCGAGGTTTCCGGGCGGAAGATCATCGCCTTCCTCGTCGACGCTACCTGGGCCTGTTCCAAGGCCGTCCTCCGTGAGAGTCCCGGACTGATGAGGCTTCCCAGGCTGATGTTCACGCCCCAAACGCCGAGCCGGTGGCTAATCAAGCGACAACCCGGCCCTCTCTGCCTCTCCACCCTGGAGACCGTGCACGAACTGCTCTGTACCCTGGAATCGGCCGGATTGGAGGATTATCCTGACAAGCGGAGGCTTCTCGACGCATTTTCGCGCATGCAGGAATACCAGATAGAGCGGGCCTCAGTTGGCGGCAAGCCCCGCCACCTTCCCAGGCGCGCGGATTCAGCCTTGGCGGGCGATGAGCGCTTCGCAGGGACCGAGAAGAGATCCGCCGGCGGCGAGGACAGCGCCCTCGGGGCGGGCGGTCCCAAGCAGGACGACCAGATTCTCCCTTAATTCGATCTTCCTCTCGCGCGACGCGAAATTGAGAAAAATCGCGATACTCTCTCTGGAAGCCTCGTCCTTCCTTTCATAGGCGAGGACGCCGGGCGCGGCATCGAGGAAACGCAGGGAGCCGCTCTTCAGGGCAACGCTCGTCCGCCTGAGCGCGATAAGGGCCCTGTACCATACGAGAATAGAGTCGGGCCGCCCGCGCTGAGCTTCCACGTTGCGCTCGCGCCAATCGGGACCGAGAGGAAGCCATGGCTTTTCGGAGCCGAATCCGCCGTCGGGGCTCCCGTCCCATTGCATGGGTCTGCGCTCCGGATCGCGGCCGAGAGAGGTCAGTGGCCAGGTTTTAATCCCGAGGGGGTCGTGGAGGGCGGCGCGGGGCAGCCTGTAACAGGTCAGGCCGATCTCTTCTCCGTAATAGAGAAAGGGAGTACCTTTGAGCGTAAGGAGCATGGCGGCGGCGATTCTCGCCCTCGCCTCGGTGATTTTCGGGTCGCGCGAGCGGTAGCGCCAGGCATGGCGCGGCCTGTCATGATTGCTCAAGGTAAAATTGGGCCATGCCCCGGCTGGCAGAAGGGAATACCAGCGCTCCGCCGAGCTCCGAAAGGCTTCGGCCTTCCAGGGCTGGTTCAGGAAATCGAAATTGAACGCCATGTGCAGCTCGTCGCCCCGTTCGCCATGGCAGGACGCGGCGAGAGCCGGGTTCTCGCCGTGGGTCTCCCCGATAAGCACGCGCTCGCCGGCTACGCTCGCCCCGGGGCGCGCTGATTCCCATTCGTCGGCTACGCGCCGCATCTCCTTGAACACCCCATGAAAATCGGGATGATTGCGATCCCTGATATGGTTCTGGAAGAAATCCGGGACAGCCTTGAAGGAGAACGGATTGGAGCGCAGCTCGGGATCCTTCATGTACGCGGTGGCGACGTCGAGCCTGAATCCGTCCACGCCCAGATCGTACCAGTATCGCATGATGTCATAGAAGGCTTCCCGGACTTCCGGGTTCCGCCAGTCGAATTCCGGTTGATGCCGGGTGAAGGTTCCGAGATAGCGCTCGCCCGTCGCGGGGTTGGGGTGCCAGGCCGTGCCCAGCTCGAAGATCGCCTTCCAGTTGTTGGGAGCTCTCCCCGTCTCGGGCGCCCAGAGATACCATCCATGCTTTGGCGACGCTCGCGAAGTCCTCGCCTCCTTGAACCAGAGATGCTCGTCTGAGCTATGGTTGGCGACGAGGTCGAGGACAATCCTGATCCCGCGCCGCTTGGCTTTCTCGACAAGCAGCCTGAAATCTTCGGCGCTCCCGAAGAGCGGATCTATGTCCCTATAGTCGGCAACATCGTAGCCGAAGTCCTTCATGGGGCTCGGAAAGAAGGGCGAGATCCAGAGGGCATCGACGCCCAGCCACTCGAGATACTCCAGTTTTTCGGTTATGCCTGCCAGGTCTCCAGTCCCATCGCCATTCGCGTCCCTGAAACTCCGGGGATAGATTTGATAGAAAACGGCGTTTGTCCACCAGGCTCCGCCCATGGTTTCCTCCATATTCAGCGATTCCTCAGCCCGCCGAAGCGCCTGGCGAGCCAGACTTCGAGCGGCTTGCGCCAGACAAGCCCGGCGATGAAAAGGATAACGGCCGCGGCGAAAAGCCAAAGGGCAAGGGCCATCCGGCCGGAATAGGCGGCCATTCCAATGAGGGTGCTGCCAGCGATACCGGGGAGGCGAGCCGACATGGATGCCGCCAGGAATTCGACGAGGGGCGTTTTCGCCATGCCGGCGATGTAGCAGAGAATATCCTTGGGGATGCCGGGCAGGAGAAAGAGGAGGAAATATCCCGCTTCGGCCCTTCGGTTTTCGGTCAGGGCTTTTTCCGCCTTTTCCAGGCGCTCGTTGCCCAAAATGCCGCGGATAAAGGGGCGGCCGGAAAATCGGCCTATTCCATAGTTGATGAGAGACCCGGCCGCTATCCCGACCATGCTGAGGATGCCGCCTCCCCAGAACCCGAAAATAAAGCCGCCCGAAGCCTGGGTGAGCTCGCCGGGGATCACGAAGACGACGACTTGGAGTATCTGCATGCCGATGAAGACGATGGGACCCAGGGTGCCGAGCCCTTCCATCCATGTCCTGACGGCCTCTCTGTTCCTGTAGACATCAGCGATTTCCGCTCTGAAGACAATGCTAGCCAGGGCGACGGCGGCTATTATGAAGGGGAAAACCCAGGCTTCTGGGGGCAGAGGTCTGACCTTTTTCATACCAGGCTGAACGATACACTTCGAATTTGATCCCCGCAAGCGTGGAAATCGTCATTGCGATGTCAATGCTTTGACGAAAGCCCTTTTTTTTGATACAATGACCTACTATGGAGAACAAAACGGTCCCCGCCTATAAAATAGATCAGCGCGTCGTCTATCCCAGCCAGGGTGTCGGACGCATCCTCGAGATCAGGGAAAAATCCTTCAAGGATTCCAAGATTCTCTACTACATCATCTATCTCGAGTTTTCCGACATGACCGTGATGGTGCCCGTGGACAAGGCGGAATTCCTGGGACTGCGCCCCATCGTTCCCCAGACCGAGGCCGAACTGGCGCTGACCTTCATTTCGGAGGACTACGCCCCCATACCATCAGACTGGAAACTTCGCTACCAGATGAACCTGGACCTCCTCAAGAAAGGTTCTATAATGGATATAGCATCTGTCGTACGCTCTCTCTATCATCGCTCGAAGATCAAGGAACTCCCCATCCTCGAGCGGAAGCTCTACGATTCGGCGATAAACCTCCTGCAGGACGAGATTTCTTTCTCGCTCGGAAAGCCGAAGGAAGAAATCGCCGAACTCATCCACGCGCGCCTCGAGAGCTGATATCCGATGTCCGGCACAGACCAGCTGGATGCTCATCGCTGCCTGGAGGCTCCTCGCCTGCCCCTCGGCCACGGAGCCTTTCTCCTTCTGACAGCGGCCGGATCCAGTTCGCGGTTCGGCGGCACAAAAAAAGAACTCCTTTCTCTAGAAGGCAAAAGCATACTTCAGCATTCGCTTGAGGGCTTTCTCCATCTCGAGGATCTCGCCGGCGTCGTCGTTACCTATCCAGCCGGCCGGCTCGACGAGATACGGGCGAGCATCGACGAAGAGCTGGCAGGAAAACTGACCGCGCTGGCATGCGGCCTTCGTTTCATCCAGGGCGGAGAAACGAGACAAGCCTCGGTGAAAAGCGGGCTCGACGCGCTCATCGAAGCCTGTGGCGCCGCTCTTCCCGGCACCGCCATCGATCCGGCCGGGGCAGTCGTCCTCGTGCATGACGCGGCTCGTCCCTGGGTGGCGGCCGATACCGTCGACGCTGTCCTTGCCGCTGCCAGAGCCAACGGCGCCTGCATTCCCCTGAGCGATCTCCCCGACACTCCCAAAGCGATATCGGCCGACGGCTTCATCCAAACCCACCTTGAGCGCGATTCGGTAAAGGCCGCTCAGACCCCCCAGGGATTCGCCCTCGCGGCCCTCGCCGCCGCCCACGGCGCCGCCGCCGCCGAAGGCTGGACCTGCACGGATGACGCCTCGATATGGGATCGCTATGTCGGGAAAGTGGCCTCCATCCCCGGCGACAGGAAAAACAGAAAAATCACCTACAGGGAAGATTTGCCCATGGAAGAAGACGCACCCGCGTTCAGGATCGGCGAGGGCTGGGACATCCACCCCCTCGTTCCGGGCAGAAGGCTGCTGATCGGGGGAATCCGCCTCGAACACGACAGGGGCGAAGCCGGTCATTCCGACGGTGATGTCCTCTGGCATGCCATCACCGATGCCCTCATCGGAGCATTGGCGTTGGGCGATATCGGTTCCCATTTTCCGCCGTCGGATCCTCTCTGGAAAGACGCCGATTCGGGGCAATTGGCCGCTCTCGCCGCCCAAAAAGCAGCCGAAGCGGGTTGGAAGATTGGCAATATGGACTGCACCGTTATCCTAGAAAAACCCAGGCTGGGGCCGCGGCGCGACGAGATCCGCGCCTCCATCGCCAGCCGGCTCGGAATTCCTGCCGACGCTGTTTCGGTCAAGGCCAAGACCAATGAGGGATTCGGGGAAATCGGCGCGGGAAACGCCATCGAAGCCCGCGCGGTAGTGCTTATGCTCCGCAAACATCGGTAAGTCGACGGAAATGCCTGGATAAAATCCTAGAACCTGGTCGCCTTCTGCCGTATCGCGTTAAAAAGTTCGACGAATCTGCTTTCTTTTCTATAGAAAACCGCGGGTTTCCCCTCCGGGGCGTCGACGACTGTCGCGCCGTTTCGATAATGGCGCGATGTCCAAAGGTGTATCCATTCATCACGGGGCAAACAGAGACGGCGCGTTCGCGTCCCGCCCTCGGGAGTCGGGGCTATCAGGAGATCGGGACCGAACATATACTGATCCCTGAGTTCCCAGAGCCCTTCTTCCTCGGGATAATAGACGGCGGGATGGATCAGGATCGGTATACCTTTTTCAACCCAGTTTTCCGAACAAAAATCCCTATAAGGCTTCAGCATCTCATGAATCGTGAGGGCGGCCTTCATCCGACGTCCGAGAACCTCATCCTGAACATTCTCCGGTTCGGACATGGTGAAGAGCGGACCAAATGCCGCGATTTCCAGCGCATGAGCCGCGTCACTCCGCGAGTTTGCCGCATCCTTCATTCTGAAACCGTCAAGGGGCATGTACACATTGCCCTTTCCCGCAAGGGAGAGGGAGAGAATCATGGTGACGAGATCTTCGGCGCTTTTCAGCCTTCCGGCGTCGGCAGGAAGCGGTTCGGCGAAAGCCTCTTCAAGAAAGAACCCGCTCTGTATGCTTTGCGGAAGTCTTTCCCTGACGGTCTTTCCCAGCTTTCCGGCCAAATGACGCGTAAGCATTTCTATGCCCATCGCGGTCGAATTCCCGAAGCCCAGCGCGATCTCAGCCGGCAATACGGAACAGGACAGGTCGGTAAGAGAAGCCCCGAAGTTCCAGCTGAGGATTTCCCCGCCGTCGACATTCATCCAGGTGCCCATATTCGACATGACCGAAAGGTTGCCGCGGAGTTTTGTCTTGTCGTCAGAGGGACGCGTCAGAAGCTTCTTGCCTTTCAGGTCGTAGAGTGTCGACGGGCCGGCGCCGAACAGCTTTTCCTTGGGATTCGCTCCCAGTTTTATCCTGATTCCCCCGTTTATGGCTGAAGAGGGGAAAAAACGAAGACGAAGCACTCTGTCTACATACGAAATCCGGATAGTACAGAAGGAGCCGAATTCCAGGACAGTCAGATCAGGGCCTTCATTGATGATCTCGCAGGCTCCGGGATTTTTCCAGACTTGCCCATCCCCAATGCCTTGAACCTTCTTGGACGAGGCTTTCACCTTCGTTGTTCCCAAGAAAATGGCGGGGGAAGAAGAGGAGTGTCTCAGGATTCTTCGGCCTTCCACGGTCATGACGAAGCCATCTCTCCAGCGCTCGAAAGAAATCACGGAACGGCCTCCCGTATGCGCGGCGTGAAGAGGCGCGGCAGCGCCCCTTTTCCATGGGAAAATACCCGCAAGAACCATACACGAGAGACGGTCGATGCGCAATCTCATTCTTGAAAAGAAAGAATTTGAATTTTAAAGGGCTTTTTTTATCGATAAGTATTGACCATTATTTAGAATTCACTATATATTTTTTCCTGACTGCCGATTTCCGGGTTTCGTGCCCAGAATTTGGCGCTGAAGACTTCCGGGTTGTGCCTCCTTCTCCGGAAGCCTTCTTTTTTTGCTTCTTTCCCGCTTCAATAAATCATTTTTGATTGGCAAAATCAAGATTGCGAAATAGCAAAAACCATACTATACTGCTTCGGTTGAGCCTGTCGGGGAATAGGCTGTTTTACATCCCCAAATTGTTTACCGGAGGTTTTTGATGAAGAAGCTATTGGCAATCTCGTTCTGTCTCCTTATCGCCGTCGGCGCCGTATCGGCGCAGCAGAGATTCATCACGATAGGTACCGGCGGCACCGCTGGAACCTACTATCCCCTCGGCGGCGCCATGGCCGAGATCTGGAACAAGAACATCGCCAAGATGAACGCCACAGCTCAGGCCACGGGTGCGTCGGCCGCGAATGTCACCTTGCTTAAAGATGGGAAGGTAGACGTCGTCATCATCCAGAACGATGTCGCGTATTATGCCCACGACGGCGTTGTCCTGGACCAGTTTAACGGCAAACCGGTGCCCGAACTCCGCGGCATGGCAAGCCTCTACAATGAAACCGTCCAGCTGATCGCCCTCCAGTCTTCGGGGATCAAGTCCGTCTATGACCTCAAGGGCAAGAAAGTATCGGTCGGCGCTGCCGGTTCAGGCGTTGAAGCGAACGCCAAGCAGTACCTCGAAGCAGCAGGACTCACCTATTCCGACATCAAGGTTCAGTACCTCTCGTTCGCCGAATCCGCTTCCAACCTGAAAGACGGCAACATCGACGCCGCCTTCACGACCGGCGGTTTCCCGATCGCAGCTATCCAGGATCTCGCGATCTCCAAGAAGACTATCCTCGTGCCGGTAGACAAAGCCCTTCAGGACAAGCTTATGGCTAAATGGTCCTTCTATGCCCCCACGGTCGTTCCGGCCAACACCTATAATGGCATCACGGTGGATACCCCCTCCCTCTGCATGAAATCCATGCTCGCCGTCAGTGCCAAACTCGACGCCGATCTGGTCTATCAGATGCTGAAGACCATGTTCGCGAACGGCCCGAGGCTTGTAGCCGCGCATTCTCAGGGAGCAAACATTAAGCTCGCCAGCGCTCTCGAAGGCATGTCCATTCCCCTGCATGCGGGTGCCGAGAAGTTCTATAAAGAGAATAAGTAAGCTACCTGCCCTTCCATGGAAGGGCAGATAGCGGCTTTTACATGATGGAAATGGGTAACCCGGATCATCCAGGAAGCCCATTTCCATTCCTTATTCATAGTTGAACAGGTACCGATCCTGAGAAGAGGCGATATGAGATTCGGCAACAGGAATCCATTCTTTGCCGCGATCTTCGTCGCAGCATTAACGATCATTCCCCCGGCGATCCTCGCATCAGCCATCTCCATTCGTCCAGCGATTATGATTTTTAGCGGCGAGGGGCGTAAGCTGGCGTCGATTCCCGTCATGGAAGAAGGTTTTGTACATCGATATATCCATTCGATCCATAAAACACCTGTCGACGAAGAATTTGTCATTTCCGGCGACACCCTGGAATTGGTAAGAGTAAGGTACGACACATATGGCGTAGGCATGCCTTCAGATGGCGGCGACGCGTTCAGAATCGAAGACAACCGTTTTGTCGTCGACATGCATCGATCCTTCAAAAAGCTGGATATAAGGGTTTCACATCTTCCGGGGCATGGTATTGTCTATGATGGTTCCTTTCACCCTTTCACCGAATGGGCAACGGTCGAGTCGAGTATAACCCTGAAAGCAGGGGTAAAGGTTTTAATTTTTTCCAGGAGGAAGGCTCATCCATGAGCGAACAAATTATCAACGATGATCAGCCGGTCGACAGCCAGGCGATTCTGAAGAAATTCGACAAGGAATCGGACTATCGCGTCTATACCGGCTTCTTTGCCAAAGTAGTGGCCGCTCTCGCCATCACCTTTTCCGTCTTCCAACTCTATACGGCGGTATTTGGCGTACTGGACGCTATGATCCAGCGATCGATCCACCTTTCATTCGGTTTTTGTCTGATATTCCTCCTCTACCCCACCAGCAAAAAATGGTCACGGAGCAAGCTGCATCCGCTCGATGCTGTTCTCTCCGTTCTTGGCGTCCTTGCCCCCATGTATATTGTATGGAATTATCAAGCCCTGGTAGGCAGGGCGGGATCGACAACTACCTTCGACCTCATCGCAGGAATTATCGGGCTACTCCTCGTCCTAGAGGCGGCCCGCAGGGTAGTCGGCATCCCGATGGTCATAGTAGCGCTCATTTTTATCATCTACGCTTTTATCGGCCCCTATATCCCGGGGAAGCTGGCCCACCGCGGGGCGCGCCTCGACACCCTAGTCCAACATCTCTTCTACACGACGGAGGGCGTCTTCGGCATCCCTCTTGGGGTATCAAGCACCTTCATCTTTCTTTTCATACTCTTCGGCGCCTATCTGGAAAGAACAGGCCTCGGACAGCTCTTCATCGATCTGGCCAACTCGATTGCCGGCTGGGCTGCAGGCGGACCCGCCAAGGTTGCCGTCCTCTCCAGCGCCCTCATGGGTACGGTATCCGGTTCCTCGGTAGCCAACGTTGTAGGAACGGGCTCCTTCACTATCCCTATGATGAAAAAGCTCGGCTATAAGCCTGAATTCGCCGGCGCCGTCGAAGCTACCGCATCCACAGGCGGGCAACTCATGCCGCCAATCATGGGCGCGGCTGCCTTCCTCATGGCCGAGTTCACGAACATTCCCTATTCGCGCATCATCGCCGCCGCGGCCATCCCCGCCCTCCTCTACTACTTCGGCGTATGGTCAGGCGTGCACTATGAAGCCAAGAAACTTGGACTCAAGGGCCTGAAACGAGAGGACCTGCCTAAGTTCAAGAAAATCATGTTTGAGCGCGGCCACCTCATGATCCCCCTCATCGCCATCGTCTACCTCCTCGTCACGGGCTTTACGCCCATGAAGGCGGCGCTCTGGGCTATCATTCTCTCGATTCTCTCATCGATGCTCAGAAAATCCACGCGAATCAAACCGATTGAGATAATCAAGGGCCTTGAGGCTGGCGCCAGGGGCGCTCTCGGCGTGATAGCGGCTACGGCCTGCGCGGGTATCATCATCGGCGTCGTGACACTCACCGGTCTTGGCCTCAAGTTGGGTTCCGTCCTCGTCGATATAGCCAATGGAAATCTGGTCATCACTCTTTTCTTTACCATGATCACATCGATTCTTTTGGGCATGGGCGTTCCCACGACAGCCAACTACGTCATCACTTCGACGATAGCCGCGCCGGCCATCGTCATGATAATGGCGCAGAAAGCCGGCCTCGATCCCAACCTCGTGGCGCCTGCCTATATCATGCTCCCTGCCCATATGTTCGCCTTCTATTTCGGCATAATAGCGGACGTCACCCCGCCCGTTGCGCTGGCGGCCTTCGCGGGGGCCGGTATAGCCAAGGCCAATCCGATGAAGACTGGAGTCAACGCCACAAAATTGGCGATTGCCGCATTCCTTGTTCCTTACATCTTCGTGCTCAATCCCCAGATGCTTCTGTTCAACGTTACCCCGGTAGGGCTTGTCTGGATGCTTATCACGAGCCTCATCGGCATTACCGCGGTCTCGGCCGCCGTAAGCGCCTGGTTCAGGACAACGATGACTTGGCCTGAGAGAATTATGGCATTTGCGGGCGGTCTTCTCATGATCTATCCCGGTCTGTCCACCGACATCATCGGCATCGTGCTTTGCGCAGCGGTCTTCGTCTATCAGCAGATCAAGTACAACAAGAAAAAGGCTCTCACGGTCTAGCGGTTCGTCTTCGCGCTCCTTGGGCGCGAAGACGCGAAAGCAAAAAAGGGGCTGCCCGGGAAAAATTCCCGGACAGCCCCTTTTTTCTCAATGTCAGGCGCGAGTTCGGCGCCAGCCACTGAATGCTTTTCCTAGAGGTACGATTGGGCGGTCTTCAAAATATCGGCGAAGACGCCTCCAGCCGTGACCGCGGCTCCCGCGCCTGGCCCCCGAACGACAAGCGGATTGGCCGAGTAGCGGGCCGTCGTGAACATGACGAGATTGTCGGTGCCGCTGAGGTTGTAGAAGGGGCTTTCCGGGCCGTATTCCTGCAATGAGAGCGCGGCCGAATCAGGCTGGATGGCCGCCACGTACCGAAGGACTTTTCCCCTCGCAGCAGCTTCCTTCGCCATACCGTCTATCATCGCATCAGCTTCAGGCAGCATGGAAAGAAATTGGGCAACGCTGGGCGCTTTGGTCAAGCTGTCGGGAAGCAGAGGCTGTATGGCGATATCCTTGTAATCGAGATGAAATCCCGCTTCCCTTATGAGGATGAGCGTTTTTCTCGCGATATCCACCGCGCCCAGATCGTCGCGAGGATCTGGTTCGGTGTATCCCCTCATCTTTGCCTCGAGGACAAGCGAGGAAAAACTCTTCTCCTTGCCCAGCTGATTGAATATAAAACTGATCGTCCCGGAAAGGACGGCTTCGATCCTGGTGATGGTGTCTCCGCAAGCCACAAGATCGTGAAGGGTTCCGATAACAGGCAATCCGGCGCCTACGGTGGTTTCATAGCCATAGACGACGTCCATCTGCCTGGCGGCTTCCTTCAGGGCAAGATAGCGATCGAAGGGACCTGCATTGGCGCGTTTATTAGGCGTAACGACGGAGATGGAGGCTTCAAAGAGTTCCTTGTAGTGATCGGGCGGCAGTTCGCTCGCCGTGCAGTCGCAGAAACATGCCGAAGGCAGGTTAAGAGCTTTGATCGCATCCAGGTAGCGGCCGAAATCGGCTGTCCTTCCCTCTGAAAGACTTTTCTTCCAGCTGGTCTCGTCGATGCCCCTCGGGTCGATGAGCATTTTCTTGGAATTGGCGAGCCCAACAAGGTTAATCCGTATGGAATGTTCCCTTAGGAGCCGCTCTCTCTGGTCGGCGATCTGGGCGAGGAGGGTCCCGCCAATCAGGCCAGTGCCGACCATGAAGAGGTTGACTGTCCTGATCCCGGCGAGGAAGAATGAATCGTGGATGACGTTCAGGGCCTTTGCCCTGTTCTGGGCTGAGGTTACGATTGAGATGTTCAGCTCTGAAGAACCTTGTGCGATAGCAACGACATTCACGCCATTCCTTCCCAGGGCCGAAAAAACTCTTCCAGCGATGCCCGTTTTCTGTTTCATCTGCTCGCCCACGACGGCGATGACGCAGAGTTCGTTCTCTATGGAAGGCTCTCCAATGAAACCGGCTGCGATTTCGACCGAAAACTCCTCTCTGAGAGCCCTCCGGCCTTCGGCTGCGTCTTCGGGATCTACAGCACAGCATATGGAAAGCTCGCTCGAGGCCTGAGTGATAAGGATGACGTTGATTTTGCTGCCCGCGAGCGCGCTGAACATCCTGCCCGCAATGCCTGTGACACCCGGCATCCCTAGACCGCGGAGGCTGAGCAGGCTGACTGACGCAATGGAAGCGAGGCCTCTGACGGGATAGCTGCTTTCCCCCGCCTGTTTTACGATAAGGGTACCCTTCCCTGATGTATTGAAAGCGTTCAGTATCCTTATAGGAGTCCCCGTAGCCATAGCGGGGAGAAGAGCTAATGGATTAATGACGTGTGCCCCGAAATGCGTCATTTCAAGGGCTTCCTCATAGGAAATCTCCCGTATGGGGAAAGCGTCGGCCACCAGCCGCGGATCGGCAGTGAGCATGCCGTCGATATCAGACCATATCCTTATCTCGCCTGCACCCAGGCATGAACCCAGAATACTGGCGGTAAAATCGGAGCCTCCCCTTCCGAAGGTCGTGGTGAAACCGTCTATGGTGGAGCCTATGAATCCGGGGATGACAGCCGCAGTTTCAAGAGCCGACAGCTGGGCCGTGACCAATCTGCGGGTCTCGGTTTCGATATAGCGAGCCGAGCCGAAATTCGCGTCGGTCTTGATCATCCCGCGCGCATCGACAAACTGTGCCTGAATGTCGCTGGCCGTAAGTATGCGGGCGACCATTGCCGCCGAGAGACGTTCGCCTATGCTCATTATCTGATCCAGGCTTCGCTTTGTCAGGTCTCTTAAAAGCTCGATGCCCCGAAGCAGATCGTTCAATTCCAACAAGCATCTGTCAACTTCAGATAATGCCGCGCTCAGCGAAGCATCCTTGAGAAAATGATCCGCCACGGAGCGATGCCGAGTACGGAGCCTCTCCAGGATTGGCAGGTACTCTATTCTCTTCTCCGCATTCCTGGCGGCAGCGATTAATTCATCAGTCACGCCGGCGAAAGCCGAAACGACAATTATCTTTTCATTTTCCATTCGGACTATCTCGACTAGGTTTTCGATCGCTTCCACGCTTCCTACCGAGGCGACGCCGAATTTAAGCACATTCATCAAGAATCTCCAAATATGGATGAAGAAGCCATCCAAAATGCATAATTATACCCGAATTCCGCAAACTATAGCATAGCGACGCGAGCCGGAAAAGAGATGCGTCACGGATTTTCCAGGCTGTTTCATTGTTTGGAATCAAAATGATTGCTTCATGCTGGGCGAATAAAAAAAGCGGCACCTTGCGGGTGCCGCTTTTCCGTTGTTGTCCTCCCTATCCCAGAATGGATAGAAGGACTCCAGCAGCTACCGCCGATCCTATGACGCCAGAGACGTTAGGTCCCATAGCATGCATCAGAAGGAAATTCGTCGGGTCGGTTTCAGCGCCGACCACCTGGGATACGCGCGCGGCCATCGGAACCGCCGATACACCGGCTGAACCGATGAGAGGATTCACTTTTCCTCCCGTCACCAGATACATCAATTTTCCGAAGAGGATACCGCCTGCGGTTCCGCAGGAGAAGGCAAAGAGTCCAAGGACGATAATCTTCAAAGTTTCCGGATTGAGGAAACGTGCCGCCGTGGCGGTAGAACCGACAGCGACGCCGAGAAAGATCGTCAGCACGTTGATCAGTTCATGCTGAGCGGTCGCCGACAGTCTATCCGTCGATCCAGATTCCTTGAAAAGATTGCCCAACATCAGTGAGCCAACCAAGGGAACGGCTGCCGGAAGCAGAAGACCAACGAAAATCGTGACGGCGATCGGAAATACAATTTTCTCGGTTTTCGTGACTTCTCGCAGCTGGGCCATCTTCACGGCCCTTTCTTTAGGCGTCGTAAGCGCTCTCATGATGGGAGGCTGAATAAGGGGCACAAGAGCCATATAGGAGTATGCCGCTATCGCGATAGGTCCCAGCATGTCCGGCCTGAGCCGCGAGGTGAGGAATATAGCGGTCGGGCCGTCGGCTCCGCCGATTATCCCGATGCTCGCCGCGGCCTTGAGATCGAAGCCGAGAAAGGTTGCGAGAATGAAGGGTATGAAAATGCCAATCTGCGCGGCGGCGCCGAGGAGGAGGCTAGCTGGATTCGCGATGAGCGGTCCAAAATCGGTCATCGCGCCTATGCCAAGAAAGATAAGCGGCGGATAGATACCGAGCTTGACGCCCTGGTAGAGATAATATATGAGTCCGCCAGGCTGGTCCCCTATTGGTCCGTCGGTAATGCCGGAGAGAGGCAGGTTTGCCAGAAGCATGCCAAAGGCTATCGGAATCAGGAGAAGCGGCTCATATTTCCTGTAGATTCCCAGGTAGAGTAAAACGCAACTAACCACCAGCATTAAAAGCTGGCCGAGGTCAATATTGGCGAATCCGGTCGACTGAACGAATTCTGTCAAAAATTCAAGCATGGGGACGCCTCCCCTTTAGGCGAGATCGACGAGCGGATCGCCGGTATTGACGGAAGCGCTGACGGGAACCCTGAGAGCGGCGACTTTGCCTGCCTGAGGAGCCACAATCTCGTTTTCCATTTTCATGGCTTCGAGGATGAGGAGTACGTCCCCGCGCTTCACTTCCTGGCCGACGGTTACCTTGAAGGACATGACGGTACCAGGCATCGGCGATTTGACGGTGATTGCTCCTGCTGCGGGAACGTATGCGGCGGCGGGGGCCGCGGCGGGGACGGCCGCAGGCGCGGCGGCCGCTACTGGCGCAGGGGCGACAGGGGCTGCGGGTGCGGCTGCCCTTGGGGCGGAAGATCCGGCGGCGCCGACTTCCTCAACGCTCACATCATAGCTCTGACCATTTACGGTGACCTTATACTGTTTCATTGCTATTCTCCTTGTTGTGCTCATTTGCGAGCGAATCGCTCGATCTGTCCCCATACTGGGGTATTGAAACCGCTCCCCGTTTCCGATGAAGCGCTGATCGAGCTGATCTGGAATGCGGCAGGGGACTTGCCGGTAGCGGCAGAGATCGCGGCGATAATCACTGCTATAAGTTCTCCGCCAGCTTGTAAAGGCTGAGTTGGGGAAGATGGTACCGGTGGGGTAGGACTGTGGATTTCGGGAAGAGGCGCCAGATTAGGCCGCTTTTTATCGGCGCGCTTTCCGAAAATCATATGAAAAATCGCAAGCATTACGATGATTGCGATAAGCGCCACGAAGACAGTGCCGACTCCGGCGAGCATTATCATCCATTTGTTGTCCATGCTTATTCTCCCTGTCAGACGGGCATGTTCCCGTGCTTGCGCGCGGGGAGCGTCTGCCGTTTGCCGAGCAGCATGGTGAGCGCCGAGCAGAGCCGGGCTCTGGTCTGGGCCGGATCGATCACGTCGTCGACGTAGCCGCGCACCGCCGCCTTATAGGGGTTGGCGAAGCTTGTCTTGTACTCGGCGATTTTTTCCTTCCTGGCCGCGACGGGATCGGCAGCTTCTTCAATTTCTTTCTTGAAGATAATGTTGGCCGCGCCGTCGGGTCCCATGACGGCGATTTCCGCCGTGGGCCAAGCCAGAACCTGATCGGCTCCAAGATGGCGAGAGCACATGGCGATGTAGGCGCCGCCGTATGCTTTCCTCAGGATGACGGTCAGCTTCGGGACGGTGGCTTCAGAATAGGCGTAGAGGAGCTTGGCTCCGTGCCTTATCACGCCGCCGTGTTCCTGTCCCACGCCCGGGAGGTACCCCGCGGTGTCGGTGAAGGTCACGAGGGGAATGTTAAAGGAGTCGCAGAAACGGATGAAGCGCGAGGCTTTGTCCGAAGCGTTGATATCGAGAACGCCGGCCATGACGGCGGGCTGGTTAGCGATGATGCCTACCGATCTGCCTCCAAGGCGGGCAAAGCAGGTGACGATATTCTTGGCATAATCGGGCTGAGCCTCAAGGTAGTCGCCCAGGTCGACAACGCGTTCAATGACACTGCGGACATCGTAGGGTTTGTTGGGCGAATCGGGCATGATATTGGCGAGTTCGGGATCTGCCCTGAACGGTTCGTCGCCGTTCTTTACGAGGGGCGCGTCTTCGATGTTGTTCTGGGGCAGGAAGGAGAGGAGTTTCCTTATGCCTTCGATGGTCGAGTCCTCGTCCTTGAAGCGGAACTGGGATACGCCCGAAACTTCGGTATGGACACGGGCGCCACCGAGGTCTTCCGCCGAGACGTCTTCGCCGGTTACGGCCTTTATAACCTGGGGACCGGTGATGAACATGTTCGAGGAGCCTTCCGTCATGAAGACGAAATCCGTGAGAGCCGGGGAATAGACGGCGCCGCCCGCGCAGGGTCCCATTATGACGGAGATCTGCGGAACTACCCCAGAAGCAAGAGTGTTGCGGTAGAAAATATCGCCGTATCCGGAGAGGGCGTCGACGCCTTCCTGGATTCTCGCTCCGCCGGAATCGTTGATCCCGATGCAGGGGCAACCGACTTTTACCGCCATATCCATGGCTTTGCAGATTTTTGCCGCGTGCATCTCGCCAAGGGAACCGCCGATGACGGTAAAATCCTGGGCGAACACATAGACGGTTCTGCCGTTGATGGTTCCGTAACCGATCACCACACCTTCCCCGGGAGCTTGAACTTCGTCCATTCCCAGATCGGTGCAGCGATGCTCGACAAAAGCATCCAATTCGACAAAGGATCCCCGGTCAAGAAGAGCCTCTATCCTTTCTCTTGCAGTCTTCTTGCCTTTCGCGTGCTGGGCCGCAATGCGCTTTGGGCCACCGCCCGCAAGCACCTTGGCGCGCCGCTCTTCAAGCTCTTTAAGCTTTTCATCCATAATGCGCCGACCATCCTTGCATTTGCCCGCCGGGCTGTCGCGTATCCATTTAAAGCAGTCCGGGAGAGCTATTGATTGATAAAGTACCGAGAATCAGTATAGTACCTGATAAAAAAAATATCTACACCTTAAAATTCAGTAATATATATTAATATCTATATATAATAATATAAAATGATAAAGTGTATTATATATATTATACTTTATATATATAGATTATATAAACTAAGCCAACCTTTATTATTTCCTCTCACAGAGTTCGATCAGTACGCCGCCCGTGGCTTTAGGATGAAGGAATGCGATCTTCGCTCCGCCGGCGCCATAGCGCGGAGCCTGGTCTATCAGGCGAACTCCCTTTTCTTTCAGTTCGGCAAGCGCGGCTTCTATGTCATCCACCCTGAAAGCGATATGCTGTATGCCCTGCCCCTTAGCGGCGATGAATTTACCGATGGGTCCCTCCGGGTCCAGGGATTCCAGAAGCTCAATCTCGGACTCGCCAAGAGGAAGAAAGGCGGTGCGCACTTTCTGTTCCTGCACTTCCTCGGTGCCGTGGAGAGGGAGTCCCAGAATCCCTTCCCAGAATGGCAGCGCTTCGTCGATCTTTTCCACCGCGATGCCGATATGATCCAGTCTATCGAGTTTCATTGTCTTTCTCCTTTGATGAGCGCGGAAAAAAGTTCCCGCGCCGCGGTATAGATGTCGATCTCCCTGGTGAGGATGGCCCGCGCCAGGTTGTCCAGGCGGCCGTTTTCCTCATGATCGACGAAATAGTCCATGACCTGCCATCCGACCAGATCCTTAAGCTGGGATTTAATGGAAGCCTGGCGTCTTTTTTCGAGTTCACCTGAAGCCTTCGCGTCTTCGAAACGCGAAAGGATTTCCCGGCAGAGCTCGGGCACGCCCTCCCCTGTCTCGGCTATCGTCTTCATCACGGGAGGCAGGTCGAAGGGATCAGCCCTATCGGGCATGGTTTCGGGGCGGAGGTCATTCTGGCCATGATGCAGAATTTCCGCGTTTCTCGCGGATAATGTGTCAGGGCCCGCATCCACGCTTCTTCCCCGCTTTAGCATCGCCTGGGTTTCAAGCATGGCGCGTATTTCCCTCACTACCCTGTCGGCTCCATCCCTGTCCGATTTGTTCACGACGAAGATGTCGCCTATCTCCATGATTCCCGCCTTGATGACCTGTATATCGTCACCCAAGCCTGGAACGGAGATGAGGACTACCGTATCGGCCACCTTGACGATATCGATCTCCGATTGGCCTACGCCTACCGTTTCGATGATCACGATATCGTAGCCGGCGGCTTCCAGGGCGCGCAGGGCGAAGGCCGTCGCCTTCGAGAGACCGCCGAGGCGGCCCCGCGAGGCGAGACTGCGTATGAAGACGCCGGGATCGGTCGCGTGCTCCTGCATGCGCAGACGGTCGCCCAGGATGGCGCCGCCGGAGAAGGGGCTCGACGGGTCGACGGCGATGACGCCCACTTTCTTCCCGCTCGCGCGGAATTCGCCGATGAGCTTGTCCGTCAATGTGCTTTTGCCCGAGCCTGGGGGACCCGTTATGCCTATGACGTGGGCTTGGCCAGAGCGCTGTTTGAGGGCGGCGAGAGTGCCGAAAGCATTCTTGTCGCCGTCCTCGAGCAGGCTTATCAGCCTCGCCACGGCACGCAGGTCGCCATCGAGGCAGCGGCGCGCGAGGGTATCAATCATGTATGGACGCTACTCTCTTTTTAGATGTGTCTTGATGAAATCCACGGTCACCGAAGTGGGCGTGCCCGGTCCGAAGACTTCCGCGATGCCCTTGGATTTGAGGAAAGGAATGTCCTCCTCGGGTATGACGCCGCCTCCGAACACGAGAATGTCATCGGCGCCCTTTTCCTTGAGCAGGTCCACGACGCGGGGGAAGAGATGGTTGTGCGCCCCCGAAAGAATGGAGAGGGCGATCACGTCGGCATCTTCCTGAATGGCCGCCTGGACGATCTGTTCGGGAGTCTGGCGCAGTCCTGTATAGATTACTTCCATGCCCGCGTCGCGCAGGGCTCGGGCTATGACCTTGGCGCCCCTGTCATGGCCATCGAGGCCGGGTTTCGCGACGATAACGCGTATTTTACGTTCCATGCTGTGACTCCCTCGATTAGAACATGACGCTGGGGCGATATTCGCCGAAGACGCCCCTCAGCACATCGCAGACTTCACCCAATGTCGCGTAGGTCTTGACCGCGGTAAGGATGTAAGGCATGAGATTGTCCGAGCCCATCGCGGCGACTTTCAGGGCTTCCAGCGCCGCCGTGACGGCCGCGTTATCGCGACGTGCCCTAAGGGCCCGCAGCTTCGCGACCTGATTTTCGCCGACCGCGGGATCCACGCGCAGGAGTCCCTTGGGCGGACCTTCCTTCACCTGGAACTTGTTGAGCCCGACCACCACGCGCTCATTCTTCTCGACATCCATCTGCCATGCATAGGCCGAATCCTGGATTTCCTGCTGGATGTAGCCCTGCTCGATGGCCTTGACCGCTCCGCCCAGATCGTCGATGCGCTTGATGTAGGCGAGGACGCCCTCCTCGATCGAATCGGTGAGGGTTTCCACGTAGTAGGAACCGGCCAGCGGGTCTGGCGTCTCGGCGACGCCTGACTCGTAAGCGAGGATCTGCTGGGTCCTGAGCGCTATTCGCACGGAAGCCTCGGTCGGCAGGGCGAGGGCCTCATCCCTTGAATTCGTGTGCAGGGACTGGGTTCCGCCGAGCACGGCCGCGAGCGCCTGGATCGTGACGCGCACGACATTGTTTTCTGGCTGCTGCGCCGTGAGCGTCGAGCCCGCCGTCTGCGTATGGAAGCGCAGCATGAGGCTCTTGGGGTTCTTGGCGCCGAAACGTTCTTTCATGATATGGGCCCAGACGCGGCGGGCCGCGCGAAACTTGGCCGCTTCCTCGAAAAGATCGTTGTGCGCGTTGAAGAAGAAAGAAAGGCGAGGCGCGAACTCATCCACGTCGAGGCCGGCCTTGATGGCCGCGTCGACATAGGCGATGCCGTCGGCCAGGGTGAAGGCCACTTCCTGGACGGCGGTGGCGCCCGCCTCGCGGATATGGTAGCCGGAGATGGAAATCGTATTCCAGCTGGGTACCTCTTTCGAACAATAGGAAAAAATGTCGGTGATGAGCCTCATGGAAGGCGTCGGCGGGAAGATATAGGTGCCGCGGGCGACGTATTCCTTGAGGATGTCGTTCTGGATCGTGCCGTCGAGCTTGCCGGCCGGCACGCCCTGCTTTTCGGCCACGGCGATGTACATCGCGAGGAGGACAGAGGCGGGAGCGTTGATGGTCATGCTCGTGGAAACCTTGTCCAGCGGAATGCCGCCGAAAAGGGTTTCCATGTCCTCCAGGGAGTCGATCGCCACGCCTACCTTGCCCACCTCGCCGGCGGCGAGCGGATGATCCGAATCGTAGCCGATCTGGGTAGGAAGGTCGAAGGCGATGGACAGACCCGTCTGTCCCTGAGCGAGGAGGAACTTGTAGCGGGCGTTGGATTCTTCGGCGTTGCCGAAACCCGCGTACTGCCTCATGGTCCAAAGACGTCCGCGATACATGGTCGACTGGACGCCTCTGGTATAGGGGAACTCTCCAGGCAGGCCGACCGTCTCAAGTTTATCCTTATTCCCGACATCGATTGGCGTATAAATACGCCTGACGGGACTATTGGAGCCTGTGACGAACGCGGCCTTCCTTTCAGGATATTTGGCGATGGACTTCTCGACTTTGGCGTTCCAGTCCTGGAGCGCTTTCTCGAGTTTTTCGCTTTCACTCATTGCTTAGTCTCCTTATAGGACCGTCACGCCGGAAACTCCCGACTGCGCGGCTAATTGAAGCCCCACATCGAGCGCCTTAAGGTTCAGCTCGTCGGTTCCCTTTGGGACCCTGGCTTTGACCGCTTTTCGCAGCACTTCGCGGCTTGCGACGCCGGAAATGCCGCCGAGGACGCCCAGGGCCACCATATTGGCCACGACTTTCTTGCCCACCTTCTCCACGGCCGAAGCCAGTATCGGCAGGGCGACCGTTCTCGCCGTAATGGCGGGATTGAGCGTCACCGACGTATCGGTGATGATCAGCCCCTTCTTCATCAGGGGTCCATAGGTTTTATACGCATCCGTGGTGAGCGCGAGAAGGAAATCGGGATCGGTCGCCTTCGGGTAATCGATTTCCTCGTCGGAAATCACGACTTCCGCCTTGCTTGAGCCGCCTCTCGCCTCAGGTCCGTAACTCTGTGTCTGTACCGCGTTCTTGCCCTCATCGATGGCCGCTTCGGCGAGCGTGATGCCCGCGAGCAAAAGGCCCTGGCCACCGGAGCCGCTTAGTCTGAATTCAACTCGCATCCCCGGTTACCTCCCTTGTAATCGTTGTATGTTCTCTGTACTTTCGCCGTCATTTCGGCGTAGCTGGCCGTATATTCGGGCCTGTCATGCGTGAAAAGTTCGCCGATCAGCAGTTTGCCTTCCAGCTTTTCAGGAGGAAGCGCCGCGGCGGCCTTTACGTTGACCGTCCTGTCCTTGATCCAGTTCAGGACCTCGACGGCTCCGCCGATCTTGTTCTTCCTGCCCAGATAGGTGGGACACTGCGCCAGCGCCTCGACCACGGAGAAGCCCTTGTTCATGAGGGCCTTCTCGAGGAGTTCGGTGAGAAGCGTCACATGGTAGCTGGAGGCTCTCGCCACGTAGCTCGCGCCGGCCGCCTCGGCCAGTTTGCAGACATCGAATTCATATTCGACGTTGCCGTACGGAGCCGTCGTTCCCAGCATGCCGTGGGGGGTCGTGGGTGAATACTGGCCCGATGTCATGCCGTAGATCGAATTGTTCATGATGATCGTGGTGATATCGATGTTGCGGCGGGCGGCGTGGATGAAATGGTTGCCGCCTATGGCCGTGCAGTCTCCGTCGCCGGTCATGACGATTACCTTGAGATTGGGCCTCGCATGCTTGATGCCCGTCGCGAAGGCGAGCGCCCGGCCATGGGTCGTATGCACCGTGTCGAAATCGAGGTAGCCGACGGCGCGGCTCGAACAGCCTATTCCAGAGACCAGGACGATGTTGTTCTTGTCGAGACCAAGCTTATCGATGGCCCGGACGAGAGCACCCGTGATCGTTCCGTGGCCGCAGCCGGGGCACCAGATATGGGGAAGCCTTTCCTTGCGGAAATAGTCGAGTAGTTCAGCCATCAGAAGGCCTCCTTGAGGGCCGCGTACACTTCGTCGGGGTGGAAGAGTTCGCCGTTCACCTTTCCAAGCTTTACGACCTTAGCCTTGCCGTGGATCACGCGCTCCACTTCGAGGGCGACCTGGCCAAGATTCATCTCGGGGACGATTATCGTTTTCGCGCTAGAGGTCAATCTTCGCAGGGTTTCGTCGGGGAAAGGCCACATCGTCTTGAGCCTGAGCATGCCGGCCTTCAAGCCTTCCTTCCGAGCCCGCCTCACCGCCGACAGGGCGGCCATGGCCGAGGAACCGAAGGAAACGACAGCGACGTCGCAGTCATCCAGATTTTCGGCGAAATAATCCTCGAATTCGGCCTTGTTCTTCTCGATTTTTCGATCGAGCCGCCGTAGAAGGGCGTTGGCGACGGCGGGCTTGCCCGACGGGGCTCCCGTCTCGTCGTGGAACAGACCCGTGCAGTGCCAGCGATAACCCTTGCCGAAGGGCGCCATGAGAGGCACGCCGCCATCGGGATCGGCCGCGTATGGCTTGTACCCGGCCGGAGATTCCGGCATGGCGCGCATGGGAATCTTGTAGGTTTTGGGATCGGGCAGAACCACCTTCTCCCTCATGTGGCAGATGACCTCGTCGGCCAGAACGATGACGGGAATCCTGTATTTTTCCGAGAGGACGAAGGCCTTGAAGGTGAGTTCAAAGCACTCCTTAACGTTGCCTGGCGTGAGGACGATGATGGAATGGTCTCCATGGGTTCCCCAGCGCGCCTGCATCACATCGCCCTGGGCCGGACTTGTAGGCATGCCCGTGGAAGGACCCATCCGCTGAACGTTGATGATGACGACGGGAATTTCGCAGAGACAGGCATAGCCGATGTTTTCCTGCATCAGGGAGAATCCGGGACCCGACGTGGCGGTCATGGCCTTCTTCCCGGTGAGGGAAGCGCCGATGCACGCGGCGATGGAGCCTATTTCATCTTCCATCTGAATGAATTTGCCGCCGACCTTGGGCAGCTCCTCGGAGCACATCTCGGCAATCTCTGTGGAAGGGGTGATCGGGTAGCCGCCGAAGAACTGGAGTCCGGCGGCGAGAGCGCCCATCGTGCACGCTTCATTTCCCTGCATGAGTTTGACGATATTAGCCATTATGCGCCTCCGGCGGCAGACTGAGATCGTAGGCATCCACGTTGTGTCCGTGGTTGGGCTCTTTTTCGAGCGGCTTTACCTCGATCGCGTAGTCCGGGCACCTGAATTCGCACATGCGGCACCCGATGCAGATTTCAGGTTTCTCGGGGAAAACCTTGCCGTTTTTCAGCACGAGAAGATGTTTTGGGCAAAAGGCGACACAAATGCCGCAGCCTTTGCAGTACTTCTCGCGGATCACATGATAATAGCCTTTTTTTTGTTCAGCCATATACCCTGCTCGACGATGTTTGCGCCGCTCCCGGCCTATACAGGTCGGAATTGTTTCCCGGGCGCCTGGAACAAGACAGAAATAGCCTAGATAAAATTTGTTCGAGGTTAGTCTAGGAATGCGGCATATCCGTCATTATATCCGAATATGGGGATTCTGTCAAAAGAATAGTACCCGACCGCTGGCCCACTTCTCGATCCTCTTTTCAGGATGTATACTTATTTGATAAAAATACCGGCATAATTTATCGGAGGACTTTCGATATGAAGAAACAGCTTAAGATAAGGGATCTGACACTGCGCGACGGTCAGCAATCCCAGTTCGCTACGAGGATGAACCAAGCCCAGGTGGACAGAGTTCTTCCCGACTACCGCGACGCGCATTTTTTCGCCATGGAAGTTTGGGGAGGAGCGGTTCCCGATTCGGTGATGCGCTACCTCAATGAAAGCCCCTGGCGGCGGCTGGAATCGATCAAAGCTGGCATTGACGGAGCCTCGAAGCTCACCGCCCTCTCCAGGGGAAGAAATCTTTTCGGCTACAACCCCTACCCCGATTCGGTCATCGGCGGCTTCTGCAGGAACGCGGTCGCTTCGGGCATCGACATCATGCGCATTTTCGACGCCCTCAACGATATCGAGAACATGAAATCATCCATCAACTTCGTCAAAGAAGCCGGCGGAATGGCCGACTGCGCCGTCTGCTACACCGTGGATCCGAAGTTTTCGGGGATGGAAAGATTCAGGTCCTTCATATCCGGAAAGCACCTGCCCAACGACATATTCAACATTGACTATTTCGTGAAAAAAGCCAAAGCGCTCGAAGCCGTCGGCGCCGACATGATCACCATCAAGGACATGGCCGGACTTATCGATCCGGTAAAGTCGGCCAGGCTCATAAAAGCCCTGAAAAACGAGGTGAGCGTCCCCATCGATCTCCATACCCACTGCACGCCCGGATACGGCGTGGCAAGTCTCCTCTCGGCCATGGTGAACGGCGTCGACATCGTCGATACGGCCATGCTCTCCTTCTCCGGCGGACCGGCGGCGCCAGCGTACGAGATCATCAGGATTTTCGCCGACAAGCTGGGGATGGAAACAGGCGTCGACAACGCCGCCGTGGCTAAAATAGACGCGGCGCTCCGCGAAATAAGGGCCGAACTCTCCAAATTCGATCAGTACAAGCGGCTGCCTCCCGCGATGGACCTATCCAAGGACAGGCTCCCGCCCGAACTCAACAGCCTCTTCGACGACGCGCTGGAGTTCACGGTCGGCGGCAAATTCACGAAGGCTCTCGAGCGATGCAGGCAGATCGAGGCAGCCTTCAACTATCCCGAACCCGACGCCATCGTCCAGACCGCGCAGATCCCGGGCGGCATGTATACCAACATGATGGCCCAACTGAAAGAAGCCAAACTGGAACAGCATCTCAATGAGGTATTGAAGGTTGTTCCCATCGTCAGGCTCGATGCCGGCGTTCCGCCCCTCGTGACGCCCACGAGCCAGATCGTCGGCGTGCAGGCTGTCAATTATGTCGTTTCCAAAATTAAGGGCGAAGACCCCTACGCCAATGTGTCGAAAAACTTCGCCGAGTTGGTGAAAGGGTCCTACGGAAAAACGCCATGGCCTGTCGATCCGGAATTCCGCCTGAAGATTTGCGGCACGAAGGAAGAAATCCCCTACGACACTTCCAATTATAAGGAACAGCCCAATCCCGTCCAGGAAGATGCGGGCGGCAGTCTCCTCGCTATCGATGAGAAGGAAAAATTGCTTCTTGAGCTTTTCCCTTCCGTAGCCGAGAAATTCCTCAAAGGCCAGCGGATGGAAGAGTGGAAAAAGTCAGACGGCTATAAAGCGGCGACAGACGTCGCCGTTGCCGCCGCCGTCGCGGCCGCGCTCTCCGATTCCGCCGAAAAGGACAGCCAGGAGGCCCTGGATCCGGCGGGCATCCAATACTTCACCCCTCCCGCTTTCGCGAGCGAAGCTTCGTCCCTTCCCGCCGGTTATGCCGTAGAGGATGGCCACGGCGCGGATTATTGGCAGTTCGCCGTCGAAAACGCCGAATAAGCGTCGCATAAGGTAAATTCGACGAGGGCGACGTCCTGCGGACGTCGCCCTCGCTTTTTCCGCATCGCTAGACCGTCTCCGAATCTCTCACCCCCGCCACGATAGCCGCTATCTGCATGGCCGCCATCTTCGCTTCCTTGAACTCCAGAAGCATCCAGTCATGCACCATATTTTCGAACTCATAGTAGGCAAGACGGACATTCGCCGCCATGCAGCGCTCCCTGAACCGCCTGCAGTCGGCGGCGAGGACATCCTTGGTCCCTATGAACAGATGGATGGGAGGCAGGTCATCCACCTTGCCGTAGATAGGGCTTATGAGAGGCTTACGGGGATTTGCTCCCCTGGCCCAGGCTTTGCCCGCGCGAACGAGAGCCCCAACGTTGAGGAAGGGGTCGGCGCGGTCAATACTCTCTATGCAAGGATTGCTCATGGTCACATCCAGCCAGGGAGAAAGCAGGACAACGGCATCCGCGGGGGGAATATTCTCGTCGCGAATCATCATCGCCAAGCCCAGGATGAGGCCGCCTCCAGCCGAATCGCCCATGAGGATTATCTTGCGATGATTTTTCTCGGTCACAAGTTCGCGGTAAAGCGGCACGAGCAGCCTATAGGCGTCGACATAGCAATATTCTGGAGCCAGAGGGTAGTCGGGAGCCACGATGGCGCATCCCGAGCGCTCGACAAGACCGGCCAGGAACCGCCAATGCGGATGCGTCGCGTTGAGGACATAGGAGCCGCCGTGGAGGAACAGCACGAGAGGCGAACCGATGCCAACCTTGGGCGAGAGCGTGTGGATCGGTCTTCCCTGGAATTCGCTTTTCGCGATATCGACGCGAAGCCGCAGATGTTCCGGCGGTGAAGGACTGGAAATACTTTTCGAATAGTCCCTGGATCGAAAACTCGGCTTTTCCGTCTCCTGGGAATCTTTCAGTCTCACCGCCCAAAGCATTTTCTCCAGGAGGACGCTGTTGAAGCTCGGCGCTTCGGTGTATCGGAAAATCATGGGTACCGCCTCTGTTCATCTTAGCGGCCAATACGCCGCCGCGCCAGCCTGCCGCAAGGAAAAGCCGCTTCAAGAGATAGCTGTCGCCTTTCTCCCGCCGCAATAGATTTCCGAGGGCGGACAAGATAAAGCATAAAAAAGCACCCGGCGGAAACCGGGTGCTTTTTCAACGATTTGTCGCTAAACGGCGACTATTATCGCCGATAGATCAGAGCGCGGCGGTGAAGCCGGCGGCTTCCAGGCTGGCCTGGAGCTGAGCGATCTCATCCTTGAGCAGGGTGAGCTGATCCTTGGCTGCCGCGTAATCCTGAGCGTCATTGGCGGCCTGAGCGGCGGCGATGGCCTCTTCCTCGGCGGTTACCTGGGCGGCGATTGCCTGGACATTCAGCCCGGCTTTGGCGGCCTTTCTCGCTTCCTTGGAAGCGGCTTCGGATTCGGCTTTGACGATCGGGAAAGCGGCCTGTACATCGGTGATCAGCGTCGCTACTTCGGCTTTCACCGTTTCCATGTTGGCGGCGGCCGCATCTTTGGCTTTCGTGGCCGCGTCGAGGAGAGCCTTCGCGAGCTCGCCGGTCAGCTTATATGACTTGCCGGACTGCAGGGCTTCCTGGACGGCGATCTCGGTATCCAGGGAATTCTTGGCGTCCTGAGCGGTCTGGTATTCAGCGGGAGCGTAGACATCAGCCTTGGCTGCCTGGGCATCGCTCAGCGCCGTGGTGGCGAGATCGATATCTTTCTGCGGAAGCTTGGCTGCGCAGGAACCGACAAGAGCGACGACGAGGACAAGAGCGACTACCTTAAGGTACTTCATCTAAGAAAACCTCCGGAAAACAGCGTTGGAAGATACGGCAAGGGGCACCCACGATGTCTCATTTTTGCCTGTTTCGTCCCAACAGTGCTATTCTCCGAATTTGCCGACATTTTGTCAATATATGCGAAATAGAACAACGACCGCGAAATATTCCTAATTTGCTGAGGCAAAAAGAATTGGGGCTTCTTCAAAGAAAATAGAGGATTTTCTCTTCGGTTGCCCCTCCAGTCAGTCGGACTCCCTGACGGCTAGGATAGTGGAAGGCAGCACCTGATCGCCATAATACAAGTTCAGATAGCCCGATACCGTCTCTTTGCTGGCATTCTTGAACCTTCCTTCGCCCAGCACGCTCAGCGGATAGTCCAAATATGGCTCGAAGGCCGGCAACGGAGCCGCGTTCAGGCTGACGACCTTGCTGCTCTCGAGGGCGCCGCCTATGGTACCATGGATTCCATAGCCCCAGCCTTCGCCCGATTCGCACCAGGTGCCGATGACTTCATCCGTGTCGAAATTGGCCGTCGCGTTGAAAAGCAGGGTTTGGGGCGTGGGAGTATCAAACAAGTACGTCGCGGCGCCGACATAATTGACGACATTCATACCGCTGAACAGAGGGGTCCCTACCAGATAGCCGCCAGATGCCGCGCCATTATCGTTCTTCTGGATCTTGCCCACAAAGCCATCGGTCGGCGAGTAGTTCCCCTGGAAGGAGTAAGACACTCCGTCCTTCTCTTCAGTCGCTCCCGCCATTATGCCATGGACATAATCGACATAGAGATAAGCCATAGCATAGATGATTTTTTCGTAGGCCATCTTCTCGTTCTGTATATATCCGCCCTGCGAAGCGGGAACCAGAACGCTGGCTGTCTTCACGGGGCTGTCCACATCGAACTCGAAAAAGAAGCAGGTCTCTCCCGTCACCGCCGTCCCGGCTATCTTTTTCGGCGCCAGATTCCACGCGGCATAGAGAATGTGATCAGCCTTGGCCGCGACTTTCGAGGAAGCCGTGACAAGATTCCCTTCCCCTTCCGGTTCTGTCCTCCAGCCGCCGAATTTATAGCCGCCGCGGCTTGGCTGGGGAAGCTCGCCATAAGCGGAGCCGTGTTTGACTGTTTTGCTGCCGGCATCGACGGTTCCGCCGTTCGGATCGAAGGTCACAAGGATGCCTTTCGCAGTCAGGTTTCCCGAGGCCGCAAGCCCCTTCGATGTTGAGGCACCGTCGCCGAGGTCATCGAAATCCGACGAGCTGAGCCCCGCCATAGTGCAGGAGGCGAGACCGATGATGAATGCCATGGAGATGATCGCGCAGATTGCCGTGGTCAGCTTTACTTTTTTCATGCTTCCTTCCTATGAACACATTTAATGCTTATAAAACTAGTAAACAATAAGATAGAAGACTTCCCTTGTCAATTAAATAAAGTCGCAGGCTCGCGGCAGGCTCGCGCGTTGGGAACTTCCGCATAAAAAAAGGGCCGTCCGTTTGGACAGCCCTATCTGCTGCGGCGAAGAGGACTTGAACCTCCATACCTCTCGGCACTAGCACCTCAAGCTAGCGTGTCTACCAATTCCACCATCGCCGCACGCAACATGCAACTTATACCGTAAAGGCACAATTCTTGTCAATACTTTAAGGCTTCTATAGTGAGCCGATGATCTTCTCGGCCCTTGCCAGGGCATCATCGATGTCGCCGCAGATATTCTCCGTTCCGATTTCCTCTGCCAGACCGATGCGGTCTATCGCCTTGGCCGGCTGAGCGCCGACGGCGCTGAGAATTAGCACCGTGCCGTGATGTCTGCAATGTTTATTGAAGCTGCGCAAAGCGTTGAGGCCAGTCGCGTCGATCGCCGAAACATGGCGCATCCTCAGAATGAACACCTTAGGGGTTTTCTCGAGTCCAGACAGGGTATCCTGCAGGATATCGGCCACGCCGAAGAAGAACGGGCCGTTGATCTCATAGATTTCACAGCCTTTCGGTATCTTGCGGGAGGCGAGAATCTGCAGATCCTTTTTATCGACGGCCTTCGCCATGCCCGATTCCAGGAGTTCGGCCGCTTCCTTGGGCCAATCGGTCTGGGTGGCGACTGATGTCGTGTCTTTCGCGCGCTTTACGAAGAGGATGATGGCGAGGATGACGCCTACTTCGACCGCCGCCGTGAGATCGACCACCACCGTCAGGATAAAAGTGGTCACCATGACGGCTAGGTCGCTCTTGGGAGCCTTCCGCATCGAGAAGAAGCGCGGCAGTTCGCTCATGTCGACGGCGACGACGAGGAGGACGCCGGCGAGCGTCGCGAGCGGGATTGCCTGGACGAGAGGCCCGAGGAAAAGCGTGAAAAGCAGGAGCACGATAGCGTGGATCATGCCTGAAACGGGCGAGCGGGCTCCAGACTTGATGTTGGTCGCTGTCCTGGCGATCGCTCCCGTGGCGGGGATGCCGCCGAAAAGGACGCTGGCGATATTGCCCAAGCCCTGTCCGTTCAATTCCGCGGAGGAAGAATGCCGCGTACCCGTCATGCCATCGGCCACGACGGCCGAGAGCAGCGATTCTATCGCCGCGAGAAGCGCGATGGTCAGAGCGCTCGGAAAAACCTTTCGTATGAGGGAAAAACTGAATTCAGGGAACCTGGGCGCGGGAAAGCCCTTGGGGAGGGCCCCAAACTTGGACCCCACGGTTTCGAGAGGCAGATTCAACAGGAAAGCGGCTGCGGTGACCACGGCTACGGCCGTCACGGCGGCCGGGAGCTTCGGCATTGTCTTCCTTATAAGTATGATGATGCCGACCGTCGCCAGTCCAGCGCCCAGGGCCGCCAGGTTGGTGCTGCCCCAATATTCCGCGTACTGGCCGATTTTCTCGAAGAACTCGGGCGAGAGCGAGGGTATCGCCATGCCGAAAAAATCCTTGAGCTGGCCCACGAAAATAGTCACGCCTATGCCGGTCGTGAAGCCGATCGTCACCGGGTAGGGAATATATTTTATGATGCTCCCAAGCCCCGTAATCGCCATGAAGATCAGGAGGAGCCCCGCGATGAGGGTGGCCAGCTGCAGTCCCGGCATGCCGAATTGGGCGATGATGTCGGCGATTATGACGACGAAGGCGCCCGTGGGGCCGGAGACCTGATGGAAACTGCCGCCGAAGAAAGCCGCGACAAATCCCGCCACAATCGCCGTATAGAGCCCCTGGGCGGGGCTGGCTCCCGCTCCGATGGCGAAGGCCATGGCGAGGGGCAGCGCGACGATGCCGACGGTGATGCCGGCGGCGAGGTCCTTCTTGAAATCGCCGGTCGAATAGCCCTCGGAGAGCTGCCTGAAAAACGCGGGCGTCAACTGTTTCAGAGAACTGAGCACCTTGCCGGTGCTTTGCTGTGCTTGAGACATATAAGTGAGTATATTTAGTCTTGATAAAGAAATTCAACCAGGGAGGGGAAGGCCAATGCCGCTTTATGACAGAATCAGTCGCATCTATGACGAGATCTTCCCGCTGAACCCTAAAACGGTAGAAGCTATTGAAGCCCTCATCCCCAGCGGAGCCGAAAAAAGGATCCTCGACCTTGGAGCGGCCACCGGCGGACACGCCCGAGCCTTTGCCGACAGGGGCTGGGACACGCTCGGAATCGAGTTGAGCGGCGAAATGGCGGCCAGAGCCGCTTCCCGCGCCCATGTCGTGCAGGGATCCATGCTTGACGCCGAATCCATCGTCAAGAACGACTATGGCATCATCGTGAGGTTCGGGGCAGTTCTCTGTCTCGGCAACACCCTTCCCCACCTTCTCCCCGAAAGCATCCCTCTGTTCTTCTCCATGGTTAAAAGGCTTCTGGGGGCAGGAGCGCCTTTCATCATCCAAACAATGAACTATGCCCATCCTGACATAGGTCCTGGCTTTGCCTTTCCCGACATCGAGACGGAAAGTTTCCGCTTCGAGCGGCGCTATGAGCGCGGAAACGGCGCAGGCACCATCGCCTTCACCACGACCCTCACCGAAGGGAAGAAATCCTCAAGCGATATAACCGTCCTGCACGTCATTAAGCCGGACATGATCGTCTATTGGCTCCGCGGCGCCGGTTTCAGGAATATCGAGCTATGGTCGGGCTGGGATCGAGCGCCTTTCGAGGTCGGAAGGGACCGCTACGCGATCGTCGTGGCGAGGTAGAACCGTTCTATCGAGACGCAGCGCTTGGTCTGAGGATCCACGCCGAAAATTGCGCCGGCCATGGCCGCTTCCCCCTCGGCGGTTTCCATTTTATAGGGAATCTGGCTCAGGGAGCGTCGTATGCATATATCTTTTTTAACGCCGATAATCGAATCGATGGGCCCCGTCATGCCGAGGTCCGTGAGATAGCCTGTCCCTTCCGGAAAAATCCGCTCGTCGGCGGTCTGCACATGGGTGTGCGTGCCGGCGACGACGCTCGCCCTGCCGTCCAGATGCCAGGCCAAAGCTTCTTTCTCTTCAGCCGACTCGGCGTGGAAATCCACGACAATCATGGCCGCGGGAAATTCTCGCCTGGCTTTGGCGATGAGCTCGTCGGCCGTCCGGAAGGGACAATCGATAGAATAAAGGAATTCCCTGCCCTGCAGATTGATGATCACCCAGTCGAATTCCCTGCCCTTGATATGAAGCAGGCCCTTTCCCGGCAAGCCGGGAGGATAATTGGCCGGTCTCAGCAGGACCTTTTCGGCATCCAGAAGCTCGGCCGCGCCCGTCCGCTCCCAGACATGGTTGCCCGTCGTTATGACCGAAACGCCGCTCGAAAGCATGATGTCGAGTTCTTCTTTGCCGATGCCGAAACCTTTCAGCGAATTTTCGCCGTTGGCGATGACGATATCGGCATTTTTCTTCTTGGAAAAAGCGGGAAGCTGGGCAAAGAGGACGCGCAGGCCAGAAGCGCCTACGACGTCCCCCACCATTATTACTGAAGCCATTCGCTCGGACACTGCGTCACCCGTTATCGGGCGTATTCCACAATGCGGGTCTCGCGGATGATGGTCACTTTTATGCGGCCCGGATAGCGCAAGTCCGTCTCGATCTTCTTAGCGATGCTCTTGCACATTTCCTTGGCCTGCTCGTCGGATACGTTTTCATAGTTGACGAGGATGCGGAGCTCGCGGCCCGCCTGGATGGCGAAGGCCTTGTCGACGCCTGAGAAGCCTTCCGCGATCGTCTCGAGGTTCTCCAGCCGCTTGATATAATTATCGAGGGTTTCGCGCCTGGCGCCAGGCCTGGCCGCCGATATGGCGTCCGCGATCTGCACGAGCACGCTTTCGGGACAGATGGGCTCCACATCGTTGTGGTGCGAACCTACGGCGTTGATGACGCGCGGATCCTCACCCATCTTGCGCACGAGATCCATGCCGATCTCGGCGTGGTTCTGGTCGCCATCGGTCTCGATACCCTTTCCGATATCGTGAAGGAGGGCTCCCCGCTTGGCGATTTCCCTGTTGAGGCCGATTTCCGCGGCGAGAAGGCCGGCGATGACGGCTACTTCCTTCGAATGCAGCAGGACGTTCTGTCCGTAGCTCGTCCTGAAATAGAGCCTTCCGAGAGCCCTGATGAGTTCCGGGGCCATGTTGTGGAGGCCGAGGTCGAAGACGACCTTCTCCCCCTCGTCGTAGATCTTCTGGGAAATTTCGCGCGTGACTTTCTGCACCATCTCCTCGATGCGGGCGGGATGGATGCGTCCGTCGGAGATGAGGCGTTCGAGCGACACGCGGGCGATCTCCCTGCGCACGGGATCGAAGCAGGAAATGACCACGGCCTCGGGCGTATCGTCGATGATGACATCCACGCCGGTGAGGGTCTCGAGGGTGCGAATATTCCGCCCTTCCCTGCCGATGATCCGGCCCTTCATCTCGTCCGAGGGCAGGCTCACGGAAGTGACCGTCGTTTCGGCCGTCACGTCGGTGGCTATCCTCTGCATCGTCGTCACGAGAACGTCGCGCGTTCGCTTCTCGGCGGTGAGCTGGGCTTCCTGGTCGATCTTGTTGATCAGGATCTGCGCGTCGCGTTTCGCCTCATTTTCCATATTCTGGATAATGATACGCTTCGCTTCTTCGGCCGTGAGACCTGAAATACGCTCCAGTTCCTGTCTGTACTGTTCTTCCTGGCCGAGCAGGGCGGTTTCCCTCTCGACGATGACCTTCTCTCTACCTTTCAGGGTTCCTTCAAGCCTTTCGAGCGCTTCGATTTTGTTATCTAGGTTTTCTTCCTTCTGCATTACGCGGCGTTCGAGCTTCTGGGCTTCGATGCGCCGTTCCCTTATTTCCCTTTCTTGCTGGTTGCGTTCCCGAATGAGCTGATCTTTCGCCTCTACCAGGATCGCCTTTTTTTCGGCTTCTGCATCTTTAACTGCGTCCTGTTTAATTCGCGCTGCTTCATTTTCCGCAGCAGTGAGTTGAAATCTGGCATATAGCCAGCGGATCGTCCATCCAAGAATCAAGCCGGCAAGGGGAAGGGCAACAAACCAAACTTTTGATGCCATTTGTCCCTCCGATGTATGTAAATGCCGTCATTTTGATTATACGGATGGGCTACTCTTTGTCAAGGCAATTAAAATAACGGTAAAACGATGAAAAAGGAGTTGACTGCACCCGTAAAATCCCCATATACTCACAATGATGCCGTGTATGCGGTGTTACAAGCTTTCGGAGGGTTGTTATCTTCCTCCGTTTTTAAGGTAGAAACTGGCTTTTCATGCATCGTCATTCCTTTACTTACGGTTTTGGGGGTTCGGCGGCCGAATTCTCCAGAGCCCCCGCTCCACTCGCTTCTTCTTTCGGAAAGACCCAAGCATTGCTATCTCAGCCTAACACTCCTGCTTTAAAGACGGTCGAGGTGTATATCCAGTCCTCCTGAAAGTCACAGTACGTCCGCCCTAGGCGGACGGATCCGGTGCCGCCGTCGTCCTGCGAAGACGGCCCTAATTTGAGGTTTTTCCGCATGTCCAAGAAGGTTTATGTCGGCAACATGAATTACAGTACCGCTGAGAATCAGCTTCGTGACCTTTTCGCCCAGTACGGCGAGGTTTCTTCCGTCAACATCATCATCGATCGCTACACCGGCAAGGCGAAGGGATTCGGCTTTGTCGAGATGCTCAATGATGACGAGGCTCAGAAGGCCATTGATGCTCTCAACGGCTTTGAGTTCATGGGCAGGCAGCTTCGCGTGAACGAAGCAGAAGACAAGCCCCGCCGCGACGGTGGTTCTTTCCGCCCCCGCAGCTACTGATCGTCTTCAAAGCGTAGTGTGAAAATCGCGACGACCCGGGAGTAAATCCCTGGTCGATGCGAGAAAAGCCCCCCGATGGCCGCCCGGGGGGCTTTTTCATGCCCTATGAACTCTGCGCCCCTTTTTTTCAAGGAGGGCGAGCATGGCGAGAAAACGCGAAGGCGTCGGGGCTTTGAAGACCATGGGCTCGGCGATGCCGGGCAGGACTATCCGGAGGCGCCTCGCGTGCAGCATAAGCGTGGCATCCGGAAAAAAGAAGTCGCCTTGGGCATAAAGGGGATCGCCCAATATGGGACAGCCCATTCCCGACATATGGACCCTGAGCTGATGAGTCCTCCCTGTCTTGGGATATAGGGCGACGAGAGCGTAGTCTCGCCTGCCCTCGACCGACCAGCGGGCCAGCACGCGATAATCGGTGACAGCGCGTTTCCCCTGCGATTCATTCCCCACGAATTTTTTCCGATTGTACTTGTCGCGGGTAAGGCAATTCTCGAGGTGGCCGGTGTCGCCCGCCGGAGAACCGCGCACGATTGCCCAATATTCCTTGCGAGTGCTCCGGTTCTTGAATTGAGCCGCGAGAAATTCATGGGTTTCGGTATTTCTGGCCACGATAATGACGCCGGAAGTGTCCTTGTCGAGCCTATGGACGATGCCGCCGCGCGGCGCCTCGCCCTCGCCTTTTCGCTCGGCGTCGAGCCACACCGCCGCGTTGGCCAGCGTTCCGCTCCAGTTGCCGTTGGCGGGATGCGTCACCATCCCCTGCGCTTTATCGAAAACGAAGACGTTCCCGTCCTCATAGAGGATTTGCACATCCAGTTTTTCAGGTTTCAGGCTGTGGCTCGGCTCATCGGTCCAGGCCACCTCGATCCGATCCCCGGATGCCAGACGCCGCGAGAGTTTTTCTTCCTTTCCGTTGACGAAGATCCTGGCTCCCCGCGCCTTGATCTGGGAACGACTCAGGATTCCGGCGATCTCGGCGATGTACTTGTCGGCCCTCTCTCCCTCGCCCGCTTCGACCAGGCCTGTCCATGAGCGTTCCTTGCCTTGAATGGGCGATGTTTCGTTTCCCGGAGCGAGGGTAGAAATGCCCGCGGCGTTTTTTTTCTTTTTCTTTTTATCGGACACTATTCCTCTCGCCTTGCCGCTGCTTTATAGTTCAGTCATGAACACAAAGGTCCACGGCTTAATACAGTCGATATCCGAAGCTTTCGGCGAACTGGCCTCGGCAAAAACCATCACCACGGTTTTTTCGGTTCTTTTCATACTTGTCGTCGGCCTCGGCGCCGTGCGTCTATTATTCAACGCAATAAAAAGATTTTCAAGGAAGGGACGACTGCCCAACCGCAGCGCCTTGATCCTGGAAAATGTCATCAAATACGGCGGGAACATCATCGTGTTCCTTACCGCCAGCAAAAGAGCGGGGCTCGACATCTCGGCCTTGCTGGGCGCAGCGGGAATAGCGGGTATAGCGCTGGGCTTCGCCGCCCAGACTTCGGTCGCCAATATCATATCCGGCCTCTTCCTTTTTTCCGAAGGGGTTTTCAAAATTGGCGACACGGTCCAGATAGACGCAACCTCAGGCGTCGTGGAAACCGTCGATCTCATGTGCATCAGAATCAGGACCTTCGACAACCGACTCATCCGGGTGCCGAACGAAACGCTCATCAAATCCAATATCGTCAATATCTCGTACTATCCCCAGCGTCGGCTCGATCTCTGGCTCAGCATTCCCAATGGCTGCGATTATGCCGCGGCGGCAACGGCGATACGCTCGGCGATCGACGCCGAGCCCCTCGCGCTCAAGGATCCCGCGCCGCTGATTCTTCTCGACGCGGTGACCCCCGACGGAACCAGCGTCCTCGTAGGCACCTGGTTCCTCCAGGAGAATCTCACCGCGCTCAAGAACAGCCTCCTCCCCTCCATCGTCGGCGGCCTGGCGGCCAGGGGGATCCAGCCTCAGCCGCGTAAAATCGAGGTTTCATCCACGAATCCGATGCCTGGGACGAGCCTGGCGGTCTGAAGGCCGGTCGAGACTTCATCGGAAAGATCTTCCCCAGGTTCCTCATCCTGAGACCGTCGGCGCTGATGTCCGTGGGCGCGCGGGCCGTATTCCACATTCCAGAGGAAGAGCCCGTAAGGAGGAGCGGTCGGACCGGCTTCCTTCCTGTCCGCGCTGACGAGTATATCCAGCATCAGTTTAGCCGCGTCGGCCTCGGTGGCGGTCTTAGATTCGAAAAAAATCATCGTGCCGACGAGGGAACGCACCATGCGCCATAAAAAAGCGTTCGCCGAAACCTGATAGACAAGCTTGCCGCCCTCGAACCAGAAGCTGGAATCCTGGATGAACCTGGATTTCGAAACGCTGATGTCCTTGGCGGAGGCGAACGCCGAGAAATCATGCTCTCCCACGATGACCGAAGCCATGGCGTTGAGCTTGCCGATGGAGGGCTGGCGGGAAAGGCACCAGGCATAACGCTGGGAAAAAGCGTCCTGATGGCTGGAGCAAAGGAAGAAATACCTGTATCTCCTCAACGAAGCATCGAAACGCGCGTGGAAATCGCGAGGCGCGTCGCCCGCGTACAGGACGCGTATGTCGCGCGGCAGCAGCTTATTGAGGGCGAGAAGAAACTTTTCGGCGGGGATGGACGCGATATCGGTAAAGAATCCGGCCACCTGGCCCAGTGCGTGAACGCCCGCGTCGGTGCGGCCGGCCCCGGTCAGGCGAACAGGATGCCCATGCATTTTCTCGAGAGCTTTTTCTATCTCTTCCTGCACGGAACGCGCGTTTTTCTGGCGCTGCCAGCCCGCGAAATCGGTGCCGTCGTAAGAAACGACGAGCTGAATGGGCCTTCTGGTCATTTCCCGCCCGCTTCTTTCTCGATCACTACCAGGGCCACCGCGTTTTCGCCTTCATGGGTAAGCGAGCAGTGTACTTTACCGCCGCCCAACTGCGCGAAGCGCGCCGAGGCTGTACCCTCCAGGATGATGAACGGCTGGCCATTGTGATCGTTCCTCACGAAGATATCCTTCAGCTTCATCTTCGCCAGCCCCGTACCGAGAGCCTTGCCAAAGGCTTCCTTCGCGGCGAAACGGGCAGCCAAAGACAAAGCGCGGCCCGCGCCGCGGGAGGCCGAATCTGCGATCTCCATCGGATGGAAAAAACGCTCCACCAGCCCCGGCGTGGTCATCCAGCGCTGGATCCTGCTGACGTGAACTATATCTATGCCAATGCCGGCGATCATTCTGGACTCCTGAACGAAGAAAGATTAGAAGCCATTGGCCTGCGGGGCCGCCTGCTGCTGAGGCGCGCCGAAAAGGCTAGGGGACGGCAACGATGGAATCGATCCGGACAACTGACTTCCCGATCCGGATCCGGCTGACCTGAGGCTGATGGTAAGGGTCTGCGGCTCGAAGGTTTCCACCACGGCGCCCTCGGGTGCCGAGACGGCGACATCAAGCATATACGTTCCGGGTTTGGTAAGCGTGGAAAGGTCAATGCTGAGCAAGGCATTCTGGTCAAAATTGCCCATAGCCTCTTCCGGAATATGCATCCGCACGTTGCCCGTGGGCAGGATATCCGTGATTTCAAGCGAAGCGCTCAGGCCCTGAGGATAGATCTTTATATTGACGAAATTCTTGATGTCGAGGGACTTTCGCACTTTCGCGGAAAAAATGACCGTCTCCTTTCCATCCAGCGAAAGGAGACTTTCCTTTTTGAGAAGACGCACATTGGCGGTGAAATCCGATTTCTTCCCGCTCAGCTCGATCGTGTCGGTCGAGACTTCTGTGGTGCGCGCGACGAGCCCAGCGGGTCCGGAGACCGTCACTTCCGATGGCACCAGGTCGAAGGTAGTGAGTTCGAAGCCGGATTCGAGAAATCCCTTGAACGAAGGAGTGACGGGCACCTTCTTCGCCATTCTCCTCTCCAGGCCGATGGCTATCTCGGAAGGTTCGGGATGGATCTCGAGAGGATCGGCGGTAAGAGCGTTCCCCCGTTTTTCGAGACGTATAGGCGCCTTGAACACGCCTTCGTTCTTGTATCCCGCGAGGTCCAGGGAAGCGGAGACTTCATCCTCGCGAATACTATAGATGACATCGCGTTCGCCGCGAAGGATGACCCGCACCATGCGCGGGTACTGACTGGAAGGCGCCATCTCGTCATTGAGGGAGACCGTAAGAGGAATGTTTATGGTTCTCTGTTCCAGACGAGTGAGATTGAAGAAAAGGGTGAGCAGGAGGGCTACCGCCAGGGAGAGCACCTTCGCCGGCCAGTCGGCGAAGGTGAGCTTGAAGAAACGATCAAGCTTCATAATGCTTCTCCTCCTCGGCCGATTCCATCGCCTCGCCCTCGAGAAGCTTCGCGAGGCGTACCCTCAGCTGTTCTCCCGAGAGTCCATAGTAAAGCTTGGAGTCGTAGGCAAGGGAAAGAGCGCCAGTCTCTTCCGACACGACAAGCACGACGGCGTCGGATTCCTCGGTGATGCCGAGCGCGGCGCGATGTCGGCTTCCGAAACTTTTCTTGATATCCTGCTGGTTGGAGAGCGGCAAAAAGCACGCGGCGGCGGCGAGACGGCCTTCCTGAATGATCGCCGCGCCGTCATGGAGGGGGTTGTCATGGGCGAAAACCGTGACGAGAAGACTCGTGGTCAGCACGGCGTCGAGCCTGATTCCCTTGTCGATTATTTCCTTCAAGCCGACATTCCTGCTGAACACGATGAGGGCGCCGCGCTTCATCTGGGCAAGTATCTCGCAAGCGGTTGCGGAAGCCTCGATCTGGCTGGCCCTGGGCTGTCGGTTCGTCCGAAAAAGCCTTCCTTGTCCCAAGTGCATGAATATCTTCCTCAATTCAGGCTGGAAGATGATCGCGAGGCCGATGACCAGTCCGGGAGCCACGATCCCCAATATCCAGGTAACCGTGGAGAGCTGGAGGAAGAAGGCCAGGGCGTAGATGCCGGTGAGGAGCAGAATTCCCTTGACGAGCTGAATCGCCTGCGTCTTAACCAGAATCTGGTAGGTGTTGTAGATGAGATAGGCTAATAGGAGGACATCGAGAACGGGCCGTACATAGGTTGAGAATAAAGAAGCCAGGCCGTTAAGGTCCATCAGGTCTCCTCATGCCGAATGCGGATTCAGAGTCGCGACGCGCCGATGCGTTAAAAACCTTGAGAGCGTCCCGCGTTGCCGCGACATCGTGAACCCTGAAGATATCGGCTCCCCGCGCCCAAGCCGCGCAGGCGGCGCCCAGGCTCCCCGCGAGCCTTTCTTCAACGGGCTTGCCGGTGATTTCGCCGATAAAACGCTTTCGCGACAGCCCCACAAGAATAGGATAGCCGGATTCGGCCAGGAGATAAAGCCTTTCGAGCAAATCAAGGTTATGTTCGAGCCGCTTTCCGAAGCCGATCCCGGGATCGAGGATGATGCCGGCCGGTAAAATGCCGGCCTCGAGCGCTCTTTGGACCGCCGCGTCGAGAAAATCCCGCACTTCGGCGGCGCAGTCATCATAACGCGGGCTCTCCTGCATCGTCGCCGGATCGCCACGCATATGCATGAGCACGATGGCCGCGCCATAACGCGCCACTACGGAAGCCATGCCAAGGTCGCCGAGCGCGCCGATGTCGTTCACGATATCAGCCCCCTCGCCCAGGGCCGCCGCAGCGACATCGGCGCGCCTGGTGTCCACCGAAATAATGGCGTCGGAGCGTTTTCTGAACTGTTTTATGGCGGGGATGAGCCTTCGCTTCTCCTCTTCAGGATCGACAGGATTCGAGCCGGGCCTCGTCGACTCGGCGCCGAAATCGAGGATATCCGCCCCTTCGCCGATAAGCGACAAGGCTCTATCGGCCGCCTCCAGAGGATCGAGGCGCCTGCTCTCGATGAAAAAAGAATCGGGCGTCACGTTGACGATGCCCATGATGACCGGGCGTACGCCGAGTTCGAGGGTTCTAGCCCCGGGCAGCGAAAGATATCGTTTCATACAGCCTCGTGCCCTTTGTGTCGGCAGCCATTCTCCCGATCGTGGAATACAGCCCGTCCTCGTCGAGACCGGCCTCTCGCAGGAGTTCGTCGCGTGACGCTTGCGCGGAGGGTAAGACGTTGAAGCCGAGCGTGGTGATCCCCGCGCCCACGGATTTTCGGGATAAAATCGACGCGACCGTTTCCCCCACGCCTCCCGACTTGGAACCTTCCTCCACCGTGACGATCTCGGCGTAATGCCCGCAGACCTCCGCGAGATAAGCTTCGTCTATCGGGCAGACGAAGCGGAGGGAATAAAGATCGACATAGATACCTTTCGCGGCAAGCCGGTCGATCGCGCTGGCCGCGCTCCTCGCTATAGGCCCCAAAGCGCAGACCAGCAAGGAGGCTCCGGGAGTCCTGCGGAGGAATTCCCCGCGGCCGGTTATCAAGGCAGACAGCGCCGCGGGAGCGCCGGGATTATCGTCGCGGGCTATCCGCGCCTTGGGATAGCGAATGACGACGGGACCTCGCTGCGCCAAGGCATAACCCAGGAAAGCCTTCATTTCCGCGGCGCTCGATGGCGCCAGCATCGTCATGTTCGGCAAAGCCTTAAAAAGCGCTATGTCGTAGAATCCCTGGTGCGTCTCCCCATCCTCGCCAACGGCGCCGGCCCTGTCCAGGGCGAACACCACATGGAGATTCGGCAACGCGACATCGTGGAGCACCTGGTCCACGGCCCTCTGCATGAAGGTGGAATAGATCGCTACCACGGGAGATAGTCCCCCCGTGGCCAGGCCCGCGGCGAAGGTGACCGCGTGCTGCTCGGCGATCCCGACATCGTACACGCGGGCGGGGAATTTTTTCGCCATCAGGTCAAGGCCGGTGCCTTTGGCCATGGCCGCCGTTATGGCGACAAGATCGCCTCGCTCCGAAGCCATCTCATCCATCGCCTTCCCGAATATTTCGGTGAAGGTGGGTTGGGTTTGTGCGGGACCCGAACGAAAAGGCGAAACACCATGGAAGCTCTCTGGATCCTCCTCGGCCTTTTCGAATCCCTTGCCCTTCGTCGTGACGACATGGACGACCACCGGACGTTCCAGTTTTCTGACCTGATTCAGCACGCTGATCAGGACAGGAATATTGTGGCCGTCGATGGGACCCACATATTCGAATCCCAGGTCGGAGAAGAGATTTTCCTTGAAGAAGATAGCCTTCACGGCGCGCTTTCCGCGCACGATCATGTCGAGGAAAAAACCGCCAAAATGCGGAATGGCTTCCACCAAGGTATCTATCTTCCTTCGGAAACTCTGATAATGCACACTGGCGGAGAGCCGGGAAAGATAGCGGGAAATCGCCCCCACATTGGGAGAGATCGACATCTTGTTATCGTTCAGGATGACGATGAGAGGGAGATTGAGTTGAGTGACATTGCTCAGGCCTTCATATGCCATGCCCGCCGTGAGGGCCCCATCGCCGATGACGGCGATGACGCGACCGTCCTTCCCCGAACGTTTCCTCGCTTCGAGAAGCCCCAAGGCCGATGAAATCGATGTCGAGGAGTGCCCGGTGTCGAAAATGTCGTGGATGCTCTCCGAACGCTTGGGAAAGCCCGACAGTCCGCCCTTTTTGCGAATTCTGCCAAAAAGCTGCGCGCGGCCGGTGAGAAGCTTGTGCGTATAGCTCTGATGCCCCACATCCCAGACAATGGCGTCGCGCGGCGAATCGAACACCCTGTGAAGCGCTATGCTCAGCTCGATCACGCCCAGGTTGGAGGACAGATGTCCCCCATTCGCTTTGACAGTGTCCACTATTTTATGTCGTATCTCTTCCGCGAGGCAGCGAAGCTCGGATTCCTTGAGCTTCTTGACATCCTCGGGCGATCGTATGGTTTCCAGAAGACTCATGTTCCGGCAGGATACCATCAAACAGGCACTATTTCCAGATATCCGGGAAAGACCGGATTCCGTCGGCGGTTATTCCGGCAAGGCTTGAAAAGCGAAGAAAAATCCTTCAGAATCCAGCCATGAGCGACCCACGCCTTCTGTGCCTCCACCTCGGCTCAGCGCTTTCGGAAGAAGGCATCTGGACCTTCGAACCCGATGATATAATCGTAGATGACCGGAACGCCGGTCCTACCCTGCGACGACCTCTCGCCATGCCGCAAGGCCAAGCCCGCGGTATTCCCGCCGGCGAATACGTCTTCTTCCAGTGGCGAAAAGCCGACTATCAGACGGTGGAGGACGGATTCGAGGATTTTATCCGGCAGGTATGGTGGGAGGGAGAAAAAACCGAAGGCCCATGGATACTCCGCATCGTCTTTGAGGACGATAACACGGCATACCAGGGCCTTCGCAGAATCAACTGAACGCGCGGTCAGCGGCGAAGCGAAGAAGCCTCCCACCTATCCGCGCGCCTTAAGCTATTCGAGAATACCATAAATCCTGCGCACGCCGGCGCTGGAAGACTGCTCTTTCTGGATCCTGAATTTTCCGAGAAGACCGGTATGGGCCACATGGGGACCGCCGCACACTTCCTTCGAAAAATCGCCCATCGTATAGACCTTCACCACCGACTCATACTTTTCGCCGAACAGCGCGATGGCGCCCGCGGCCTTCGCCTCGTCCAGGCTCATCATCTCCATCGTCACGGGCAAGTCGCGGCGAATCTGCTCGTTGACGATCTCCTCAACCTTGGCGATCTCTTCCTTGGTCATCGGCGAGGGGTGGGAGAAATCGAAGCGAACACGCTCCGTGGTGATATTGCTGCCTTTCTGCGCCACGTGGTCGCCCAGAATGATCCTCAACGCCTTCTGCATGAGATGGGTGACGGAGTGGTACTTCGTGGAAATTTCGGAATGATCGGCCAGGCCGCCCTTGAAAGTCTGTTCGCTGCCGGCCCTGGATAGTTCCTGGTGCTTCCTGTAGGCCTCATCGAATTCCGCCCTGTCGACCGTAAGGCCATTTTCGCCCGCCACTTCATCGGTCAGCTCGATGGGGAAGCCATAGGTGTCGTAGAGCTTGAAGGCCAGGCGCCCCGACATTATTTTCTGGGGATTCCTGAGAAGATTGGGCAGCATCTTCTGGAATTCGTGCTCGCCTTTGATCAGGGTTTCGAGGAATTTTTCCTCCTCGCCGCGAAGCTCGTCGAGGATGCGCGCCTTGTTCTCCACTAGCTCCGGATAGGGAACCGCGTAGTTCTCGACCACGCCTTCGGCGGGAATCGACAGGAAGGCGCCTTCGATGCCGAGCTTGCGGCCATGCCGCACCGCCCGCCTTATGATGCGCCTCAGAACATAGCCCGCTCCCACGTTGGAGGGAAGGACGGCTTTCGGGTCACCCAGGATGAAGGTGGCCGTGCGCACATGATCGGCAACTATCCTGAAGCTGCGGTCAAGCTCGGGATCGTTTCCGAGAGCTCCGTAAGCCTTTCCCGCGAGACGTCCCAGGGTTTCGAGGATGGGCGTGAAGGCCTCGGTCTCATAGACCGATTTTTTGCCCTGAAGCATGGCCACGGTCCGCTCGAGTCCCATGCCCGTGTCCACGTTCTGGGCGGGCAGTTTCACGAGGGTCTTTTCGTCCACGCGATTGAATTCCATGAAGACATTGTTCCAGATTTCCATCCAGCGCTTGGGATCGGTACCCTTGTTGGAGCCGGCGGGAGGCAGTCCCTCGCCGGTCCAGATGAAAATCTCGGTGTCGGGACCGCAGGGGCCGACGGAACCGGCTGCCCACCAGTTGTCGCCGGCGGGAAGGTAGGCTATCCGGTCGGCCGGCATGCCCAGGGATTTCCAAGCATCGGCGGAGACTTCGTCCCTGGGCGAATTCTCGTCGCCGGCGAACACCGTCACGGAAATCTTCGCGGGATCGAGAGCGAGCCATTTCGGGGAGACGAGAAATTCCCAGGAAAAGGCGATGGACTCCTTCTTGAAATAATCGCCGAGGGACCAGTTGCCCAGCATTTCGAAAAAGGTGAGATGACTTTCGTCGCCCACTTCTTCGATGTCGCCGGTCCGGATGCATTTCTGGTAATCCGTCAGCCTCTTGCCCGCCGGATGAGGTTCGCCGAGGAGATAAGGGACCAGAGGATGCATGCCGGCCGTCGTGAAAAGAACCGAAGGATCGTTTTCGGGGACAAGGGACTTGCCGCTGATCTCGACATGGCCTTTCGATTTGAAGAATTCTATGTATTTACTTCGCAGTTCATGAATCGTAATCATGGCGCGAAGTGTACGACAGGACAACGATTATCGTCAATAAGAGACCTGTTCGCCCAATAACGGGAAACTCTGTAACCTTGTATATTGAATGATCGTTCATTTATAGTATACTTCATATCAGGAGCTTTCTATCCGGAGGCGATGAATGAACATCCTGGTGACGGGCGGATTCGGGAATGTGGGGCGCAGCGTCGTGATGGCTTGCCTTGCCGCGGGCCATTCCATCGCGATTTTCGAGAGCCCCTCGGCGCTTAAAAAGGCGGGAGTCGGGCTTAAAAGACTGCTCAATACGCAGTGGGCTTCCTGTAAATTCGTCTTTGGCGACATTAGGTCGCAGGCTGACGTGGGCAGAGCTTTTTCCGCCTTCCCGGACGGCCCCGACGCGGTGATACATCTCGCTGCCCTCATTCCGCCTGCGGCGGAAAAGGATCCCGAAAAGACAAAAGCCGTCAATATCGGCGGCACGGCCAACATCATCGAGGCATGCCGGTCGGCCCGGAACCATCCCCGCCTGGTCTTCGCCTCGAGCATAGCCATTTACGGCGACCGCCTCAAGGATTTCTGGATAAAGACATCGGATGAAATCCATCCCTCTGACCTCTACAGCGAAACGAAAGCTGAGTGCGAGAGACTCCTGCAGGCGTCCGGCCTCGACTTCGCCGTGCTGCGCCTCTCCTACGTCGTCTGGGCGAAATGGCTGCCCTTCGATCCCCTTCTCTTCTCGATGCCTCCCGAGACGCGGCTCGAAATCATCCATACCGAAGACGCGGGCCGCGCCTTCGCCGCCGCCGCCTCCCTCCCCTCCATCGGCGGTCAAACCCTCAACATCGGCGGCGGCTCTCTCTGCCGTACCTTCTTCAGGGCCTTTCTCGATCGGGTGTTCAGATACTTCGGCCTCGGCGATTCGACCTTTCTGCCCGAAAACGCCTTCGCGGCCGCCAATTTCCATTGCGGCTGGTACGAGGACTCCGATTATGCCGATTCGCTTCTGCATTTCAGGCGAAAAACACTCGAGGATTATTATGAGGAAGTGCGATGGGAAACCCGTTTCTTGAGCCGCCTTGTGTTCATCGTCGGCCCGATCGTGAAGCTCTGGCTGGCCCGCAAAAGCCCCTTCAGCCTCCCGCCGCGTCAGCGCAGGCAGGCGAACCGCTCCGGGCGGCAGCTGTGGAAAGAGAGTCTCCAGGCTCGCAAATAGCGGGCAGCGAACAGCCCAAAGCGCCTTCGATCGTCAGGACAAGAAAGGCTATGACGTCCTCCATCCCGATATCGATCCCGGCCCTGTGAATCAAACGCATTGTCTCGAGGCTCCCGAGGAGCATGACCGCCAGGCCCGTCTTGAGATTGGGAATTCCGGGTCCCGCGTTTTCCCCCTCGGCCTTCCTGAAATCCTTGATGATCGAGTCGACGAGGAAGGCAAGCTGTTCCAGTTTATCGCCGAGGCGGGAAGACTGATCGGCCTGCGCGAGCAGGATGGCTATCAAGTCGAGGTCCTTGAACAACTCGGGCAATGCCTTCCGCACCAGGAAAGCCAAACGGAACAGGGCACCGCTTCCGGATGAGCCACTTCCGGATAATCCGCCCTCGGATAATCCCCTCTGGAGGTAAAGAAAAAACTCGCTCCAGCCTTCTTCTATGATGGAATTGAGCAGGCTTTCCTTGGATTCGAAGTACGTATAGAGGCTCCCGACGGAAATGCCTATATGTTCGGCGAGCGCCGCCATGGAAGTCGCGTCGTAGCCTCCGCCCGCGAACATGCGCTTGGCTTCGCCAAGGATGAGCTGCCGCTTATCGGCGTCCTTTCGCCTGGCCATCAGGCTGCCCGCCACCCATGTGCCGCCCCACGCCACCCATGTGCCGCCCCACGCCGTCGATGTGCCGCGGCGGCCCGCCTCAGCGCCCTATCACACCGCCCCAGCGGCATCATAAGCCGTCCATCTCCTCAAACACGCCTAAAACCTTGTTTTTCCTGACATTGTCCCAGGAGAAAACCCTGCCGTTCATGGCGATATAAACCCCCTCGGGCAGGAGCTGGACAGCGGAAAAAGCCGTACCGAAATTGAAAAGCGCGTCCGAATCCAGAACCTTGTAGGGTATCATAGCCCCGGTGAGGATAATGGTCTTGTGGAGCTTCTCCCCGCCAAGGAGGGATGCCGTCGTCGTCATGGTGTCGGTTCCATGGGTGATTATGATCCGGCTTTCCTCGGAATTCCGACAGGAGAGAAGCACGGACATCCGGTTGACGTCCTGCATCTGAAGGCTGTCTATAAGCTGGTTCATCTCGACGGTGACGGGAACCTTTACCCGCGCCCTCGTGAGGATTTCCGGAAGGCTGCTCTCCCGGAAAGTGAGCTCGCCCTTGATCTCGTCGTAGTGCTTGTCGAAGGTGCCGCCAGTAACGATGACGCGAATCGCTGCGTTTTTCATAGTGCCGATTATGGAGGCAAATACTGTTTTTGTTAAGTATGGAAAATCGCGATACTATTCTGGAAGCAAGCGCGCAAAGAAAAAACTTTAGGGGAATTCGATGAAAATTCGCGTCCCGCGGCGGCTTAAAATCATGACTTTGGCGACCACTTGACCATTGTGCCTCAATCCTTACAATAGACGGACGAGGCGGAAGAAAGGTTTTACGGCCTTTCCATGCAAGGAGTTATCGTTGAAAATGCTTTCCTACAGACCATTGCGAGCCAAGGGAGCGGTGTTCTTAGCCATCGTCGCGGGGCTAATCAGTATCGCCTGCGCACCCTCTCCGGAAGTGAATTTGGAGCTTGACAGCGAGATTCTTTCTCTCGTCGCACATTCAAAAACCCTGCCCGCCAGTATCGAAGAAAAGAACGACAATGACACGATCGCGGCGTATTACATGAATACGGGCACCAAGAACAGCGTCGTGGATTTTTTCTCCTCGCTCACCAATTCCAAGACAATCGCCGTCGCGATTCTCGACAACGCGGTTAAGCACGAAGTCCCAGCCAGCCTGGCTTTCGCGATTGCCTACGAGGAAAGCCGCTTCAATCCCAAAGCGCTTCACAAGAACGCCACGAGCGTCGACAGAGGATTGTTCCAGCTCAACTCCTCAACCTTCCCCGATCTTACCGAAACCGAAATCTACGATCCTTCACACAACGCAAAAGAGGGCATCAAATATTTTAGGCATGTTCTGGATCTGTCCGGCAATGAAGTCTCGGCACTGGCGATGTACAATGCGGGAAGAACGAGAGTGTCGAATAGCGGGGCGCCTGTAAGGACCCTGGATTACATCTCCAGAATTCTCAATTACGAGAAGAACATAAACAGCCTATTCACGGCCAAGGTTGTCGCAAAGACATCCACGCTCGGCATCATCAAAATGGGATTGCTCGAAAAAGCCAGCCGCGAAACGCAATGAGCCTGAGCGGCCGATCCGGCCAAGGACTCCATTCCGCCCTTAAGCGGAAGTTCCCGAGCCATCGCCCGGGATTTTCATGCTGGACGTCAGGAGCCTGAGCGAATCGGAAAGTATGGACGCGTCTTTTTGGCCAAGCACGGTAATCCTAAAGACGGCCGCCTCGATCAGCGCGTAAAAAAGCTCGCTCGCCGCTCTTCCGGACACCGCGGAAGCGAATTCGCCCTTTTTCTTTCCCTCGATGATGATCATCGCCAGTATATGACGCATCCGCACGGTGCGGCGCCTCACTCTTTCATCGGGATCGCCTCCGGCCAATTTAAGCTTTAAAAGATAATCCAGCACGATCGAGAGAAGCTTCGATTCCGTCGCGCAGAGCTGAACGACCATCTCCCCGATCGCGATTATCTTTTCGGAACTGGCCTTCTTGGATTCGCCGGCGATATCCCTGATCTCATTTTCCAGCCGGCCCATGAAGCGCTTAATGCAGGATGAGAATATTTCCTTTTTATTATTGAAATAAAGGTACAAAATCGTCCTGGTTATACCGCAACGTTCGGCGATTTTCTGGAATGTCGTATCTTTATAGCCTTCCGTGACGAAAACATCGAGGGCTTTATCGAGGATTTCTTCCTTGCGTTTGTCATGCTCTACCGAAACTGACACTTTTACCTCCGCTGTTGTTATGTAAGTATAACAGATCCTTTAAACCTTGGGTAGCAATTATTTCTGCTTGTACAGAGACGGGGGCAGAGCTATATTTGACCTATGATTACCCATGAGGAAAATGCGCTTGCGTGCAGGTTGGCGGCTTTTGAAGGCATTTCGCAAGACTGTTCGGCCGGAGACAGAATCATGGAATTCCATATTCATGCTTCGATCCGTTCGACTTTAGGGATCAACTCCGCCCTTTTCCGAACCACGGGAAACCTGATTCTCCCTGATTTTCCAGCGGCGAGGAGCCTCGCGGAAAAGCTGCGTGAACTTAAGGTGATCGCGGGGCAGGACAGCACGAAGCTCAGCGCGGGCCGACTCAACGCCATGGGGCTTATCGACGAAATCCTCCATATAGTGATCGGAATATACAGGAAAACGGTAGCTCCCGATGTCATCGAGCGCTTTCTCGGCGCGGTGAATGAGGAAATCGGCGCCGTTGAATGCGGATTCCTGCTTCGCGAATTCAGCGCGCAATTTCCGCCTCTCGAAGTCTACAGGGGAACCGCGAGCGTCGAGGACTGGCTAGAGGGTAGCTCTGTCTCGGGGACGAAAGAAAACGCCGTGCCCAACAAGGAACTCGCCCTGGAAGAACTCATCCTTCTCAAGATCGCCAATGAAAATCCGGCCTTCCTTCCCTTTCGATTCCTCTTCGATGACGGCACCCGCGCAACAGGAACGATGAGCGAAAGCGTTGCCGGCAAGACAAAATACAGGGAAGTCTTCGAGGCGATCGAACGCGCCAGCAAGGAGCTTCCCAGCTTCGGACCCGTCGGCCATAAGGTCGATTTGATGGGGCTGCTTCGCATGCCGGCGAAAGCGGCGCCGGAATCGCTCGAAGCCCAGCTTGGGTGGATAAAGGACAATTGGGGAGCCAGTTTCGACGAGATCGGCATGAAGATACTCAGGAGCCTCGATCTCATTAAAGAAGAGGAAACGCCCCGTTTCCCGCCCGGTCCAGGACCTGTTGAAGCCTACAGCTATAAATCGTCCAGGCACGAGTATGAAAAATTCACCCAAGACAAGGATTGGATGCCCTCGCTTGTCCTTCTGGCCAAGAACGCCCTCGTCTGGCTTCATCAGCTTTCGGAAACCTTCGGAAGACCGATCAGGCGGCTGGATGAAATACCCGACCAGGAACTGGACGCCATCGCCTCGAGGGGCATAAGCGGGCTCTGGCTCATCGGCATCTGGCAGAGAAGTCCCGCCAGCGAAAAAATCAAGCGCTATTGCGGAAACCCCGAAGCCGCGGCTTCGGCCTATTCGCTTTTCGATTACGAGATAGCCCCGGAACTGGGGGGATGGGAAGCCCTGGACTCATTCAGGGGACGTTGTCTATGGAGAGGCATCAGACTCGCCGCCGACATGGTTCCCAATCATACGGGCATGGACTCGGCATGGATAAGGGAAAGACCCGATCTCTTCATCGGCTCGGATTATTGTCCCTTTCCCAGCTACACCTTCCACGGGCCGGATTTGTCCGAAGACCCAGCCATCGGCCTCTGGCTCGAAGATCATTACTACACGAAATCGGATGCCGCCGTCGTCTTCAAGCGCCTTGACAGGCGGAGCGGCAAGGCGCGCTACATCTACCACGGCAACGACGGAACCGGAATGGCGTGGAACGACACCGCGCAGATCGATTTTCTCAATCCCGAAGCGCGCGTCGCCGTGAAGGAAAAGATACTTCAGGTGGCGCGGCATTTCAGCATCATACGCTTCGACGCGGCCATGGTTCTCGCGAAACAGCACATCAGGCGATTATGGTATCCCGCTCCAGGCTCAGGCGGAGCCATCCCCTCACGCGCGGAACATTCGATGCCGGAGGAGATTTTCGACAGCGCGATGCCGCAGGAATTCTGGCGGGAGGTTGTCGATGAATGCGCGGAAAAATCCCCCGACACGCTTCTCCTCGCCGAAGCGTTCTGGATGATGGAAGGCTATTTCACCCGGACGCTCGGCATGCACAGAGTCTACAACTCAGCATTCATGAACATGCTCAAAGACGAGAAGAATTCCCTGTATCGCCTAACGATCAAGAACACCCAGGAATTCGACAAACAGATCCTGAAACGCTTCGTCAATTTCATGAGCAATCCCGACGAGGAAACGGCCATCGCCCAATTCGGCGCCGGCGACAAATATTTCGGCGTTTGCACGATGCTCGCCACCATGCCGGGAATGCCCATGATCGGCCATGGTCAGATCGAGGGATTCACAGAAAAATACGGAATGGAATACAAGCGTTCCTATCGGGATGAAAAACCCGACAATGCGCTTATGGCACGTCATGAAAAGGATATATTCCCGCTTTTCAGGATGAGGAAGCTATTCGCTGAAGTGGACAATTTCTGCCTCTTCGACTTTATGACCGATGATGGCAGCATCGACGATAATGTCTTCGCCTACTCAAACGGCCGCGGAGAAGAGGACAGGGCGCTCATTTTCTACAACAACTGCTGGAAACGCAGTTCCGGAAAAATATCGACGAGCTGCGGATATGCTGAAAAACAGCAGGACGGGAAAAAACACCTGAGAACCAAATCCATCGTACGCGCTCTCGCGCTGGATACAGGACCAGACAACTTCGTCGCCGCGTTCGAGATACGATCAAGCTTGTGGCATATATACCGCTGTTCCGATCTGGAGACTCAAGGATGGCATGTCGATCTTGAAGGCTACCAAACGCTAATATTCAGCGAGTTCAACCGTGTCCACGACATGGATGGCCGCTACGAACGACTCTGGATCTCCCTTAAGGGAAAAGGTATCGCCGATCTCGACGATGCGCTCGAGGAAGCGGCGCAACCCGAACTCTACCATACCCTGGCAAAGGCCATAGCATCCATTGACGACTGTAAAATGGCCCTTATCCTGGGCGGGAATATCGCAGAAGCCGCGGACGGGGCCGGCATCGATGCGGAAGCCTATTTCTCCCGCATCGCCCAGGCTATAGCCGAAGACGGGGGCCCCGGACCGGGCATCGCGGCGGTTTCGCGCGGCAGAGCCGTGATCGAAACGGGCATCGCCATCCTCAATACGATGCTCCATACGGCTTTCGTGAACACGATAAAGGATAGCCGACGCCTCTCCGCTTTATCCTATTTCAGGGCCCTTCTCGAATCGGAACGCGCGCTGGGCGCTTTCCTTCATTATATTTTCATAGCGGGCCTGTCTTGCGTGAACGCGGGCGCGAACGAAACCGAGGAATTGCGCTATATCCTCGAAAAATTCCTCGTCAAGAAAAAGCTAATCCAGGCGGCGATGCTGGCCGATACCGAATCCTCAGCGAAAAAAGCCTTGACGGAAAAGGGCGACGAGACTGCGAACGCCCCTAAGATCGCTCTCGACCGGATCGACGGGAAGGCGCTGTGTTCGCTGATGTTCGCTTTCGCTACGAGGTCTAGGGACACTTCGTCCCGATCATCCAAGCTGCCAGTGGAAAAGCATTCGCCATTCCTTACGTCACCGCGAGCGAGAGCTTCAGAACTCATGCGTTGGGCCAGCCGCGATCATGAAGCCAGGGAGGCCTTGGGCATAAATGCTTGGGAGGGAAAGGATTATTACAACAAGGAAAAGTTCGATGCCCTGCTTGAACTCTGGCCATGCTTCGCTCTTCTCGAAAACGCCCTTGCCCGCATTGACCCCAGGGCAAAACCAAGCGCATCGGAGATTATGGCGATACTAGCCGAAGCCGCGGATATTCAGGCCTTCGAGGTGTGCGACATCGCGCACCAGGCTGAGGAAAGGAGCTGCTTCAGGGTCGCGGATCTGATAACGATAATTGAGAATGACTGAATATTCGAAGGTATCGCCGGGGACGGTCCGGGAAAGCGCGATCGCGAAGAAAATCTCCGATCATGTGAAGGATAGAAACACCTATTTCGTATTTCCCACGCAGGTTTCCGCCGACTCCTGGGCGGAAGCGTCGCTAAGGCAGCCGGGGATAGACGCGATCGAAAAGGACAGGTACCTCGGCTGGGATACCTTCATAGACCGCATAACGCAAAAGAACATACCGCTGGCAAAGAAAAAAGCGGATTCGCGGTTGCGCCTGCTTTGGGGGCTTCTGATCCTGGAAGAGCAGTCGAAAACGCCCTTCCTTCGAGGCCTCGTAAAGCCAGGGATGAGCTCGGCGCTGACGGCAGCCTCAATTTTCGCGAAACAGGCGCCAACGTTGCGCGACCTATCATTCGAGCTGCGCCGTCTTCCTCCCGGCTGCTTAATCGACGAAGACGAAGTCGCCGACTATGCGGCGCTTTCGGAAAGATATTCTCGCTTTCTGGAAGACAACGGCGTCTACGAATCGAGCCACCTCTCACCCGCTAAGGAAGAAAAAAATCGCTATATTCTGTTCGAACCTTCGCTCATGCCCAGGTACGATAAAAGGGCGGAAATTCTAAAAAAGTTCTTGTCCGTCGAAATCTTTTCGGAGTCCGCTTCCGAAATGGCCTTGTTCAAATTCGAGACGTTTCGTGAGGAACTGCAATCAGTGCTGGCGAATTGCGCATCGCTTCTGGATGGCGGTCTGCAGCCGGCCGATATCGCCATGAGCATTCCCGCATCCACTCCGGAAATACGGGCGCACATACGATCGCTGGCCAAGCAGTATGCGCTGCCGATGGATTTCCGCGAAGGGCAGCCGCTCTCGGCTTATCCTTTCGGCAAGCTTCTTCTCTCATTGTCGCGCGCCGCGTCCGAAGGTTTTTCCCTCAGGACCTTGCGGAAACTTTTCGATCGGGGCGCTTTCATCTGGAAAAACGAGTCCATAGCCTCGGATCTCATCCGTTTCGCGTCGCGGTACAACATTCCGGAATTTTCCATCGACGGACAGTACATGTCAGATCTTTGGAAAAAGACTTTATCACTCTGTCCGGATCCGGGCAGCCAGGTGATCTCGCTGTATTCTTCCCTGAACAAGATCGCACATTCGATGACGAGCGCTCGTTCGTTCAACACGCTTCGCCGCGCCATCCATGATTTCAAGGATAACTTCCTGGAAAAGCCGCTATCGAATTCGGAGGCTGACCGCACCCTACAACGCGTTCTGGAAGAGCTGGATGCCCTGGATCAATGGCATTCCCATATAGGAAACCCTACTCTCGCGGCCAGCCCCTTGGACACGCTTCTCCTCGCCCTCGACGTTACGCGCTACACGAACGACGAATCGGTCAACGCTATTTCGGTATTCCCCTACCACATTGGAATGCTCATCGCCACTCCGGTCCATTTCGTCATGGACGTATCCCAGGATTCCCTGGAACCCGCACTTGGACATTTTTCACGCGTTCCCAAAGAAATGCGCGGGCAGCTGAATGAACCCGATGTCAGCGAAGCGCTGCTGTCCTCCTTCAACGCGGTGAACGCCGTATACTGCCACGCCGAAAAAGGCTTAGCGGGATATTCGGTTCCCCACCCCTACTTTCTGCGTAAAGGCGCGAGGCAGGTAAAAGTCGGGGCGGATCAGATTCCAGAGCTCGCCGACGCCGCTGAATCGCGCGCGTGGCGCGATTCAGCGGCCGACGACTTGCCCGCACAACTTCCAGCTGATAGAAAGAACGCTGCCATGGATTGCTTCTCGGCAATGAGGACCGGCGACCAACGCGTTCTATCTCCGGCTAAGGGCGGGCGGAAACTCGATTCCGCCCAACTTCTCAAGCTTCCCTCGTGCAACGCAGCTCCGCTTTTCAAGATTTCGCCTGGGAAGCTCAAGAACCTGATGCAGTGCCCCTTCAAATGGTTCCTGACCTGCGTACCCGATATCGATAAAGGACCTTCGGCCGTCGCCAACGTAACCGAAGGCTCGCTGACCCACGCCCTCATCAGAAGCCTTCTCCAGGATATCGCGCTCAAGGATGGCGGTTTTTCGGCCGCAAGGAAAGATGAATATGAAGGATGGATTGACTCGGCCTTCAGGCAAGCGCTTAGGCAGGTAATGAGGCAAAACGGACCTGCCGTAGAACCCGCCATGGAGGCTGCCCTGCCGAAAATCAGCGACAGGATAGCGAGGATCCTGGATTTCGAGACCGGCTTCAAGGCCGATGGATGGTCGATAGGCGATTTCGAAATACCTCTGGCCAGAAAGTTCGAAGAACTGGGTTTATCGCTCGAAGGGCGAGCGGACAGGATTTCCAGAAAACAGGGAAGCGGCGATCCGGCGACCCCGCGCGGTGAGGAATGCGCCATCATCGACTACAAAAAAAACAGCACACCCAAAAAAAAGGAGTTTCTCGTCAATCAAAACGGCGAACTCGGCGATTTCCAGATAGCGAGTTATGCGGCGATACTGGAAGGCGAAGGGGAATCCGTGGAACTGGCCCTTTACTGGTCCATCGAAGAAAGCAAGGCTGTCGTCGTTTTCGGGCCTGGGGGCTGCCGACCCAGCCGCGAAGAATTCGATCCGGAACGCGAGGCTCTCGCTGTGGCGCTGCGAAAAGCGTCGGGAATCATCAAGGATGGATCCTTCCTGTCCATAACGCCATCGCCCGCGAGCTGCGCCGCGTGCCCAATGCGCCCTATCTGCAGGGCTCATTTCTCATCGGAGCGTCTATGAACCCGGCCCAGTATCCATTGTATCTCGAAAAGCTCGATGAGCGGCAGAGGACGGCGGCGATGGCCGAACGCAATTGCGTCGTGACTGCCGGGGCGGGAGCCGGCAAGACGACTGTACTGGCGTCGCGCTACATTCACCTCGTCGTCGAGAAAAAACTTCCCGTCCGCTCTATCCTCGCCCTCACCTTCACGCGAAAAGCGGCCGCCGAAATGTATGAACGCATCTACGGCGAATTGGCCGCCCAGACATCGCCCGGGGCGCGCGAGCAGCTGGACGAATTCCAGAACAACCACATCACCACGCTCGACGCCTTCTGCGCGGAAATTGTCCGCCAGGCCGCCCGGGATTTCGGATACAGTCCCGAGTTCAAGATCGACGCGGAAAAGTCGGCCGATCTCGCCAGGAGCATCGCCTATCGTTATGTGCTGCGAAACAGGGATAAACCGGGCATAAGGGAAATCCTGAAGTCATTTCCCTTCGATGAAGTGGCCGCCCGCCTTTTCGGCGACCTCGGCTCACGCTACATAACCCCGCTCGCTCTCGCCGAAAAGCAGTTTTCGCTCATGAAGGATTCACTCAGGACAATGGCCGCCGAAAAGGCGGACGCTGCATTCAAACGCCTCGCCGCCATGGCCAAAGATATCGTCGCCCTCTCAACCGGCGCCCCAGCCCCCAGGGCTGACTGCGCCTCGGCCGTTGCCTGTTCGTTGGCCTTTATCGAAGCCATAGGCCGCAGCCCGTCCACAGCACCTGCCCTATCGTTCTTTTCACGGCATTTCGACGCCTTCACCGAACTCGCGATGCGATCATACGGCAGAAGCGAAGCCGAGCAATCCATCAAGGCCATCGCGAAGGAAGCCAGGGAAGAAGCGCGCAACCTTCTGGATTTCGCCGAATACCAGACGGCATTCCCCTCCCACTGCTCGCTTTTCGACAGGCTGGACGAATTCGCCTCGGAAGTCGCCGAGGCGAAACGTCTGGCTGACCTCATGGATTTCAAGGATCTCGGCGCCTGCGCCGTCCATGCATTGAAGCGCCGCAAGGACATAAGGGCATACTGGAAGGGCGCCATCGAAAGCATCATGATCGATGAGTTCCAGGACAACAACGAGCTTCAGAAAAACCTCCTCTATCTGCTCGCCGAAAAACGAGAAAACGCTTCAGATGGAATTCCCAGCCCGGAGGAACTCGAACCGGGCAAGCTCTTCTTCGTCGGTGACGAGAAACAGTCCATATATCGCTTCAGGGGCGCTGACGTCGCCGTCTTCAAGCGTCTTTCCAGGGAATTGTCGGAAGACTTGTCCGGCGATATCGTCTTATCTGCCAATTACCGGAGTTCCCCTCCCCTCATCGGTTTTTTCAACGATTTCTTCGCTTTCGTGATGTCCGAAGGCTCGAAGGACGATATGTCGAAGAGCGATGAGACGCAGCGAAGCCCGAATGATTTCCACGCGCGTTATGCGAACATGGAGCCCGGCCGTCCCCAGACCAAGCCCCAGGCCCAAGCCGATTCTTCCGGCGCGAGAATCGAGTATTTTCTTTTACCCGCTGCCGAGGAAGATAAGGAGACTAGCGAGGAAACGCAGGACCCTTCCGACGATCCGATCGAGGGAAGATCTGGCTCGGAACCCTTGGGCGCCGACGACAGTCTAGCCTTCGAAATCGCTCAATTCATAAAGCGATCGCGCGGCACTATGGAACTCAGACCGGCGAAAGATTCCGCATCGGAGGATGAGGCCAGGATGGCCGACTACGGCGATTTCGCCGTCCTTCTCAGAACCACGACCAATCAGCATAGGCTCGAAAAATATCTGCGCCTCCTCGACATTCCCTTCGATTCCGAGAGTCCCCGCAGTCTGTTCAGGGAATCTCCCGCGAACGATATCTACAGCATTCTCAGCTATGCCCTGGACCCGGGAGACAATGCGGCCTACGCGGCCGTGCTTCGATCGCCGCTCTGCGGAGTGTCGGATCAAGCCTTCCTGGAACTCATGACATCGGCGGGCGCGGCTTTCGAGCTGGAAGCCTCTTCCGACCACGATTCCGCGATGCTCGACAGAGCCAAAGCCTTCTTCGCGGAGTTCAGGACATCGATCGTCTCGAATCCCGTCTCGGATATCGTGGAGTACGTATGGAACCGCGGCGGCCTCAGACTGGCCATTCTTTCCCGTCCCGAATCCCATCCCTTCCTGGAGCATTTCGATTACCTCTTTCACATGGCGGCCGGCATAGACCGCGAGCATGGAGGCATCGCCGATTTTCTCGCGAAGCTTCGCCCCTATATCGAAGGCGAGACGGACAAGTTCGATATCGAGAACGTCCCGAGAAGCAATGCTTCCGGCGTGAAAATACTAACCATCCACAAATCGAAGGGGCTGCAGTTCCCCGTCGTCATCCTGCCATGGGCGGAAAACTCCGGATCGACAAAACGCGGCCAGGCGATTTGGGAAATGCTGCCCGAGGGGCTCGCCCTGGATATAAAGCCCTACGATAAACCCGGCGCGAAGGCGAACAATATCTTCTTCAGGCTCGCCAAAAATCTGGAGAACGACATGAGCGTCGCCGAAATAAAACGTCTTCTCTACGTCGCCTGTACGAGAGCCGAGGATCACCTTTTCTTCTTCGGGAAGCGGCAGAAACGCGGCGATACGGCAGGCAATTCTTTCCTCTACTATCTGGAAAACTACTGCGCGATGCGGGATAGCCGGGATCAAGACAGGTCCGGGACGGCTATTGAAGCGCAGGCATCCGCGCGGCTGAAAAAGACCCTTCTCGCGCCGAGGACAGTCGACGATGTGCGCCATTGGTACAAGGGACGAGTGAAGCCGTCGTTGAGCGACTTCGCCCAAGCCTATTGTGAGGCGAAAATTCTTGGCAAGAGTTTCTCCCGCCGCCATCTCAAAGCCACCGAGCTCGAGCGCCCCCAGCGCGAAATAAGGACGTCCCAACCCGCGGGCATACCCGCGCCCGCCTACGCTCACGCTCCCGCCACAGCCCTCGCCGCCCCCGGCGATCAATCGCCCCTTCCGCCTAAAATATTCGGCACGCTCTGTCACGATGCCGTGGAACAGGCTATAAAAACCGGTACGGTTTCGGGCTTTGCGCCATCCAAAGACCTCGTTCACGACCTCTCGCCCTCTAATATCGCCAGGGCCACCGAACTTGCGACATCCATGGCGGTCGATTTCCTGTCCAGCGATTTCTGGAAATCCCTGCCCGCCGGCGCCGAGATGACGAGCGAAAAACCCTTCCTGCTCAAATTGGGCGACTTTATCGTCGAAGGCCGGATGGATCTCCTGATCGAAACAGGGGACGAGGTCACCGTCATCGATTTTAAATCGGATTCCGAAGAGGCTCCTTCCCGCCACGCGGTCCAGCTGGATATTTACAGGAGAGCTGCGGAAAACATAATTCCCGGCAAAAAAACAAGGATCGGTCTCTACTGGCTAAGAAGTTCCAGCCTCACCTGGATGGACTCGGCCATTTCCGACGAAGATCTGCTCCATCTCGCCCATCAGGCCTCCTTGGGCATTGGACAGGAACATGCATGAACCGCTATACTGCGCCAAGGATTTCCAATGAAGACGAAAACACCTGTCACGAACGATAAACCTCTTCTCGAAAAGCCAAAGGATCCGACGCCAGCCGGTTTATTCTGGCTTCTGGCGAAAATAAACTCAGTCACCCTGGGCGGCGGATATGTAATCGTGCCCGTCATGGCGACCAGCCTTGAGAAAAAAGGATGGATGGCCGAAAAGGATTTCTACGACATATTCGCGCGCGCCCAAGCCTTTCCCGGACCGCTCGCGCTAAGCTCCGCCCTTCTCGTCTCCCTCCGGCTCTGCGGATGGAAAGGCGCCGTCGCCGCTTTTTTCGGCGTGGTGCTTCCGCCCTTCCTCGCCCTGATTCTCGTGAGCGGCGCGCTGGCCAAGATAGGTTCGCTTCCCGCCGTCCAGCGCTTTCTCGAAGGAGCCGGCGCCGTCGTTCCCGGCCTCGTCGCCGCGATGATCTATAAAACAGCCACCAAAAGGGCCTGGACGGTACTCAGGATCGTCGAGACCATCGCGCTCGCCGTCGTGCTTATCTTCCTGCCGGCATACAGCCTCCCCATCCTGTTGGCGGCCATTGCCATGCTTTATTGCATCGAGGGACCATGCAAACGCTCGAAATAATCTGGACTTTCTTCAAGGTAGGCATCATCTCATTCGGCGGCGGCTGGTCGACCGTCGGCATCATCAAAAACGAAGTAGTCCCCAATTGGTTGAGCGAAACCGATTTCCGCTCCCTCATCGCCATCGCCCAGTCGACGCCCGGTCCTATCGCCCTCAACGCGGCCACTATGATTGGCTGGGAACATGGCGGATTCTTCTCGGCGCTGGCGGGAACGCTCGCCGTCGTGGCTTTTCCGGTCATGGCCATCGTGGCCACCACCCTTCTCGCGCGGCGGGTGAAGCTGGACAAGCTTGCCATCAACGAATCGCTGAGGACCGGCAGCACAGCCATGATGATCATGAC
>Ga0074195_1000353_pt1 | contig 97894 bp, 85 predicted proteins | sample EPASupsiteHSE623_FD_64525 | JGI IMG/M metagenome (GOLD analysis project Ga0074195, IMG submission 64525) | Bioremediated contaminated groundwater from EPA Superfund site, New Mexico - Sample HSE6-23 | ecosystem: Environmental > Aquatic > Deep subsurface > Groundwater > Contaminated ...
AACCAACCATTTGATCCCAATTACCTGTCTACCGCTTGACTTTCAAGACGGTATCTACAGGTAGGGGCGGGTTTCCACGCCCGCCCGCTTTTGGGACAGCCCCTCTACTTCTTATTCCCGCCTGTGGCCCGGTCATCCGACCCAACTCCTTATTCACATGGTCGGCATAGCTTGTCCGTAGCGGTTTCAACGATGCTGGAACACCAGTAGTCTCTTCCCAGTAGAGCGCCGCGATCTCCGGCAGGATAATGGCGATGGACCACAAGTTGCCGATCAGGTGATGGAGCGTCAGGAGAATCAGGTGATCTTGGGGACGGCCATTTGAGTCATTTTCCCTGATAGAAATCGGTGCCTGCTGGAATACAACAACCCGCCACACAGGACCTTGTTCCATGTCAAAGAGGCGGAAAGTCTCAAAGGCCTGGGCTTTGTCCAGTTGCGTCGAGTTCCATCCGGAGGCATCCTCGTATTGGAAGGCAACTTCGATGGAAGGATGGATGCGTTGAACAGGTTCACCATGTTGATCAGTGAAGGACGTACGTAACATGGGGTGGCGCTCGGCCAACCATCGGAAAGCCCGCTGCAGAGCCTCCAAGTCGGTGTCCCCTGGAATCACGACTGCGCCGGCGAGGTTATAGGCTACACTCTCCGGCGCTGCTATGTGATGAAACCATAAGGCCGCTTGTTCTCGGGTGAGGGGGGATTTGTTAAGAAAGGCGGAAGCGTTAGTTTCCTCAGCGCCACTGAAATCCATGGTGCTTTTCTACTGACTGTTTTTCAGCGCGGCAGCTACTCTCCACAACCGGGCGCGAGCCTCCTCGGCTACTTCCCTCAAACCTGGAGTAGTAATCACTCCCAGCATCACCAATGGGTCTACCAGAGATATCTCGCTGATTCCATCCTTGATCTGGCGCACAGTGACATTGCAAGGCAAGAGCAGACCCACCTGCGGGTCAATGGTCAGCGCACGATAAGCCAGAGACGGGTTGCAGGCCCCCAGAATTTTGTAAGGCGGGAAATCCACGTCCAGCTTTTTCTTCATGGTCTCTTTTACGTCTATTTCGGTTAACACACCGAAACCTTCGACCTTCAGGGCATCAGTAGCACGGGTTAGCGCGTTTTCGAAGTCGGTGTTTATCTTCACAATCATACCAATTTCATTTGCAGCTTGATAATCCATATACCACACCTTTCGCTCTATTTGTAATTGCATTCTATTTAGATACGACGTCCCGGGAAAAGTTACATTATTGATGGGGCGAAACTGCATTGGCCAAAGCCCTTGCCGGCATCTCTACCGGCAATTCAAAGCTGTACAAGGGTGTGTTCGCCCCGAGCAAGAACTCAAACCATTGATGCAAGTCTTCTCTTTTTCAAGAGACTTGGGGCGAACGCACCTTTCTAAGTATGTTACCCTGCCCGCAGGGCACTCTGTAAGTGAACGCAGTGAAGGGTCTCATCGTTCAGCCCGGGGATGCTTCACTCCGTTCACTCACACACCGTCCCGGCGTCCTTCCGGGAGAGTGCCCCACCCGAAGGGTGCTCTGTGAGCGTGGGCAGCATGACAACAACTATATTACGCCGCGCGGGCAATCGCCGTCAACAACAGCACCAGGATCGAAAGGATCAAATTAATAGTCAGCACCCGCGATTCGCGCTTGCGCAGCGCCAGGTCTTTTGCAGCATCCAAATTTTGTCCGGCAGCGCGCAGCAACGCCATCCGTCGTAGGGATGGCATGATCCCCCAGGTCAAATAAGCTCCCGCAAGAACCATGAAGCCGATCAAAATATGCTTAATCAGAATCGCCACCGACCAGGCACTGGATATTGCTAAAAATCCCTCGTAGGCCGGATGGGCGCTCATCTGAAACATACCCGTCGCAATCAGTACCGCCAGACTCAACCAGCCAACCCGTTGCAAACCTGCCTGCAAGCGGTCAAACAGCGCGGCGTAATCACCGGGCTGCAGCGTGCGCCTGGCCGCCGGAATGACCAGCACCGATAATGCGATCAAACCGCCGACCCAGGTGACAGTGGCAACGATATGCAGCCAGTAGGCCAGCGCCAGGCCAAAATCCGGAAGCTCCACTGTCTAGCTCCTTAAAGATCTCGATCCAGGATCAGGGAGTAGGGGTGGTTTCACTCAAAGGCGGAGTTTCCAGCACCGTTGGGACTCCGGGCGTCAAGGTGCCAGGCGTCGGGGTGGCTGTTGGGACCGGCGGTGCGCCGTTCTCAGCAGGCGGCGGTCCACCGGCACACATTTCAGCCGCAGAGGTGGCCTTGGTTTGCAATTCAGGTGGGCTGGAAAATTGGAGGGCTGCTTCATATTGAATCTGCGCATCACAATACAGGGAGTCCATCACCAGTTTGTCGCCATACCCGATCAAAGCCTGCCGGTACCGTTCCGTAGCCGTCATGCCGGAGGAATCGCGCAAATTAGGTAACGCCGGGTAAATTTCAGCAAAATAGGCAATCACCTTCGGCCAATCGATCTTCCAAAAACTGGCGGCGGCTATATACTGGCGTGCCCAGATGCGATAATTACTGGCGTCCACATCCAACGGAGCAAAGCGCTCGGCCAGCGTCAGGTGATAAATGCCAACCTCCAGTTCGCCCTCATTGAGGATATTCTGAACGCCAAGGAAACGCAATGAAATGTAGTACATACCATCCAGGTCGACCGCCCGGTAGGTGAGATTCAAATCGCGCAGCGCCTCAATGGAAGCAATTGCACCTTCCCAATCCTGGTTGGCCATGGATTGCTGAATGCTGGCAAGCATTTCTTCTTCGCCGCGCAAATCCGGCGTTGGCGCCAGCGTCGGCGTGGGTTCCGGTGTGGGCGTCAGCGCCAGCGACATTTCCAGCATGGCACGCGCAAGTTGGTCAGCAGCGCCGGGGAAATTCGGATCGGTATTGATGACATACTCAAAGCGTTTTTTAGCCGTTTCATAACGGCCTGCCTGCAAATCCACCAGGCCAAGTTGATACTGGTTGGTGGCAACCATCACCTTTTGGCCCAACTGTGCCTGCAACCGCAGGTTTACACCGGCCCGATACCCCAACAGACCACCTAGCCCCGTCCCGATGAGCAAAATCAGGATACCGATGAGATACACGCCCCCATGGCGGCGTTTTTTCAGTGAATCTTGCCCGGGCTCAGACTGAATTCCTTCACCTGGAGCCGGTACGATGGGGTCTGGCAGTGTCATGCGGGCAATTATACCCCACTACAAACGTAGAATCAGGCGCAGCTCAGGCCATACCAAAGGAATAGCCACCAGCGTACCGGCAGTGAGCGCGACCCCGCTCTGCAATAGCGGATTCTGCCCGGCTAACCAGGCCATTAACAACCAGACGACCACACCGCTGACAGCAGCAGCCAAAAAGGCGCGCAGCAGGCTGCCCCCGGCTTTCACCGATCCAATCAGTTTACGATTGAGCAGCACCAGCAGTAAAACTGCCTCTGCCGTGAATGCAATCGAATCAGACAGGCTGATACCCGCTGCACCCAGCACCCGGTAAAGTTGGGTGCCCAGCAAAATATAGAGCACCAGCGTGAATCCGGCAGCCGCCAGCGGCGTCAGTGCATTTTGGCGAGCGTAGAAGGAGCGCGCAAACACTTCAACCAGACTTTGGCCAAGCAGCCCGGCCAAGTAAGCGCGCGTGACCCACATCAGCAGGTCGGTCCCGGCGGCATCAAAACCGAAAGCCAGCGCCAGCAGCGGTTTCAGCCCAAAGGAAAGGATGCCGGCGATCGGCAGCGTCAAGGCGACCAGCACGCGCACTGCGCGCTCGATGGACTGCTGAAATTCCTCGCGGCGCTCCAGGGCAACGTGCTCTGCCAGCGTTGGCAGTAACGCGGTGCCAATTGCCGTCCCAATGAGCGTCTCCGGCACCTGAAAGAGCATCCAACCGTAGGTCAACGCCGTCACTGCGCCAGCTTCCAGGCGGGACGCCAGATTATCGCGCACCAGAAAAATCAACTGGATAAAGAACATGGTTGCCAGACGGGGACCCATCAGCCGCAATACCTTGCGTACCGGCTCTGTCTTGAGTCCCAGGCCAGGCGTCCAATGGAATTTGAATTTCAATAAGCCAGGGACCTGGATGCCAAGGTGCAACACTGCGCCAATAATCACGCCGTAAACCAGGCCGTAAACCCCCAGACCCATTGCCGGCAGCGTGATTGGACCGATGGTATAACCCTGCTCAGGAGAGAGGATCACCGCTCCAAAAATTTGGCCAATATTGTAGAGCAGGGGCGCAATGGCTGGCAGAAGAAAATGCTGATTGGCCTGCAAACCTGCCATCACCAAACCGCTGATCGAGAAAATCAGCGTGGCGAACAGGTTGAGCCGCATCAGGTTGGTGACCAATACCTGCTGCTGTTCATTAAAGCCGGGAGCAATCCCGAGTTCCCAGCGTACCAGTGGGTGTGCAACGAAGGCCACTACTATAGCCAGCGCTCCCGTTACCAGGAAAGCCAGGTTGGTAATCTTGCTGAATAGATCCCAGGCCGCCGAACTTCCGTCTCGGCTAAGCTGTTCGGTCAAAACCGGGATGAAGGCTAATGCCAGCGCCCCACCCGAGATCAGCGCAAACAGCAGATCCGGCAGATTGTTCGCAACATTGAAGGCATCCAATTCAGCGGAAAGGCCAAACTGGCGCGCAATGACCACCTGGCGCACAAATCCCACTACCTTATCCAGCGCGAAAAAGCCGATGAGCAGGAAAGTGATACGGGTGACTCGCGATAATTTCATGCGCGGGTTATCCGAGTGCCACATCCAACAACATCATCACTGAAAATCCAATCATCAGACCCAGAGTCGATATATCGGAATGCTTCCCGGACTGCGCGGTCGGAATTAATTCCTCGACGCAGACATAGATCATTGCGCCGGCGGCAAAAGCCAGGGCATAGGGCAGCAGCGGTTGAATGAAGAATACGGCGGCTGCGCCCAGCATCCCCGCCAGCGGCTCCACCATGCCGGATGCCTGACCCAACAGGAAGGATTTACGACGGGAAAGGCCTTCGCGCCGTAACGGAGCTGAAACAGCCAGGCCTTCCGGAAAATTTTGGATACCAATTCCAATCGCCAGCGCAATGGCAGATGCAGTAGTCGTATCGGAGAGGCCGGTTGCCGCCGCGCCAAAAGCTACACCCACTGCCAATCCCTCCGGCAAGTTGTGCAGCGTGATCGCCAGGGTTAACAAAACCGAACGCTGCCAGGAGGTTTTTATGCCTTCAGCATTGCCAATCGAAGCTGCCTGGAAATGCAGGTGCGGCAATATGCGGTCAACGGCGTATAGGAAGGCCCCGCCAAGTAAAAAACCAACAACTGCCGGCAGCCAGCTGGGCATCAAACCGCCTTCTGACATGGCGATTGACGGCGCCAAAAGGGACCAGTAACTGGCGGCAATCATCACCCCACTGGCAAAGCCAAGCATGCCGTTCAAAGTCCGTGGGTGAATATCCTTCTGAAGAAACACGCCGGCCGCTCCGAGTGCGGTGACCCCCCAGGTAAAAATGGTCGCAAAAAGCGCTTGAATGATCGGGCTGAAATTACCAAAGAAATCAATCATGTAGCTCCCCGAATAAAATTATTTTGTAGTCAGGAAAATAAACGAATCGTCAGTTTTGGCAGACCAGGATTAAGCGAAGGAGAATATAATCCATTCTATGACAAATGTTGGTAAATTATATATCGTAGCCACTCCAATTGGCAACCCGCGTGACATCACCCTGCGGGCGTTGGATATTCTCAAAGAAGTTGACGGAGTCATTTGCGAAGAACGGCGGGAAGGCAGCACGCTTCTGAAAAGGCTGGATTTGCCGGAGCGTGATTTGATCACGCTCAATGAGCACAATGAGGCTGAGGCTACTGCTGATCTGGTCATTCGCATGTTCAAGGGGGAAAGCTTTGCTCTGATTTCGGACGCCGGCACACCGGTTTTTGCTGATCCGGGCGCTTATTTGATCCAGGAAGCCAGCTTGAGCGGACTGCAGGTGGTACCCATTCCGGGACCCTCATCGCTGATGGCGATGCTCTCGATCCTCGACTTCAAGCTGGGCAAATTCGTTTTTGGCGGATTTCTCTCACGAGTTCCCGACCAGCGCCGCCAGGAATTGACCCGCCTGCGGGGGCTGCGTCTGCCGGTGGTGCTGATGGACACGCCTTACCGGTTGGCAGCCCTGCTGGACGATGTGGAAAAAACCTTTGGCAAAGGCCAGCGGCTGACGCTTGGCTTTGACCTGACCCAGGAATCAGAGTTGGTCGTGCGCGGCACGCCGGCAGAGGTCAAAAAAGCCATCGGGCCGCGCAAAGGCGAGTTCATGCTGGTCGTGCATGGGCCGCCAGGTTAAAAAATATTAAACACTGGACTTGTATTCGGGGTGGTGACAATACCATTAATCACAAGTAAAAATGGTTGATACCTGTTTTGTTTACCAGAGAAGAGGATCAATAGAATGAAACCCGAGCCAAAGGTTATCAATGCAGATGCAGGGGAAAAAGAATATGTTCAGCTTTTGGGTGGCTCACCCGAGAGTATATCGATGCGATCGGGTAAGGTTGTACTTCAGCCGGGTAAGACTGTTGGAAAACACAGCACTAAAAGCAATGAAGAGCTGCTTATATTGTTGGAGGGCGAGGGGTTGTTTATGCTAAACGGCGGCAAACATCTGGAAATGAAGGTCGGTTCGGTCTTATATTGTCCGCCTGATACCGAACATGATGTCAAAAACACGGGTTCAACCCCGCTGCAGTATATCTATGTAGTGGCAAAGGCAAATTGACACGATCAATCCTACGCTAGTGCTAACCTGGTTAACCGGTGCGAATGTCCTATCACCAGCAAAGACAATAAATGTACCTCCAGAAATTGAATTCCATTGCGCCAGATTACGATAACTGCTTCTATGACAAGCTCATTGAATGAAACAGGTTACTAAGTCGAATTGCCTGGTTATACGGAGTATTTGTAGTATATCCAAATTGAGCTATTGATGATGCCGGCTTTTTCGTCATCGACTGAAAAGGAGGTCTGCAGTGAAACCTGAGACCACAGAAGATATCCTGGAACTTATGAATGGTTATGTCATTGCAGCCGTTTTGGGCACTGCCATGGAATTGGGCATTTTTTGGTTACTTGCTGATAAACCTTTATCGGCACCAGAGCTAGCCCAATACTTGAACATCCCTCTGAACCGCTGCCATTATTGGTTACAGATATTATGCAATCTTGGCCTGTTGGAGGATAACGGCGAAAGCTACGTCCCCTCCACCATTGCCCGGGAAGCGATACTGAACGTGCAGAGTCAAGACACCTGGGCTTTTCAGGCGCGTGAAGATCGAGATCTGTCTTTGTATGTAAGAGAGCTAGCGTTGAATATCAGCAAGCCCATGTCAGCCTGGCAGGCATGTAATCTGACGCCAGCAGACTATTTCCAACAGATTGAGGAAGATCCCAGCTACATGGCACGCTTTACGCGCAAGCTATACCAAATTCACAGTTCATTCGCAGAACAACTGGCAAACATGCTTGATTTACAGGGAGTCAAACGGTTGCTGGACCTGGGTGGCGGCTCAGGAGTCGTGTCATTTGCTCTTCTCCGCAAACGCGACGAGCTGACCTCTGTTGTAGTGGACGTTGAAAGCGTCTGCCAGGTTGGAAGAGTGATTGCCTTGGAAAACAAGCTCGAGAAGCGGATTACCTACCTGACTGCTGATATTTTAAAAGACGACCTGCCCACTGGATTTGATATGGTGATGCTCTGTGATGTGGGCTCTTTCAGCGAGATCCTGTTCCGCAGAATTCACGATGTATTGAATCTAAAGGGTCGTCTCGTCATCGTAGATAAATTTGCAGCAAGCAGGACCAGTGCCCCGCCGTCACGTTTGTTATCGGCGTTTCTGACTTCTCTGGAATCTCCGGCACAGTCCGTTGACTATATAACCATTGAGGTGGTGCAAACTCGATTGCAACAAGCGGGTTTTCGAGATTTTTCTGTAACCTCTGTGCCGCACAAAGATAATCTGCCTTGGAACATCGATTGGATCATGTTGGAAGCTCAGACGGGTCGCGGCGGCAGGTAAGTCATTCCGTTGGAATGATATTTGAAAAAGCCCTGTAACGGGTATTGAACATCCGACCGCCAGGTTAACAGCTCGCCATTTTTAGCGCCCTCAAAGCCCGTAAGGTAACCCATTTATTGGCTTCTTTCTTTTTGCCAAAATCAGCCTTGATCTTGCCCTGGTAATCATATTCCAATAGCCATCGTCCGTTTGCATCCCGCTTATCACGAATGATCTGCAGTGCATTTGCCAGGCGCGCATCCTGGCCGTAGCCCAACCCAACCATGGCTTCCACCAGTTGCAGCAAATCGGTGACGTAAAATACCGGGAAGCCGAACTTCCACCAGTTCCCGCTCGTTTTTGGGGCATTGGGATGCGGGTATTCCGCAGTTGCCGGGTCGATGGAGAAAATAAAATCGACTCCGGCTTTGATTGCGGCATTGATGAGGGGAGTGCGACGTTCAAGCGGCAAAGCGGCAAATGCCATCAGCACTTTGACTGCCCCCCATGCACAGGACGCGCCGCCATTTGCACCACAGGCAAATAACGGTCCGCATTTCCCCGCATAATAACGCACTTCGGCGTCCTTTTGGCCCATCGGTGCGATTCCATCGCCGGTGACGCTGCGCGCCATCCAATCATATGCCCTATCCAACCGCGGGTCAGCGCAGCCCATCACGGTCAAAGCCCAGCACATATTGCCCTGCAAACAATCGGCCGTCCCAGAAGGAGCGCCAGAGGCTGATATTTGCCCGTAAGGGGTCAGCGCCTGATCGAGATAGTACCGGCAAGCCCGTTGGATGCGTTCATCCTGACTGGCCGAAGCGCCAAGTTGGGCCAGCAAGATAAGCGCCCATACCGTTGAAAAGTATTTGGGGTTGTACCCTGGGCCTGGCCGTTCCCAGTGTCCTGGCTCGCTCATGGCATCCAGAACTTGCGAGATGGGCCCGGCGTTATGGGCTTTCGCATGGGCGAAGATAAGGGCAGGATCATCCGGAGGCAAATCCAGCAGGTCACGTATTGTCAGGTAAGCCGGGCCTGGATCAGCCGGATCGAGCAGCCAGTCCAGCGTCGATTCTTTTATTAAATTCGAGCTGTCCATTACAGTTCCCCTCCCAAAATCAGATTCAGGGGTTGTTTACAAATCCGGGTAGTCCCCCCTGCCATTTTATTATACGGACATTAGGCAGCGCTTAACCTGCGCAATTTTCAACTGTTGCAAAATCTGGTTTGTTTTTCTTGACAATCCGGACCAAGCGTATAAACTGAATGTAACCCAATTTATGCAAAAAACTACCTCAGGAGAGCAGCATGGCAACTTTCACGCGTATGCCGAATTATGATGTGCGCAATGATGGCGCCGGTCCGTATGCAATTTTTTATTGCGATAGCTGCGGGCGGGAGTTTCGCAGCCAGCCCAACATTGGTCAGGTGATCAAACAAGACCTTGGCAAACAGGCATTAGGTGGGCTGCTACGGAAAGTACCCCTCGTTGGTCAGCAGGTGGCTGAAAGTGTCGTTGGCGAGGATGCCCGTTATTCCATGAAGCTGGATCAGGGTCAACTGGAAAAAGCCTGGGAACAGGTACAGATGCATTTCCGCCAGTGCCCAACCTGCAGTCGCGTCGTGTGCCTGTCGGATTTCGATTCGCAGGCAGGATTCTGCAATGACGACAGCCCGCGCCAGGGGGAGATTGCCGAATCACGCGGGACGCAGGCTGGAGCTGCCCTGAAAGGTTTTGCCAGCGCCTTCGGGTTAGGCGATGCATTGAAGGGCGTCTCGGACGCGGTCAGCCGCGCCCAGGAGATCACCACGGCCAAATGCCCGAATTGCAGCGTCACCGCTCCAGCAGGCACTAAATTCTGCCCGGAATGCGGGACGGCGATGGTACAGCCAAGCGTGTCAACCTGCCCGAAATGCGGCACCGAGACGCACGGCGCGAAATTCTGCCCAAACTGCGGTGAAAAGATGGAAGTCAAGCCGCTGCTGACGCATTGCCCCGAGTGCGGCACTGAGACCATGGGCGCCAAGTTCTGCCCGAACTGCGGCAAGAAGCTGGGGTAGATAATACGAAGTCCCCTCACCTAACCTCTCCCCAAGGGGCGAGGAATTTTTCGTATACACCGTAGTGAAACAATACCACCCGCTTTCGCGGACGACTTCTCGCCTGGTTTTATAAAAAAGGCTTTTCTCCGTGTACTCCGTGACTCCGTAGTTAAAAATTAAAATATCTTCCAGCGCAAATAGCTCCCTCACCTATCCTCTCCCAAAGGGAGAGGAATTCTCTCCGCGTACTCCGCGCCTTCGTAGTGAAACAATACCACCCGCTTTCGCGGACGACCTCTCACCCGGTTTTATAAAAAAGGCTTTTCTCCGTGTACTCCGTGGTCTCCGTGGTGAAATAACATACGACCTCTCACCTGGCCTTTCATAAAAAGGCTTTTCTCCGTGTACTCCGTGGTCTCCGTGGTGAAAAATAAAAAATCCGCTTACGCGGATTTTGTGCCCCCAGAGAGATTCGAACTCTCGTTTTAGCCTTGAAAGGGCTGCGTCCTGGTCCCCTAGACGATGGGGGCGGCAACGAGCGAAATTCTACCATCCTACCCGGCAGCGGTCAAGGAATTGAGCGCCCAATATTCAAAATATCTCGCTGCCCCACTCGGTTTGCGGTTTAATCAGCGCAGCAGTGTCCTTTCCCGTGTCATTGACCAGGCGGCTGACGCGGTAGGCGCTCATTTCCTCGGCTGGATACGGCCGCAACAATTTTAACAGCGACTCGCTCGACCCATCCCTTAGCCAGTCCCAGGCAGTCTGTGGGTTCAAAATCACCGGCATGCGGTCATGCACCGGCGCAACCCGGGCATTGGCTTCGGTGGTGATGATGGTGCAGGTTTTCAACCCGTCGCCTTCTGCTGACTCCCAATACTCCCACAGCCCGGCGAAGGCAAACGGCCCGCCATTTGTCAGGCGAAAATAATACGGGATCGACGGACTTTTCGTCCCGGTCTTCTGCCATTCATAAAACCCATCCGCCAGAATCAGACAGCGGCGGTGGGCAAAAGCGCTGCGAAAGGACGGTTTTTCAGTCACGGTCTCCGCGCGAGCGTTGATCAATTTACTGCCGACCGAAATGTCCTTTGCCCAGGAGGGTACCAATCCCCAACGCATAAATTCCACCTTGCGAGCAACGGCATCCGTAATGACCGCCACCGGCTGCGTGGGAGCAATGTTATAGCGCGGCGCCCATTCTTCCGGCATCATATTCAGGCCAAAAGCCTGTCGTAGTTCGACCGGTTCCAAAGTCGATGAATAGCGTCCACACATGGCCACCTCCTCCGCCATCAGCGCTTACTTCTGGATATAATATTACCATCCCATCGCCTTGAGGTGAAAATGCCGAATCCTATCGTTGAGTGCATCCCGAATTTTTCGGAAGCCCGCCGCCCCGAGGTTATTGCCGAGATTCTCAGCGCGCTCGAATCCGTCCCTGGCGTGCATGTCCTCGACCGCCACTCCGACATGGACCACAACCGTACGGTGATCACTCTAATCGGTGCGCCGGCGGCGGTGGAAGAAGCTGCTTTTCAGGCGATTGCCAAGGCCGGGCAATTGATCAACCTGAACGAACATACCGGCGCCCACCCGCGCATTGGCGCTACCGACGTTGTTCCCTTTGTGCCCATCAGCGACGTCACCATGCAGGAATGCGTCGAAATGGCGCGCCGGTTGGGTAAACGCGTTGGCGACGAGTTGAATATTCCTGTCTACCTTTATGAGGAAGCGGCAACCTCCCCCGAACGGGTCAACCTGGAGAACATTCGCCGCGGACAATACGAAATGCTCAAGGAAGAAATCAGCGTCCAACCAGAGCGAAAACCGGATTTTGGGCCAGGCACCCTTGGCACAGCGGGGGCGACCGTCATTGGCGCCCGGCAGCCCTTGATTGCTTTTAATGTATACCTGACCACCAGTGACACCTCGATTGCACAGAAAATTGCTCGAGTTGTACGCCATTCTTCAGGCGGAATGCGTTTCGTCAAAGGGATGGGCGTTTTGGTGGAAGGCCGCGCGCAGGTATCGATGAACATGACCAATTACCGCCAAACTCCGCTGGCGCGGGTGGTCGAAATGATCCGGCGGGAAGCGGAACGTTATGGCGTTGCCATACACCATTCCGAGCTGGTTGGTTTAATTCCGCAGGAAGCGCTCAATGATGCCGCTACCTGGTACATGCAGTTGGACGGTTTCTCGGCCGAGCAAATTCTCGAGCAGCGCATGATGCAAATGATGCGCACCGCTGGAACCGAGAGGGGCGTAGCGGAAGCATCTTTCCTGGATGAACTGGCATCCGCCAATCCTACCCCGGGCGGCGGTTCGGCAGCGGCGCATACCGGCGCTGCTGCGGCGGCGCTGGTTGCCATGGTGGCACGGGTCACACTGGGGAAAAAGAAATACGAAGCCGTCAAAGATCAAATGTGGGCGCTGGTAGAGAAGGCCGAAGCCCTGCGCGCTGACCTGACCGCCGGCGTCCAGCGTGATTCGGACGCATTTATCGCCGTGATGGAAGCCTTTAAGCTGCCAAAAGATACACCAGAACAAATAGAAGCGCGTCACCGGGCGGTTCAATCTGCCACCCTCGTTGCTGCACAGGTGCCGTTGCAGGCTGCCAGGCAGTGCCTGGCCGTACAGGAGCTTGCACTGCAAGCTGCCGAGCTTGGCAACCTCAATGCCATATCCGACGCCGCCTCGGGTGCAACCCTTGCGCGCGCTGCCCTGACCTGTGCAGCTTACAATGTGCGCATTAACACCAACGGACTGGATGACGAAGCTGCCAAAGCTTACCTGCTCAATGAAGTTCGCATCGTCGAAACCCGCTCTGCCGAACTGGAAAAACGCCTGCTCGCGCTGTTGGCCGAACGCGGCGGAATGAACCTCGATTAATCCCATTTCGAAAGGACACTTATTCAACATGGGTCTCAAACCCGATCATTGGATTCGCAAGATGGCGCTGGAAGCCAACATGATTAACCCGTTCGAGGATGGCCAAAAGCGCAATGGGGTCATCTCATATGGAGTTTCGTCTTACGGGTATGATATCCGCGTTGCAGACGAATACAAAATTTTTACCAATGTTTTTTCCGCAATCGTGGACCCCAAAGATTTCAACCCTAAGTCGATGATCGACTTCAAAGGCGAGGTATGCGTGATTCCGCCAAACTCCTTCGCGCTGGCGCGAACCGTGGAATACTTCCATATCCCGCGCGGCGTCCTGACCATCTGCGTCGGTAAATCGACCTACGCCCGCTGCGGCATCATTGTCAACGTGACGCCCTTCGAGCCCGAATGGGAAGGATATGTCACGCTCGAAATCTCCAATACAACCCCATTGCCCGCCAAAATTTATTCCAATGAGGGTATTGCCCAGGTATTGTTCTTCGAAGGCGATGAACCCTGTGAAATTTCGTATGCGGATAAAAAAGGCAAGTACCAGAATCAACAGGGCATTTTATTGCCCAGGTTGTAACCACCTGCGCTTAAATCAAAAAGGATCCGCATCGGTGTGCCGGTGCGGATCAACTATTTTATTATTCTGAAATGCGCTTTTGCTCGGCCAGCCAGTTCATCAATTCCGGCATGCGGTAAACCTGTTTCCAGATGTCGTGACCGCCTTCAGGGATGACCGTCAAACGAGAATTAGCGCCGGCGGCCCTGTGTTCTTCGGCAAGCGCCACTGCCTCACGAAGCGGAATGATGGGATCGGCATCGCCGTGGAAGATCCACATTGGAACGGTCGCCAACGTCCGGGCGCGTTCGGGAAAACCGTAAAACCAGGCCCCACCACCGCTGATCGGGACCAGGGCGGAAAACCGGTTCGGGTAGGTAGCCCCAAGATGCCAGACACCAAATGCACCCATGCTTACGCCGGTCACAGCGACCCTGCTCTGGTCAACCGAATACCGGTCGCACACCTCTTTCAAAAGAACGTCCAGGGCAGGCAGGTAATCTGACCACCAGGTCTCTGCCGGGCAAAGCGGCGCGACCACAACGAACGGGTATTCAACTCCGGCTTCGATGGTGGCGGGTAAATCTGCTTTGAGGATTTCTTCCGGGTTGGTTCCGCGGGCAGATGCGCCATGCAGCGATAAAATCAATGGCCAGGTGCGCCCGGGTTCAACCCCGTAATCATTGGGCAGGTATATTTGATAGGGTAATTGATAAGTCTGCGGGATAACCGTTTGAAAGGCAATGAATTGATGCTTCATATTGCAAGCTGAGTCCCTGAATTAAAAATGGTGGCGCAGACGTGGTTTCGGCCCCTCGCCGGATCACCCGAACATTCTGGATTAAGTATAATCCACTCGTCAGGCAATTGGATTGATTCTAAGACTTAGGCTGCGACACCATGACAACAACACTGACATCCAACCATTTCCTGCTTAATCTGCATCCCGAAACCGGTAAATTCGACCTGCAAAGCTCCGGCGCCAATCCGTTCACCCTGTCCGGCTGCCAGATGCGAATAGAAATCAGTCAGCCGGGCAGCAAATTTACGCTGCCTCTCGATCATTGGGAAATCCAAACCCCGGCCGCGGAAACTCAAATAACCGGCAATCACGGCGCAATGGTGAGCCTTCAGATAAAAGAAACCTTACCCCATTCTGGGCTTAATGCTACGGTTACCTTCGCGCTCAGTCAGGACCGTCCGTTGTTTTTGTGGAAAATCCAGGTCGAGAACACCGGCCAGGAATCCATTCGCATCGACAAAATCGAGTTTATGCGAGTCGGAGGCCAGGATAAATTCGGTTCACTTGATTTTCCATCCAACCCACAGTGGTCGTTCTACAGTAACGGCTGGCAGTCCTGGTCACCAACCGGCGCTTTCCCCAACAGCCAACCCATGCGCATTTCACGGCTCGGTTTTTTGCAGCAGCCGATGATCATCAACCCTGGTACGCCTGCATTACAGATGCCTGGTTATTACACAGCCGATTTTTTCGGCGCACTGGCTGATATAAAATCCAAAGCAGGGTTGGTTGCCGGGTTCCTGTCACAAAAGCAGCATTTTGGCACCATCGAGGCTGTCCTCTACGATCGCCCATCGATTGCGATGTGGACCAGCGATCGCGCCCGCCTTGACCCGGATAAAGCGATCGAAACCGATTGGGCAGTCATTACCCCTTTTTCGACCGATGACCCCGATCCGCTGCGCGAATACCTGGAAGCGGTCGCCCGTGAACACAGTGTATCCAGGGAAAGCATTCGCCAGATTCCCACTGGATGGTGTTCCTGGTACCAATATTACACGCAGCTTTCAGCGCAGGACGTCCAGGCCAATCTAACAGCATTGACGGCAGCCCGCGCCCAACTCCCGCTTGAATTGGTCCAAATCGACGATGGATTCGAGACCATAGTTGGCGATTGGTTTTCCTTCAAGCCGGGTTTTCCCGACGGGGTCGCGCCGCTGGCCCGGGAAATATCCGCTCACGGTTGCATTCCGGGTTTATGGCTGGCGCCGTTCATCGTGCATCCGCGCTCGGAATTTGCGCGCAATAATCCTCAATTTATTCTGCGGAATAAACGCGGCCAGCCGGTCAACGCCGGTTTTGGCTGGAACACGCTGACTACCGGCCTTGACCTGACCGTCCCGGGCGCTTTGGAGGCGGCCTGCGAACCGGTGCAGACCGCAGCGCATGAATGGGGTTTTCCCTATCTCAAGCTGGACTTCCTGTACGCAGCTGCCCTGCCCGGCTTACGCCATGACCCAACCCGCACACGCGCGCAGATCATGCGTCAAGGGATGGAGACCATTCGGGCTGCGGCCGGCGACCAAACCTATCTGGTAGGCTGCGGGTTGCCGCTCGGGTCAGGGATAGGCCTGGTAGATGCCATGCGCATCGGGGCAGACGTCAATGGCTCATGGGAGCCTGAGATTAAAGGAATTCGCTTCCCTTTCAAGAATGAGCCGGCGGTGCCGTCCGCACGTAATTCGCTGCATAATATCCTGACCCGGGCTCCGCTGCATAACCGCTGGTGGGTCAATGACCCGGATTGCCTGTTGGTGCGCCCGGATACGCGGTTAACTCTGGCTGAGATCCAATCGTTGGCAACGGCCATTGGGGTAACTGGCGGGTCGCTGTTGATTTCGGATGATCTGGCTGCTCTACCGGCCGACCGATTAAGGATCGCGAAAGTCTTGCTGCCGGTGGTCGGTCAGCGAGCCGAGGTATTGGATTTACTAGCGGAAACCGCTCCTACCCGGTTACGGCTGTCGCTTACAGGCGCGCAGGGAAGCTGGACGGTAATCGCAAAATTCAACTGGAAGGATACTGCCCATGCCTGGGAGTTCAATCCCGCCGATTTTAAACTGTCCGACCAGCCTTGCTGGGTCAGTTCGTTCTGGGACGAGAAAATTTTCCATTACACGCCGGGTAGCGCGCTTAAGATGCCAGCCATACCCGCGCACGGTGTAGTTCTGGCGGCCGTTATTCCCTGCATGGATAATTCTGTCCCGCTTTACTTGGGAAGCAACCTGCATTTTTCACAGGGCTGCGAGGTTGTGGAATGGGCATCGGCGCCGCAACGCTTGCAGCTTTCGGTTGACTTAGGCCATCAAGGGGAAGGATTTGTTCAGCTTTACTTGCCATTCGCGCCCACCCATGCGGAATGCGAGGGCAAGCCGCTGGAATGGCAGGAATTGGGTGGCGGTGCGTTTCGGTTCATTCTGACGGTTGAACGATCGGCGCAAATCGAAATTGTTTGGAATGACCAGCATGCCGATTGGATGTAGGATAAACTTTAGTTTGTCCACGGCTAACGACTGTCCAGTCCGTTGGGCAAGCTGAAGCTTACCCTACCTGACGGCCGGCATGATTGATGTAGGACAAACTTTAGTTTGTCCGGGCAAAGCAGCCACCAAGTCTACTGGGCAAGCTGAAGCTTACCCTACATGACGGCATGCCGATTGGATGTAGGATAAACTTTAGTTTGTCCACGCCTAACAACCGGCAGGTCATGTAGGGCAAGCTGAAGCTTACCCTACATGACCTTCAAATCGTTCAGTTTCACCTGAACGGTACTTTACTCGCCCGGTTTAACCTCGACTGCTGCGACTTTTTTAGCCTTACGTCCGCGGTTCCACTTGCGGATGCCGCGCACCACGAAGAACACCACCAGTCCGACCGGGATTGCAATCGGCAGGCAGAACACCACCAGCCAAATTGCAACTTCCGCGAGCCATTGATAGGCGCGAATCAGACTCTCCAGCGCGTCTTTGGCTACACCCCTGGGCTCCCACCCGCCAATGTTAATGGGTTGGACACCTTCTTTAGCCTGAATAGTCACGCTGATGGCTGAAAGTCGGGATGACTGTTCGTAGTACTGGATCTGCCCCTTGAGCACTTCGATCTGCTCGTTGACGTTCTTCAATTCATTAAAAACCGTCAAAACATCTTCGGTGCGAATGGCATTGTCCAGAATTTCGCGCAACTGTTCAGCGGCGTCTTCCAGATTGCGCAGGCGGGATTGCAGGTCAGTATACTCCTGGGTCACATCCTGACCGGAGATATTTTCAAACAATACGTCATTGACCGGATCTTCAACATGCGCTTTGATCTGCGTCAGCGCAGCATCCAACTGGTCTGCCGGTACGCGCACGGTCACCCGCGCCTCTGGCACCTCGATTCCGGCGGAAGTGGTTGTCTGGTAAAGATTCGAATCGACAACATACCCGCCCATGCCATTGGCCATGGCCATAATATCGTCCATGACAGCAGCCGGATCCACCACGACGATGGAAAGACTGGCGTTACGTATGACCATCCGTTCGGTGAGGTTTTGGGTTTTCTCTTCCTGGAGTTGGGGTTGGCCTGGTTCGATAGCGTAGTCAGGGGCTGGCATAGGTTCCGGAGCACCCAGGCTTGGGGCTTCGAACCCACCGGATTCACGGCTATCGGTGGTATTTGCGGCTGAACAGCCTGTGAGCAGCGCCGCAACAATTATCAGGACTAATAAGGTGCGCTTGATCATTTCTCTTCTCCTTTGGGCAATCGGGTTATGGGAAATAGACGCTGAGAGCCCAGGGAATGTTCCGCTTACCAGCCATCCATCAAGCGGGCAGCATGGCGGAAGGGCAGGCCAGCAGCAGAAATCCGCTTTTGAACGCTGGCAATATCATATTCCACCCGACGGGCTTCCCAATTGTTTTCGTCTGAGTGATAGATTGCATAGGCTGCCATTGGATTGCGATCTCGCGGCTGGCCAACTGACCCGGGATTGAGGATGGCTCGCCCCTGGATCGGAGTAAGGACGCCCTGTTGAGGAATGCTCCAGTCCACTGTACCGTTGCCGTTGTGGGTATAAATGATCGGAATGTGGGTATGACCAACGATGCAAATTGGAGTTTTGAAAAATGAAAAATTGGATAAAACTGTATTAATATCGAGCAGATATTCCCAGATGGGGTTACGCGGACTGCCGTGGCTTAAGGTTACATTCTGCGTTTCGATCCGGGTTCGAAGTCCCCGGAGAAAATCCAGACTGGCTGGAGAAAGTTGATCGCGTGTCCAACTTACTGAGATATTGGCCTCATGGTTGAATGCTTCCTGATCCAATTTGCCGAGAACAGCCGCGTCATGATTGCCAAGCAAGCAAACCATATTCGGCAGTTGCCGGATGCGCTCCACGCACACTTCCGGATCAGGACCGTAGCCAACCAGATCCCCCAGGCACCAAACAGCATCGACCTGACCCGCATCAGTTAACACGGCATCAAGCGCGGTAAAGTTTGCATGAATATCAGAAATAACCAGTATTTGCATTACCTCGCCTGCCCTTGACACAATTATATTGTGATTATGAATTCTTGAACCATATCAGAGTACGGTCGATAACCGCCTCGGCTACATCTTCCTTGCTAATTTTTGGCAGCGGGATGGCGGTACCGTCTGGAAAAAGGAACGTCACCCGATTGGTATCTACCTCGAACCCGGCATCAGGCCGGCTAATATCGTTGGCAACGATCATATCCAGGCGCTTGCGCTGCAATTTGGCAGCGGCATTGTCCAGCAGGTCACGCGACTCGGCGGCAAACCCCACTACCCGTTTAGGCCACCCGTGTTTCTCCCGCTCTTCGCCAATGGACTGGAGAATATCGATGGTCGGCTCCATTTCGATTTCCGGCAGCCCTTTTTCCTTCTTGATCTTATCCGTCGCCGTGCGCGCCGGCCTGAAATCAGCCACGGCAGCCGCCATAACCAGTAAATCGGCGTCGGCAGTCGCCTTTTTGACCTCTTTGTGCATTTGATCCGCTGTCTGCACCGTTATGATTTTGGCAAAACAGGGAGCGGGTAAATCCACAGTGGTAATCAAGGTAACATCCGCTCCGGCATCCTGCGCTGCCCAGGCAACGGCATAACCCTGTTTGCCTGAAGAGCGGTTGGTCACCAGACGCACCGGATCGATCGGCTCCTGGGTACCGCCGGCCGTAACCACCACCTTTTTACCCGCCAGCGGGCCTTTGCGGCTGAGCGCCCACCGGGCCGCTGCGATCACTTCCGCAGGCGAAACCATCCGCCCTGGTCCAACCAGCCCGGACGCCAGGTGACCCTCCGCCGGCCCGATGAATACTGCGCCGCGATCTTTCAAAATTTTTACACTCGCCTGGGTAGCCGGGTGTTCGAACATGCCGGCGTCCATTGCAGGAGCCAGCAGCAGCGGGCAATGGCTGGCTAACGCCGTTAGCGTGAGAAGATTGTCCCCAAAGCCATGCGCCAGCCGGGAAATGGTGTTGGCCGAGGCAGGCGCAATCACCAATAATTCGGCAGCGCGCCCTAACCCTACATGCGTGACATGCCCTTCGCCGCCCCATAGATCGGCTTCGACATAGGCCTTGCGCCCGGTTACAGACTGAAAGGTCAACGGGGTAATGAACTTTGTGGCGCTTTCGGTCAGAATCACATCCACGAAGGCGCCGATTTGAGTCAGGCGGGAGGCTATTTCTGCAGCCTTGTAAGCTGCAATCGAACCAGTGACCCCCAGAATAATGCGCTTGTTTGCCAGCGGGTTAGGCATGTTGTCCCTGATTTAATTCCCATAATATGCGCAGTCCGTCGAGAGTTAACCACGGCGCCAGGATATCGACCACTTTTGTGTTCTCAGAGACCAGTTCAGCCAGGCCGCCGGTGGCGATCACTTTCATTTTAGGGCCAAGTTCAGCCTTGAAACGCTTGACCATGCCCTCGACCAGCGAGATATAGCCAAGCATCAAACCGGACTGCATACCGTGGACGGTATTGCGTCCGATGACAGAGGGCGGCATCTGCAAATCGACCCGCGGCAATTTGGCCGTCCGTGAGGAAAGGGCCTCGGCAGAAATACCAATCCCCGGGGCAATCGCCCCTCCCAGGTATTCGCCTTTGGCAGTGATGGCATCGAATGTGGTCGCCGTGCCAAAATCAACCACACATGCAGGCCCGCCATACAATTTATGAACTGCTACCGCATCCACTATGCGGTCGGCTCCAACCGTTTTCGGGTCATCCACCAGCAGCGTGATGCCGGTATGGATGCTTTCATCCACGATGAGCAATGGCCGGTCAAAATACCAGCGGCAGGCTTGCTGCAGCCGGGATGTGAGGACCGGGACCACGGATGCCATACTGATGCCGTCCAACTGAGCGACGGAACAACCGCCGTGTTGCAGCAACCCGAGGATTTGGATGCCGTATTCATCCGGCATCCGTTCATGGTCGGTTGCCAGACGCCAGCGGGCGCCTAATTTTATGCCTTCGTACAAACCAAGGGTGATGTTGGTATTACCGATATCGATGGTGAGCAGCATAGGTTGTGGGTTCAATTTCCTTCACGGATGGTCTCGATAATTTCAGCTGCATAATCAAAGCGGTTGAATGCAGGCATGAGGTAAATCCCCTGGGCAAATTGTTTTATCTGATCGATTAATTCTATCGCAATTTCAATTCCTGTACGGGCTTCCCGGTCACCAGAATGTGCCATTCGGGATTGAACTTCATCCGGAATCTCAATGCCAGGCACTTCGTGTTGCAGGAAAGCGGCATGGCGCACACTGACCAGCGGCAATAACCCGATCAACACCGGTACTTTCAAGCCGCCCAGTTCTTCATCGACTCGCTCCATGAAGGCTTTGGCCGCTGGAGGGTTATAAATCGGCTGGGTCAGGATGAAATCTGCGCCGGCGCGCAGTTTGCGGTGTAAGTTTTTGATCTCGTGATCTGGATCGGCAGCGGTAAGGTTCAAAGCGCAACCCGCAAAAAACGACGTTGGCTGCCCGATATCGGCACCAGCATGGTCGACGCCGGTGTTGAATCCCTGCTTGATCAACTTGATCAGCCCGGAAGGAACCAGGTCGTAATTATCCATGGCATCCGGATAATCACCAATGGCGGTCGGATCGCCCATAACTACGAAAACATTACGCACCCCCAGCGCGTGAGCTGCCAGCAGGTCCCCCTGCACGCGCAGCAAGTTGCGTCCGCGGGTTGGGAAATGCAGCACGGTCTCGATGCCAACTTTTTCCTGAATCAAACGGCAAACTGCCCAGGGACTCATGCGCATGCGCGCCATGGGGCTGTCAGCCACATTGATCACGTCCGCACCGGCTTCCTTGAGCAAGCTGGAACCTGCCATCAGCTTCTGCGCGGTCAATCCGCGCGGCGGATCCACCTCGACCGCGAAAACAAATTGCCCGTTGGCCAATTTCTCAGCCAGTTGGGTTGGCTGCATCCCTTCAGGAGTAGCTTCTTCACGTTCCACTGCAGTCAGGGTAAATCCGTTAGGTGCGCTGCCAGGTGGGGCATTTTCAATTGCCTGGTGCATCACCGCAATGTGTTTGGGCGTGGTACCACAGCAGCCGCCGATCAAACAGGCGCCGGCATGCCAGAAGGCCAGGGCGTAATCTGCAAAATATTCCGGCGAAGCGGGATACATGATTCGTCCGGCAACCTGTTCCGGCCAGCCGGCGTTCGGCATAACCGAGAATTTTCCCTGTGGCACCGCCTGCACCATCTGTTTCAGGATGCGCAAAATTTGATTCGGCCCGCCGGAACAGTTTACCCCGATCACATCCGCACCGGCTTCTCGCAACTTTCTGGCCACTTTGGCCGGATCGTCACCAAGCAGCGTCCGATCGTCTCGGGTGAAGGTCATCGAAGCCACCACGGGAATATCCGAATTGATGTCACGGGCTGCCAGGATCGCTTCGCGCAGTTCATACAAATCGGTCATGGTTTCGATAATCAGCAGATCAACATTGGCGGAGATCAATGCGTCAATCTGCTCGCGGAACACGATGCGCGCTTCTTCGGGCTGGACGCGGCCAAACGGCGCCAACCGCACACCCAGCGGACCAACATCGCCAGCGATCAGTACATCCTTGTAGGATGCAAGAACTACGCGCCGCGCCAATTCCACCGCGTTGATATTGATCTCGCGAACCCGTTTTTCCAACCCGTGTTGCGCCAGCTTGTAGCGATTGGCGCTAAAGGTGTTGGTTTGTATGATGTTCGAGCCCGCATCGATGTATTCCCGGTGGATATCCGCTACCAGAGCCGGGCTGGTCAGGTTGAGTTCATCGAAGGATTGATCAAATGAAACACCGCGCTGGTGCAACAGAGTCCCCATCGCTCCATCGGAGATCAAAGGTCGGTCTGCTTGAATTTTTTCTAAAAATTTGGATTTTGTATCCATTTCAACCTCGGCCCAATAACTGTTCGACCCGGCTTTCGCCAACATTAAAGTAACGCGCGGATGGATGATGCACAATAATCGCCGCAGTGGACTGTTCCGGAGTCAACTGATACGCGCTGGTCAAGCCCATGCCAAGTTCAGATTCGGCCGGCAGCAGTGCAAACACTTTTTCGTGATCTGCTAAATCCGGGATGGCCGGATAGCCCCACGAATAACGTTTGCCCTGTTCTTCACCCAATCCCAATTCGCGACGAATGTGACGGTGCAGGTATTCGGCAGTCGCTTCCGCCATTTGAACACCCAGACCGTGGGTGAAATAGGCTTCGCTGTAGTCGCCGGCTGCCTGAAGTTTTTCGGCCCGGCGGCTGGCCTCCTGCCCAACGGTGACCACCTGGAAGGCAACAACATCCATTTTGTCAGAACTCACCGGCGCAAAGTAATCCGCAAGGCACAAGCCCTCGGCAGAGATTTGACGCGGGAAGGTCATGCGCGTTTGCTCGCTTGGCGTACCGGATTGCACACTGCCCGGCTCGTAAATGATCAAGTCATTGCCATCCGATTGAACCGGCCAATACCCGTAAACCGCCTGGGGTTTCAGCCATTTTTCGCGCAGTGCAATGCGCCGCATGGTATCCAGTCGTTGCTCGAATTCAGCTTCCAACTTGACCCAGGCTGCCCCGTGGGTATTTTTGGCGCCCCACGACAGGCGGAACAGCTCATTTTTGGACAGGTATTGGAAAACCTCATCCAAAGGTAACGCATGCACAATCCGCGGACCCCAGGAAGGCGGGCGCGGCAGGTTTTCTACGGGCGGCACCGATGAACCCGCCGCTGGCAAAGTTGCAGGCTCAGCATGCCCACTTCGCCCTAGCTCCATCTCAGACTCGCGCTGGATGCGTTCCAGCAGGTCCGGTCGCTGCTGGCTATCCATCAGCGCATCCATGGTTGCCAGGCCCTCGAAGGCGTCTTTACAATAAAACACACCGGCTTCGTAAAACTCGCCGTTTTCGGTAGCCAAAATACGCCGGCCAAAGCGTTTGTTGATGGCTGCGCCGCCTACCAGCACCGGGATTTTTTGACCACGACGGTGCAGTTCATTGACGATCAAGGGCATCTGTTTACTGGTGCTGACCAGCAGCGCGCTTAAACCAATGGCATCAGCGTTGACCTCGGCAGCTTTAGCCAATATGGTCTCGGCGGGTACCTGTTTGCCCAGGTCCAGCACTTCATAGCCATTGTTGGAAAGGATGGTTTTAACCAGATTTTTGCCGATGTCATGCACATCCCCGTAAACGGTTGCCAGCACCAATCTCCCCTTGCTGACGCCTTCTTTTTTCTCGAGGAATTGCTCGACATGCGAGACGGATTTCTTCATCACCTCAGCCGATTGCAATACAAACGGCAGAATCAGCTCGCCGCTGCCGAATTTGTCGCCCACTTCCTTCATGGCGGGCAGCAATACCGTGTTGAGAATTTCGACCGCAGTCTCGTGGCGAGATTTTCCGTTGCTGCGCGCCAGAATTTCATCGATATCCTGTTCGACGCCGTCCCGCATGCGGTGCAAAATGCGCCAGTGCAAGCGCTGCTCGGGCGTCAATTCCTTCAACGCTTCTTTCTGGCTGCTGGCGCGCTGGGTGCTTCCAACGCCTGATTTTTCTACCACGGCAATAAACTGCTGCAGTGCATCCGGCTTGCGGTTGAGGATCAAATCTTCGGCCAGATCACGTTCGGTCTGCGGGATTTCGGCGTAAGGCGTGATATGCGCCGGGTTGACGATGGCCATATCCAATCCGGCCAAAACGCAGTGATGCAGCATGATGCTGTTGAGGATGGCGCGCGCGTTTTGCGACAGTCCAAACGACACGTTACTGACACCAAGCGAGGTCAACACGCCCGGCAATTCCTGTTTAATGCGGCGAATGCCCTCGATGGTTTGCACGCCGGAATCGGCGAACTCCGGATCACCGGTCGCCAGGGTGAAGGTCAGCGCATCGAACACCAGGTCGGTGGGGCGCAGACCATACTCACCGACGGCAATGTCGTAAATTTTTCGCGCGACTTCCAGTTTGCGCTCGGCAGTTTTGGCCATGCCCGCTTCGTCGATGGTCAATGCGATGACAGCCGCATTGTAACGCCTGGCCAGCCCGAACACCCGATCTGCCCGGGCGCGTCCGCCTTCCAGATGGGTCGAATTGATCAGGCAGCGTCCCGGCGCCGTTTTCAGCGCGATTTCCATCACATCCAATTCGGTACTGTCGATCACCAACGGCACCCGCATCACCGGCGCCAGTTTTTTGATCACCCGACGCATCGTCTCCGATTCATCCGCGCGTTCGGTAAGCGCCACGCAAATATCCAGGCCGTGCGCGCCGGAATCCAGTTGCTGCCGGGCGACTTCAACCACGCTGTCGTAGTCTTCAGCCAAAATAATTTCTTTGAACTTGCGGCTGCCCTGCGTATTCAGCCGTTCACCGATGAGGAATGGACGCGGCTCCTGCAGCATGGGCTGTGCCTGGATGGCAGATGCCAGCCGCGGGATTTCGAGGTCTGGGCGCGGGGAAGACTTGCGCCCGCCTACTTTTTCCACTAAAAGGCGCAAGTGGTCCGGCGTGGTGCCGCAGCAGCCGCCTACCACATTGATGTGATTTTTTTCGACAAATTCAGCCAATGCCGAAGCAAACGGTTCCGGCTCCAACGGGTAAACAGCCTGTCCATCCACGTTGAGCGGCAATCCGGCGTTGGGGATGCAGGATACGGGCAGATGGGTTTGTTCGCCAAGATAGCGGATCGGCTCCCGCATGTGCTCCGGACCGGTGGAACAATTCAGCCCGATCACATCGATCGCCAACCCGTCTAAAATGGTTTGCACAGCGGAAATGTCCGTACCGAGCAGCATGCGTCCGGTCGTGTCCAGCGTCACCTGCGCCTGGATCGGGAGGTAAATCCCGGTTTCTTCGAAGGCTTTTTGTACGCCCAGGATGGCGGCCTTGACCTCCAGAATATCCTGCGAGGTCTCGATCAGGATCAAATCGGCGCCCCCCTGCGCCAATCCAACCGCCTGCTCGCGAAAAATGTCGACCAGTTCGTCGAATGGCACATTGGAAAGCTCCGGGTCGTCCATGGACGGCAGTTTGCCGGACGGACCAATCGACCCGGCGACAAAACGCGGCTGATCGGGCGTCGAATATTCATCCGCCAGCCGCCGCGCCAGCGACGCCGCTGCGCGATTGATCTCATTGACACGCGCCTGCAAGCCGTACTCGCCCAGAGTCAGCCGGTTCGAGCGGAAGGTGTCGGTTTCGATGACATCCACACCTACTTCCAGGAACGAACGATGTACCTGCTCGACGGCTTGCGGGTAGGTGATTACCAGGTAGTCGTTGCAACCATTGGTGCGTTCGCCGCCAAAGTGCTCGGCGGTCAAATTCAGTTGTTGCAGGCTGGTGCCCATCGCGCCGTCAAAAATCAATACGCGCTGAGCCAGGGCGTCCAGGTACTTCCGATTGGTGTATTGGCGTTCCATGATGTTCTCCCGATAAACAAAAGCCTCTCTGGATACGAGAGGCCAAGGGTTAGAGTGGCTGCTCTCATCTGCCAGAATCCCCGCCATAGCGGGCGATCTGCCGGAATTGGCACCAGCTGATTTTGCAGCGGTTGCCGAGGTATCGTCGGGCCGGTCCCTCCACCTCTCTGGATGAGCGTTGTTAGCGAATATTCTACCACAAATGGTCAAGTATTTATACAAGTTTGGTTGACAATTAAAACGAAGTCGTGATGATTAAAGAACAAGTAGAGACAGTTGTTGTCATGCTGAACGAAGTGAAGCATCTCGTTCGCGGTTCCTGTGACCCCTCACGGCGCCAAAAAAAGCACCGCTTTAGGATGACATTTTTATGCTTTATGTTATCTCTAACTCACTTTTATATAAGCATGGCTTTCTAATCAAAATCTCTCTTTGATGTAATCAATCGCATCTTTTGTAGATAATTCAGTTGTTGCTGGACCCGTCCGAATAAAGAAACGATCCTTATCTCCATCCTTCATATATACGGGTTTCACTGCCCTTGAGCATTCCACGACTAACACACGGTAATCTTCTAATTCATCAAAATGGAGGTGAATATAAGGCAAAATCAATATTCCTAGCTGGGATTTAATCAGGTTTATAAGATGAAGGGCCATTTTATCTTCATTTTCAAACCCATCCACTTCAACTCCCACAGGTGTACCATCATCATAAATACCAATAGAAAGTATCCCACCATTGGCATTTAAGAAACCAGCAATGGTCCTTATTACCATAAATTCCATTTTTGAATCTCTTGACTTTGTGTGAAGGTTTGTCCGTAAAGTTGCCTTAAACTCCACTTGATGGGTCTCGCCATTATTAATCATTTCGGCCAAGGTAAGCGGAGTAAGCTTAGCCGATTCGGAATGATCCAATTTCAATTTTCGATACCCATCATAAATTACCTTTGCCATTAATTCCCTTCTTTTTTCGAGAAATTGAGGATAATCCATCATTTCCCAATTCTCGGGCAAGGCATGCCATGAATACATTTTATCTTGTGCCTTCTTATCGCATTGTTTTAAATCCGGAAAGTACTCCAACGGAGACTGATCGGAAATTTTAATATTGTCGCCATACTCAACATAAGCAAAATTGGCTATTTGATTGGTTTCGCGAATATCAGTGATGCCAAGTTTAGCCAAATAGCCTTTGGGGAACAAGTGATGCCTTTCTGCAGCAGATTTATGCCCGATGATAGAAGGATCCAATAGATCCGCGACTTTAAATTCAGAGAATAGAGCATTGGCATCCCTTAGAACTAAGGCTGCATTATAGGCAAAAAGTGAAGGACTTCTGGGCGATGAGGTTGCAAGGGCATTTGGCAAGGTAATCTTCCAATAATCATCTGTCAGTTCCAGATCACAGATGCGTTGCAAGATTTGCAGAAATTCATCTCCATCTTTTACATCTCTAAATCGGGCAAGGTCTGCTTCCATAGCACTTTCAGCAGAGCCAGTGTATCGCCCCGTGAGACTAGCCATAAAGAACCACTGAGCAATCACCTTCCGCAATTGATGTGTTTCAATTTTGTATTCAGTACGTCCCATTAGATAAAAAACATATGTGTACATCAGATTGGCTTGGGAACTGATTACTTTTCCACTTATAAAACCTGCCAATCGGATACATTTTAGGAAATCATGCCAGTAAGTCAAATTAAGGACTTTTTCCTGGGCAGATTTAAGAATTTCAAATTGCTCAACTCTTCGTTCATCACTAAATTGCTCGGTTTCAAGATCTTTCCCACGGAGGATCGAATAGATGTATTGCAACCTTGCTCTCTTGAAAGCCAGACCAACACAGACACGTAAAAGTTGGTCCGGAGATGGTTGTATATAATAATTGTATGGTGTAGCTTTGCCAGGTGAAGGTTGCTTTGCGTCTTTACAAAAGTCTTCCAGTTGAGCCCGACCATCATCCCAAAAAACAGACATAAGCGTCAGGATAAAATCCGATTGATTTAATGGAGTCCCTTTGCTATTGATCCTTACGAACACTTCCGCAACTTTGTCTTCGGTAATATCTTTTGAAAGCTCTAGTGCAGTCAACGGGAAACCACTCAGTGAGCACAACTTTGTTATGGATTTTTTGATTTTAATCTCATCAGCAGCCGATATTTCGTGTGTCCCCCTTACCCCATTGAGGTAATCATCCATAAAGGTAAAAACATCATGGTCCTTACTCCATAGGATCGAGATATCTGGAACAAATGATTTATCCCTAAGGATTGCCGCATCAGCTACTTCGAATTTTTCTTGCAACGGGTCAAAGGCAATTTTAATTTTCTCCTTTGAATAATCCTCCCGAACGACTTCCACCCCATGGATTACAGAGTATAGTGATGTTAGTCTTTGCTGCCCATCGACTATCAACAAACTTGGGGTTTTTTGTTTTTTGTCCACACCGATCGCGCTAGTGTCATCCATGGCATTTTTCCAGAATAATAAATATCCAACTGGGTATCCACGATACATCGAGTCGAAAAGATCCCGAACTTTGGCATTATTCCAGACAAACGGGCGTTGGATATCAGGCAGCCCGATGACACCCATATCAATATTATTAACTAATGCAGCCACATCATAATTAACCTGGGTAAATACAGTTTCGCTCATGTTAACCCCTCAACAATACGAAATATTTTATGATAATTTATTATATATTAGTCCTTGTAATTCCAATAAGGTTTGCGGGAAATCCAGCTAAACAATTATATAGGGGAGCCTTTTCATTTCTCCCACAACTTTCAATTTTCTCAAACGCATATGCGATATAATTTCAGCAGCGAGGTACGCGTGGACGACCCAAAACTCCCCCCTTTCAAACCTTTCCTCATCGTCTCTCTGATTCTCGGTATTTTCGGGATTCTCGGCTTGGCCTTACTCTTCGGTTTCACCGTGCCCACCCTGGGACCGCGCTGGCTTTTCTTTTTCCTGGGCGCAGCCAGCGTCAGCGGACTGGCGCTGCCAATTGTTTACTTATTGCACTGGCGCTTCCCTTCGCCCAACCCTACAACCCCTGGTATTCTGGTTCGCCAGGCCATCTGGGGTGGGGTTTATTTTGACTTACTGGCCTGGTTCCAATTGGGACGGGTCTTGAGCCTGCCGCTGGCTGTCGGACTGGCAGCCGGGATCGTTGTCATCGAATTTGCTCTGCGGTTGGCCGAGCGCAGCCGCTTCGCTCCCGGCGTCCCTGGAAATGAGTGACCTGCGCAGGCTGCCATCGATCGAACGCCTGCTGCAAACCGAACAGGCGTCACGCCTGGTAACTGAATTTGGCCGGCCGCTCACGCTGGACGCAGTGCGCGCGGTATTGGCAGAAGCCCGGCAGGACATGCAGAATGGCGCAGAAGTTCCTGAACCAGACGAAATTTTCCCCCGCATCAATAATTGGCTATACGCAACAACCCAAACCACCCTGCTGCCGGTGATCAACGCCACCGGGGTAATCCTGCATACCAACCTGGGTCGGGCGCCTTTGAGCGCTGACGCTTCGCTGGCCATGCAGCGGGTTGCCACCGGTTATTCATCCCTCGAATACAACCTGGAAAACGGTCAGCGCGGCTCGCGCGAAGTCCACGCCGAAGCCCTGCTCGCCCGGTTAACCGGCGCTGAAGCGGCGCTGGTAGTCAATAACAATGCGGCGGCGGTCCTGCTGGCGCTCAGCACGCTGGCGAAACGCCGGGCAGTAGTTATTTCCCGCACTCAACTGGTTGAAATTGGCGGCGGTTTCCGCGTACCAGAGGTGATGAAGCAGTCCGGCGCGCGCCTGGTCGAAGTGGGTACGACCAACCGGGTGCATTTGTCGGATTACACTGCCGCCATCGCGGAAACATCCCCGGCTCTGGTGCTGCATGCACATTCCTCCAATTTCAAGATCATCGGCTTTACCAGCGAACCCCCGCTGGTCGAGGTGTCCGAAGCTGCCCACCAACATGGTGTGCTTTTTCTGGACGATCTGGGTTCGGGTGCGCTTCTGGACACGGCTCACTACGGCCTGTCGCATGAACCGACCGTGCAAGAGTCGCTGGCTGCCGGCGCTGACCTGGTATGCTTCTCGGGCGATAAACTGTTGGGCGGTCCGCAAGCCGGGATTATCATCGGGCGGAAAGCTTTAATCCAAAAACTCAAAAAACACCCGCTGGCGCGCGCAGTGCGTGCGGACAAACTCTGTCTGGCGGCTCTATCTGAGACGCTGCTGCATTACCTCAAAAATGAAGCGGTCGAAAAAATCCCGGTCTGGCAGATGATTTCCCAGACCAACGACCAAATCCGCCAACGGGCGCAGCACTGGCAGACGGTGCTAGGCGCCGGTCGCCTGGTGGACGGACTTTCGACCGTCGGCGGCGGCAGCCTGCCCGAGGAGACGCTTCCAACCACGCTGCTGGTTTTAGACTTGCCAAAGCCTAACCAGATAATGGCCCGGCTGCGCAGCAGCAATCCACCGGTTATTGCCTGCATCGCCGCAGATCGCGTTGCTTTTGACCCGCGCACTGTGCTGCCAGCGCAGGAAGAAACACTGCTGCAACAAATTAAGATCCTCATACAGAGTCATACTTTATGATTCTCCCCCTCTTAAGGAGTTTGCCATGAAATCGGACCTGGATGCCCTGATGCTCGCCAACAACATCGACATTCTGCTGGTCAACGGGCCGGCGGTTCATAACCCGGCCATGATGTACCTGACGGGCGGCGGTCATATCACCAACGCTGAACTGATCAAAAAACGCGGCGAGCAGCCGGTTTTATTCTGCGGCATGATGGAACGCGACGAGGCCGCCAGGACCGGACTGCCGGTGCGCCTCTATTCCGATTATCCTCTGGCAGACCGGTTGAAAGAAGCCAACGGCGACGCCGAGGTGGCAGATGCCTTGCGCCTGTTCAAGCAATTCACCGATCTGGGAATCACCCGCGGCAGAGTGGCAATTTATGGCGTAGTGGAAGCCGGGCCGCTTTTTGCCAATCTGCAGCGCGTTGCCAGGATGCTGCCCGATCTCGAATTCACCGGTTTCGTGTACGACCCCATTTTCAACGGCGCGATGATGACCAAGGAAGCGGATGAAATCGAGCGTATCCGCAAAGTCGGCAAGATCACAACCCAGGTCGTTGGGCGGGTGGCAGATTACCTGACGGGACAGCGCGTCAAGGACGAAGTGCTGGTCAAACCCGACGGTCAACCGGTCACGGTCGGCGATGTTAAGAGCCTAATCGACCTCTGGCTGGCGGAATTAGGGGCTTCCAACCCGGAGGCAACCATCTTTGCCATCGGCCGCGACGCTGGTGTCCCGCACAGCGCCGGCACTCCTACGGATTTGATGCGCCTCGGCCAATCCATTGTTTTTGATATCTTCCCCTGCGAAGCCGGCGGCGGTTATTTTTACGATTTTACCCGCACCTGGAGCCTGGGTTACGCCACCGATGAGTTATTAAGCTTGTATGATCAGGTCCATCGTGTATATAAGGACCTGGCGGCCGGGTTGAAACTCGGCCAGGATTTTATCGAGGTGCAGCATCGCACCAACGAATTGTTCGAAGCCATGGGGCATCCCACCTCGCGTTCCCAACCCACCGCCAGCGAAGGGTATATTCACAGTATCGGTCACGGTGTTGGCCTGAAAATACATGAAATGCCGTTTTCAGGGCTGGCAGCCGGACCGGCGGATAAATTGGTTCCCGGAACGGTGTTCACCCTCGAGCCAGGGTTGTATTACCCATCGCGCAACATGGGCGTGCGCATCGAGGATACCTACGCCACCCACCCGGACGGAAGTTTCGAGGCGTTGGTCGAATATCCCTACGACCTGGTGCTGCCGGTGAGGAAATAGAAAGCCTCATCACGGGAATGGAGAAAAAGGGCGGTTTTTATTCCGGATTCAAGATTTATATGCGAAGATCGCTAAGGTTGTAAGGACGCCAAGAAAAACCAGGAGTTTTATTTCTTCATTTTGGAATTCTTCGCATTCTTCGAGTCCTTTGTGTCCTTTGCGTTTTAATGTTTAATCCCGATATGGGCATTCCAGCACCGGCAAATAGATAAGCTGGCAAGCAATTTGGACTTCTTACGCATTGTAGGTTAAAATCAACCTTATGGACCGTCCATTAATTGACTTACCGCCCGCGCGAATCCTTGGGATTGAATCTTCCTGCGATGAAACTGCGGCAGCAGTCATCGAAAACGGGCGCGCATTGCTCTCCAATGTGGTCGCTTCGCAAATCGATATTCATACCCAGTATGGCGGCGTTTTTCCCGAGGTAGCTTCGCGACAGCATATCCGTACCATTTACGCTATTGTCGATGAGGCGTTGCAGCGCGCTCACCTGGGTTTGAACGACATCGATGCCATTGCAGTGACCCGCGGGCCGGGACTCCCCGGTTCACTGGTGATCGGCATGAATATGGCCAAAGGGTTGGCAGTTTCATCCAACCTGCCATTGATCGGGGTCAATCACCTGGAAGGCCATATTTATTCGTCCTGGATCTACCAGCACGACACGCCCAACCCGCCCCCGCCTCCTCAGTTCCCATTGCTGGCGCTGCTGGTCTCCGGCGGGCATTCCGAACTGAATTTAATGACCTCGCATCTGGAATACCGCCGTTTGGGCGGGACGCTGGATGACGCTGCCGGCGAAGCTTTTGATAAGGTTGCCCGGTTGATCGGTTTATCGTACCCCGGGGGACCTTCCATCCAAAAGGCTGCCCGCGACGGAAATCCGGAGGCATTTAACTTCCCGCGTTCGCGGTTGGAAGGCACCTGGAATTTCTCCTTCAGCGGGTTGAAAACCGCTGTTTTGCGGACCGTGCGCGAGTTGGAAAGTCGCAATCAGCCGCTACCAGTAGCCGATCTGGCTGCCAGCTTCCAGGCTGCGGTGGTGGACGTTCTGGTGAGCAAGACTCTCCACGCTGCCCGCGTTTTCCAGGCCAAAGAGGTGTTGGTGGCCGGCGGCGTCTCTGCCAACACCGCGCTGCGGGATGCATTCCTCTCTCAAAAGGAATTCCCGGTGCAAATTCCCTCGATCTTCCTGTGTACTGACAACGCTGCCATGATTGCCGCAGCCGGCTACTACCATTACGCCTATGGGCAGCGCGACCCACTCAACCTGGACGTTCTGCCGACCTGGGCGCTCTCATAACAAACAGATGGGTATCTTTTTAGCTCATAGGTCATCTAAATGACTGAAGAGAGCCTTAACAATTCGAACATTTCCCTTGCCGCGCTCAAAGCCGGAGATCGGGCCGAGTTTGCGCGCCTGGTGGATGCCACCTCCAATCACATTTACCGGCTGGCGCTCAAAATCCTGCGCGATCCACAGGATGCAGAAGATGTGCTGCAGGAGAGCTACATCAAAGCCTTGCGCGCGCTCCCCGAATTCGAGGGACGCTCCAGCCTTTCGACCTGGCTGTACCGCATCGCGGTCAACGAAGCTTTGATGCTGCTGCGCAAGCGCCGGGTTAACCTGGTTCCGGTGGAGGAAGATCCGGATGAGGATGACTTACAGGCCGGCATGGTGCTCACAGATTGGCGCTTCCTGCCAGAGGACGAATTGCTGTCGGCCGAATCGCGGCGGCGATTGGAACAGGCTGTGGATACCTTACCGGAAACGCTGCGAGTAGTCTTTATGCTGCGGGATATGGAAGGACTCTCCATCCGGGAAACGGCTGGGATGCTCGGATTGACGGAAACTGCGGTGAAAACCCGTTTACTACGCGCCAGGCTTAAGTTGCGCAATCAGTTATCGGTCTATTTTGGGGAACGCCTTACGGAGAATTCATCCGAATGACAGAGATTAGTAATTGTAAAGGACTGGTGTCCTCCATATCAGAATACCTCGACGGTGAACTTCCGCCGGAGTTATGCGCTGAATTAGAGAAGCATATGAGCGAGTGTGAAAACTGCACGATCGTGGTCAATACCATGCGCAAGACCATCGATTTATACAGGCAACCCGCACCCGATAATCCATTACCCGATGAGATCAAGTCACGCTTATATGCCCGGCTGCACCTGGAAGATTATTTGGACAAGCAAATTCCCGAACACCCCTGAGGCGATTCTGCATCGAAGGGTTATAGGTGGTGACTCGCTCGACAACATGGAGAATGACTGAACAACGAAAAAACATCACTGAAAATCCAGTCCATCCAGCCACCCTGACCAGGGTACAAAAGCCTGTTCAGTTGAATGCGGAATCCGGCAAGCTATGCCCGCAATGCAACCAGGGTATTATGGATTATGATGGATTGTTGAACCTGACCTGCCCGAAATGCGCTTACACCCAGGGCGGCTGCTTCACCTGATAAAAATCTTTGTCGCTCCGTTGGAGCCCTTTCAAGAGGAGAATACATGAAAGCAAAAATTGTCTGGGATGAAAATCTAAAATTTACCGGTGTTGCAGATTCTGGTTTTGAGGTCAAAATGGACTCAAAGAAAGAATCAGGCGGGGATGATTCAGCCGTGCGTCCAACCGAACTGCTTGCCATTTCTGTTGGCGGCTGCACCGCAATGGACGTGATTTCCATTCTAAAAAAGAAACGCCAGGACGTAACCGGTTTTGAAGTGAATGTTTATGCCGATCGGGCGCTGGATCATCCGCGTAAGTTCACCAGCATGATTATTGAATATATTGTCACCGGCCGCAACATTGACCCGGACGCAGTCGAGCGTGCGGTTAAACTCTCGCAGGATATTTACTGCTCGGTATCGAATACTCTCAAAAGCAGCGTGGATATCAAGACCAAAATTACGATTAAAGAGCAGGAAGCGGCTTAAATCGCAAAATAAAAAAAACGATTGAGCGGTTTACAACACGGCTGTATTGGCTTCGCCTTTCGCTTTTCACAGCTCTCCATGGATGCAGCGTAACAACTCCTCTCCCTAAAAGGGATCGCGCAGCACCCTGCGGGGAGGTTAGGTGAGGGTCGTTATGAGCATGTAATTACGAAACCCATAAAAATAAAACCTCAAAGCTCAATAAATTTGGCCTCACACCCCGCCTCTCCCCGAAAAATTTCTTTGGGGAGAGGAGTTGTTAAAAGAGCTCACTGCTGCAGGCTGGCCTGGATTTGACTGTTGCGATCCGAGCACACACAGGCGCGAATGGAACGACCCAATTTGGTCAGCGTCCCGTCATAGGCGGCTTCGCCATTCTTTGCCACCCAGCCTTCCAGATTGAAAGCCAGCGGGCCTTCTGCCAGAATCCACTCACCGTTATATTTACGGGCAATATGCACATGCGAACCGGTCGCACGCCCACCCTCACAAGAGGGTATACCTATCGGGTCGCCCTTGAGCATCACCGCACCTACGGCAGGCAATGAATCATTCGCCAGGTGCAGGTAAAGGATTACCCAACCGGTCCGCTCGTCGCCATCGCCATCCAGGTCGAGCATGGCTAATGCATCCCCGGTGCGCACAATGATCCCGTCGGCAATCGCCGTCGCCGGATCTTCAGCCGTCGAACAGCCGCCGACCACGCTTGGCGGAGCAAAATCGAGCGCTGAAAACGGTTCGCCATCCCCCCAACCGGTATGCGGTCCGCCAGTGTACGCCCAGGTGCGACCCGCGGCAAACGGCAGGGACAGTTCCGGCTGGCGCAATGAACCCTCGATATGCGCGACCACATTGCTCCACGGATCGCCAAACAGATTCAGGTACGTCTGCGCAAGACCATTGCCGCTGACCGCGTAGTTGTAGGCATCATCAGGGAATAATTTTGAATAGTAGTATTGCAACGCCACGGTTGCGGCATTTTGCCAGGGATCGGGCCTTTCGGTGCGCCCATCGAGATGATCGAAGGTATCCAGGTTGCCGTTGCGCCAGCTGTAATAGCCGTTGTTAAGCGTGTTGGCTGCCCAGGTCAATTGACGCAGCAGCCCGACATACTGAGTATTGCGATAACCCAGCGAAAACCGTTCGAGGCTCTCAGGGCGTTCGGGATTGGTCAACGCGCCCAGTTGATATTCCAGCATGGCCAGGAGCAGGCGCGGGCTGAGACTGAAATTGACGGCTACATGATTGATGATTTCGCCCCCGCGTAAATTTTCGGTCGCGAGTGAAACGCGATAATCTTTTAACCATCCGGGCTGGTCATTGACATAGGCGACAACATCGAAATCACGCTGCGCCGGTCCGTTGACGAATAGGCTATCGGGCACGATCTGGTAAGGCGTGCCCCACAGCGGGCGGTAATAGATGGGGATCTGCATCGGAAAACCGGCCGGCATGGTGGTCGCGTCGCCCGGAATGATCGGGTTGGCCGTCCGAATTTCCGCTTCGGTCGTGTTGAAATGTGCAGCCAGCGCTGGCAGTGTATCACCGGTTTGAGCAATGTATTCCACCAGGGTGCCCGGCTCAAAAGGCGGACGGGCAGGCAGCGCGGTAGGCATGGGACTGTCTGGCGTAGGCGGTGCAGGCACCTCCTCGACCACCGGTTCAGGAATTGGCGTGAGTTCGAACGGCTGGCAAGCCGTGGAAAGCAAAATGAGCCCCAACCCCAAGGTTCGCGCCCAGTTTTTGGATATCAAACCTTTCATTCGTCAGTTACCGTCTTTTGGGCGAAGAATGCGAGTCTCGAATGATCCGCAGGTGCAGGCTTCGACCACTTCGCCTTCCTTATTCAATGATCCTTCGTATGGTTTTGCGCCGGCTTTGGCCGTCCAACCATCCAGGATGAAGGGCAGCGGTCCGCCTGCTGCCACCCACTCTCCGTTATATTTTCGGACGATATGTACGTGTGTCCCGGTTGCGACTCCGCCTTCGCAGGAAGGATGCCCGATCAGGCTGCCTTGTTCGACCCAGGCGCCCAACGGAATGCGGCCGTCGCTGCGAATATGAAGGTATAAAATTGCCCAGCCGGTTTGTTCGTAACCATCGCCATCCAGATCCACAACGACAACGCCGTTGCCGGAACGCACAACCAGCCCGGTGCCCACCGCAGCCACCCAGTCATCGGATTTAACGCAGCCGGATTCAGCCGCTGCCGGAGCAAAATCAAGCGCCGCCCAGGCGCCGTCCGGCCCCCAGGCAGCATGTGGGCCGCCGGTAAAGCTCCAGACTCGGGCCGGTAAAAACGGTAATTGTAATTCCGGCTGGGTTAAATTGACCGGCAGCAATGGTTCGACGGTTTGGGCGCGCAACCAGGGGTTGCCATACATACGCTCGTAAAGCGCGCCGAAACTCTTATCGCCAAATATTACACCATTCCAGACATCCGGATGGTAGAGCCGGGAAAACAAGAACTCGACGGCGGCAGTACCGGCGTTCAAAGTCGGGGCCAAACGCATCTGGGTGTCATTGTTAAAAGTCAGGCTGGTAAAAAGGCCTTCCCGCCAGCCATAATAACCTATCGAAAACTGCTGCACTGCCCAACTGAGTTGTTTGTACAGGCCTTTTTTATCCTTATTGATAAAACCCAACGGGTAGTCAGTGACCGCCAGGTTTGCCGGTTGACCGTAAACCCAGCCAGCCTGAAATTCCACCAGCGCCAACAGTATGCGTGGATTGATCGAGTTTTCTATGGCTACTTTTTGAATGACTCGGGCGCCGGAATTCCAGCCGTCTCCCAGATATTCCCGGTAACCGGCCAAATAACCCCCTGCTTCCTGGACAAAGGCTTCGATATCAAATCCAAGGGCGGAGGGGGAGTAAACAATTTCACTGTCAGGCATAACCGCATCTGGCGGGCCCGTCGTTTCCAGGCGGTTGGGAATGATCAACAATTTCCCGGCCGGGATAAAACCGGTCACATCGAACACCTCATTGGAGGTTATTTCTTCCTGATTGACGCCAAAGCGAATGGCAACTGCGGGCAGCGTGTCACCCGCCTGTGTGTAATACAGAATCGGCGGTAATGGGGTTGTGAGCGGCGAGGTAGGCTCGGGGGTTTCAATGAGCAGTGTGGGGGGCATGTCCTGCGCAGCCAGAGTGGTGGCCATCACTGCCGGTTCAACAGTTACCGTCGGGGCCGCATCAACGGGCGCCTCAAGGCTGGGCAATACTTCTCCACCACCAGCGCCGCCGCCTGAAAAAAGCGCAGTGGCGGTCAGGTCAAAAGTGGATACATAGCCCTGCGAGCAGGCGATAGTCGAAAATAACCAGGCCAACGTGACCATGATGATGCCCGCGCGCTTACCGGGATATTTGGTTTTGCGGTACCAGGCGATCATAGGCCTCAACCGATGCACCATTCAGCTCCAATGTTCCGTTATATTCCACGCCCGCCCCTTTTGAAATCCAACCGTCCAAGTTGAACGGTTGAAGCCCATCGGCTGGTATCCATTCACCATTATACCGCCGGGCCAGGTGGAGGTGCGTGCCGTTTGAAATCCCTCCCTCACACGAGGGGTGACCGATGCGGTCGCCGGCTGCGACCACCGATCCAGCCGGAATGCGTTCGCTGCCGGCGATATGCAAATAAAGCACTGACCAGCCGGTTTGATCGAGCCCGTCCCCATCCAGGTCGAGTACCACAACACCCATTTCAGAGCGAACCACCACTCCGCTGGCTACCGCAGTCGCCCATTCACTTGAAACGGAACAGTTATAGGCACCCGGCGGCGGGGCAAAATCGATGGCGGCCCAGGCTGAACCGTCCCCCCAACCGGCATGTGGGCCGCCGGTAAACGACCATACCGCCCCGGTTTCAAATGGCAACTGCATTTCCGGCTGAGCCAAATTGGCGGGCACCACAGGTTCCACGGCCAGATCAAACGGGTAGCCAAACATAAGGTTGTAAGTGGCGAAGACACCCTGCTCGCCGACGGCCTTATCCCAATCGGCGCGGCCAAATAAAGCCGCCATCAACTGCTGCACGCCGGCGGTGCCGGCATTGATGGTTCCATTCGCCGGGGTCATTCCGTTATCGGCCAAAGCAAAATGTGAGAGCGCGCTCACCTTCCACAGGTAGTAACCACGATTCAACTGGTTGGCGGCCCAGGACAATTGGCGGTACAGCCCGGCACGATCGCCGTCGAAATACAGCATGGGGTAGTCCAGCGTCTCCTCAGCCGGTTCAGCGCGCGTAACCCAGCCGCTCATATATTCCAATACTGTCAGCAGAATACGCGGATTGACGGAATATTCACGCGCAACTTTGAGAATTATCTCTGCGCCGGTGTACATGCCGTCATCCAGTGTTTCGCGATAATTGGCCAAATAACCGGCGGCCGACTTCACATATTGGAATACATCCAGGGTTATGCTGGCTGGCCCATAAACCAGCTCGGAGTCGGGGATGATTTTGAACGCTGAACCAGGTGCCTGCGGCGAAGGCGCGGGAATAACCAGCACCTGCCCGACGTCGACCATATCCGGGTTGCCAATCTGGTTGGCGCTGATCAACTGCTCCAGACTGACTTGAAAATTTTGGGCAATTTTGCCAAGAGTGTCGCCCGGTTGAAGCACATATTGTTCTTCGTTGACCCGCAATGTAGGCAGAAACCGCTGCGCATCCGGAGTTGGGGATTGAATTGGTGTCCCCGGCTCACGGGTAGGCGGTAAAAACGTGGCGGGCAGCGGGGTGGCAGCCGCAATGGGTGGTTGGCTGGAAAGATTGTTCGAACTGCCTGCCCGCCATAGTTCATCCTGGGGAGCCGGGAGCACACAGCGGGTCAAGGTCAGGGCTGCGACGGCGACAAATAGGCTGAAGAAACGCGGTTTCATTCTAAAACTCGTGTCCAAGCATTCGGAAAGGCAGCGGTTTGCCGCCGATCAAATGCATGTGCAGATGCAAAACCGACTGAAATGCATCCCGACCGGTGTTGATAACCAGCCGGTACCCTGTGCCATCCACACCACGGTCGTTGGCCAGGCGCTTTGCGACGGCAGCCATGCGGCCCAACGCCAGTTCATCCTCATTCGCGACTGCATTGACCGATTCAAGATGATGATTTGGCACGATCAACAAATGGACTGGCGCCATTGGATGGATATCCTGAAAAGCCGTCACCAGATCGTCCCGATAAACGATATCCGCCGGCTCCTGGCCGGTTACAATGCGGCAAAAGGGACATTTTGGATCTACCACCGGTCTGTAACCTCTTCTTCAGCCTGAATGGGAATGGAAAGTGGGGGATAATCCGGGCAGTTACTGCGGTACCAGTTGATCTCGTCAATCCGCTGCGCTTCCGCCTGAGCAGCGGCTGAAGCGCCCATTTCGACCGCGTAGTCCAGGTTTTTGAACATCGTCGTACTCCAATAACGAGGCAGGGTCAGCAGCGGGTCGCCAATTTCGCGTTCCAATTCACCCTGCGGTACCCAGTTGAACAGCAGCGGACCGCGGGCAAAAGCGGTGAAACCGACCTGATATTCGGCTTCACGGGCAATTTGAACGGACAACAGGTTGAAATCGCCGCCCGGCCAGATAAATGCAATCGGCCGGTAGCCCAGGTGCTCTTCGATCGCCGGGATCGGAGCAAACAGTTCGTTGCGGATTATCTCTTCCGATGTCCACTCGGTGATGTAGGTCTCGCCATTGTGAAGGTAACCGTGCGCTTGAACCTCAGTGTGTCCACGCGCCAGCACATCCCGCACCTGGTTCCACTCCTGCTCGTTGATGACTCCGGTAATGTAGGCCATCGTCAACGTCCAATCATATTTCTTCAGCACGGGCATAAAGTGTTCACGCACAGTGCCCAAACGGCGGTCATCGATGATCAATAAGAGCGAACGCGGCGGAATGTAGGCATTGTGATGCAAGAAATCGACCAGTTGCTGCATGGTAATGGTCTCAAAACCCAGTTGGTGGGCTTTGACCACGCTGGCTTCAAAATAGGCAGTACTAATCGTAATGTTGTCTGCCCCGCGCGGCCCCGCCTTGCTGATGCCGTGAAACATGACCGGCACAACCACCGTGCCGGGGGCAGCGTTGTCCGGATTCCAACGCGCTTCGAGATAAAGGCATTCATCCTGAATGTAACTTACCGGAAGAACCCCGTTGTTAAGCGCATCCGTTTCGAAGCGCGCCGGGGGTACCGGAGTAGGGCTCGGGGTGGGCAGGCGGGTTGGGGAAGCAGTAGGAGCCGGAGTAAATGGCTCCGGCTCGAAAGGCGTAAGCGTAAAAGTTGGATCGGGAGCTGGCGCAGTAGTATTTGCGACAGTCAGGTCGGGGCGCTGTTGCTGACTTGAGTTGATATCGCTGGTTGCCACGCTCTGCGAGCAGGCCGTCAGGCTGATCAATCCCAGGATTGGCAGGATGATTACCAACAACCGGTTGCGCAGAATCGAAGGTCTTCGCCCCATTCCACTCTGTGAATTAATGGTCAGGATTCCCGGGGATTTTACTCACCCTCGCCGCGGATATAGGCTTCCGTCATTTCACGCGCAACTGAATCACGGAATTGACGCGGGGGAGTCTTCATGAAATACGACGCAGGGCCGTACAGCGGGCCCGAGAGACCGCGGTCCAGGCCAAGTTTTACACAGCGCAGCGCGTCGATGATCACGCCAGCCGAATTGGGAGAATCCCAGACTTCCAGCTTGGCTTCCAGGTTCAATGGGACCTCGCCAAAGGTCGTGCCTTCCATGCGAATGTGGCACCACTTGCGGTCGAGCAGCCACGGCACGTAGTCAGACGGCCCAACATGGATATCGGTTTCGGGCAGCTTGTATGGCAGCATCGAAGTGACCGCGCCGGTTTTCGAGATCTTCTTGGATTCCAGGCGCTCGCGCTCCAGCATGTTGAGGAAATCGGTGTTGCCGCCAAAATTGAGCTGGTAGGTGCGGTCGAGCCGCACGCCGCGGTCAACGAACAGGCTGGCCAGCACGCGGTGCAGGATGGTGGCGCCTAACTGGCTCTTGATATCGTCGCCGATGATCGGTAAACCCTTCTGGCGGAAGCGCTCGCCCCAGTATTCCGACGAAGCGATGAACACCGGGATGGCATTGACAAAACCGCAGCCGGCTTCCAGAATCTGCTCGACATACCATTTGGTCGCCATTTCTGACCCGACCGGCAAGTAACTGACCACCACATCGGTTTTAGTCTCTTTGAGAATACCAATGATATCCGCGGTTTTACCGGGCGCCTTCTTGACGATCTGGCTCAAGTATTTTCCCAGGCCGTCATGGGTCATGCCGCGCTGCACCGGCACGTTGAGGTTGGGCACATCGGTGAACTTGAAGGTGTTGTTAGGGTAGGCAAAGATCGCTTCGGACAGGTCTTTGCCAACTTTGGTATCGACCACATCGAACGCCGCGCTGAATTCGATGTCGCTGACATGATAACCGCCAAGATCGACGTGCATCAACCCCGGCACGCGGTCGGTTTCGACCGCGTTGCGATAAAAATGAACCCCCTGAACCAAAGACGAAGCGCAATTGCCAACGCCAATGATTGCTACCCGGACTTTCTTTCCGTCACTCATGCTACTTCGATGCTCCTTGAAATGGATAAAATGGGAATTTTTGCTCGTCCTGCCGCCCTGACGGGATTGAACGGGCGAAGTCTTGACCCGGGTCGAATTATACCCCCATGCAAGATTGTGGGGCTGCTTAGTTCATAGAGGAGGGGCGTTTCCAAAAAACCAATCCTTGCCAAAGGAGGGCGCTGTGGAGTATAATGGCAATCGTTCGGGGCGTGGCTCAGCCCGGTTAGAGTGCGCGGTTCGGGTCCGCGAGGTCGGCGGTTCAAATCCGCCCGCCCCGACACACAGTGAGGATGTACCCGACATCCTCTTTTTTATTTAAGCCAACTCGCTGAGGGAGTTCTCTCGCGACCGTGATTTATGTTCGGGCGCTATATTACTATTTCCTTGAAATTGATGTATTTCTTTTTTGGTTGTAAATCTTGACTTTGTATATAATGACCTAGAAATCTTACTCGCATTCTACTCGTCTGTGACTAATGTTATAGAATGAGTATTCTATTAATAAATGCACAACCCGGTAAATTGGGGAGGGATTAAAGGGGTAACCCTAATGCGCTTAGGAGCTGTATCAAATTATGCCACTAGCTGATTTACCTGCAATTAACATTTATGAACCTATAGCTACAACTGGCACCAAGACTGGAACTCGTACTAGCCCGATTGACATGATATGCCACTCGAGTAATGGGAACCCAGATGATGATGGATACATATCATATTTTGTTGTTAAACTTAAAAACGATGCACCATACAAAGAACATACATGTGCAAGGGAATTAATAGGTTCGCTATTAGCAATAGCCTTTGGATTAATTACCCCTCAACCTGCTGTTATCCTGATCTCTGATGATTTTTGGGAAAAGAACAACGATCCGAAATTGAGGGATAGACTTCGAGAAAGTTCTGGTTATAATTTTGGTAGTCGAAACGTTGAAATTAATGGCCTTTTAGGAATATATCTTCCTCAGAACAAATATCAAGAGGGCGCAGATATATTCGCCTTTGATGCCTTAATCCAAAACCCGGATAGACGAATCGGGAATCCTAACATGTTCCATTCTCCAGATGGCTTTATTTTGTATGATCACGAATTGGCCTTTCCATACTCTAGACCAAATGAAGTATTGGGCGGAGTACCCAAACCTTGGGAGTTAACAGATCCACGCTCTACACATTATTTGCGTCAACATGTTTTTTACGGTTATTTAAAAGGCAAACAGGTAAGTTTTGATAATCACTATGAAAAATTAGTAGAATTAAACGAAGCCTTTATAGATAACTTGCTTTCAAAAATTCCCGATGATTGGTTCGGAGAGGAAATCGGTATTATTAAGGAGCATTTATTATTGGCGCATGAGAATGCAGGTTTGGTAAAAAGGGGTTTGCAGGAGGTTTTGGTATGAATACCAAATTTAAATTTCAATATTCAATTCTTCGTTATAGACACGATCTCATAACCGGTGAGTTTTTAAATGTTGGATTGGTCTTATTTAGCAGTGAGGCCCGTTACTTTAAAGCAAAAATGTTAAATCGCTATAAACGCGTAACGGCGACTTTTCCTCGAGCGGATGGTGAATTCCTAAAATCCTATCTTGATCATCTTCAATTTGAATTTGATGTTATTTCAGAAGGGATCCAAAACGAACAGCTTAATCTATTCGCGGATTCCAAACTTCCTGAGGCGTTGGGAGGATTGTTAAGTAAAGTTCTGCCTTACGATGATTCTTCGGTCTATTTCGAGAAACCACAATTTGGTTTAGTGGAGGATTTGGAAAAATTCTTCTATGATCTTTATGACCGAATGGTGCTTCATTATATGGTTGATCTAGATCGTGACACGAGAAACGACGAGGATATCTGGGATTTGTACCGCAAGCCTTTGCTTAAAACCAGCGTATTGTCAAGATTGCAAAGACACATAGTTCGATTAAGTGTGGATGAGTACAAATTCGATCATGCATGGAAAAATGGGAAATGGAAAGTATTGCAACCCGTTTCTTTCGACCTCAAGATTCCCACAAATATTAGGAAAAAAGCCCGTGAATGGGTTGGGGCAACTTTTGTGCTAAAAGAAGAGAAGAACCTAGGTCACCTTTATTTTTTGCTCGGTGCACCATCCCTGAATAATCCTGACCTGATAAAGGCTTACAACCAAACAAAGGAAATGCTAAGCCTTAAACAAGACGGTTTATCAACTACATTGATCGAAGAAAATGAAGCTGAAGATTTTGCTAATCACATTAGTCCAATTATTGAGAGGGAGACGGACAATATATCCAGCAAAGAATAAATTATTAATTTCGGCTTGGGTATACCATTATCCAAATAGCCATCTTTGAGACCATAATGCCATAATAAATTCTCTTTTCTACGCCGATACCCTGAAAGTTCTTAGTGGGAGTTTAATCAAACCCCAACACGCTAATCAAACCCATCCTGACTCAACCATCGCCATCCCGTTTTCATTGACCGACCTTCGCATGGAAACACTAAAATGGTTAGCCGCGATGACAGCAGTATCGTTTTTAGGAATCATGATTCGGGCTCACGAGGCCATCGGTTCGCATCCAACCACCAAATATAAATTAGAATGAATCCCACTATCTTTTCTTATTTATTTTCTGCTCCCTGTGTTATATTTCCTCATCTCTAACTGGTTTCATAAAAGCAAAACGGAGGAACATCATCCATGAAAATCTATCGGATCGCCCTTCTTACCCTGATCCTTGCCCTTGGCCTGTCGGCCTGCAATTTCAGCCTTAAAGGCGGCAAACTTACCGTTCCCATTACATTGGACGAACAGGCAGTTATTCGGCTGCTCACTCTGGCGCAAAGCGCCATCACTGCGACCAGCGGCGGACAATCCCAGGTGACGATCAACAGCGTCGATTTCATCGAGCCGGATTCGGTCCGCGTGGACGGCGTCTATGAGTCCTCTCCCGGGGAATTCGTGCCAGGCAGTATGACCGTAGCCTTTGCCGTGGCGGATGGCGCCCCGCGCGTGGGAGTAACCGCCCTTGATATTCCCGGCGCGGACGACTCCGATGCAAGGATGGAAGAAATCAACCGCGCATTGGAAGACGCCCTGCAGCGCGAGGTCGGCGCCATCCAGGAAGCAGCGACGTTTAAATCGATTGCGGTAGAGGGCAACGCCCTTAAGATCATCGTCGAGGTGCCGCTGCGCGCGACGCAGTAGCGATTGGCTTATTCGGTCAGGCTGGCTGACAGCAGCGCCAGCGTATCGCGCGGAACATAATGGACGCCCTTCCAAAAGGTCAGGGCGGCCTCGTTTTCGCGGTACACAAAAATGTGCACTTTATCGATCCCCTCAGCTCGCAGCGCGGCGTGGCAGTGGTCAACCAACGCCCGGCCAATCCCCCGGCCGCGGTAGGCTCGGTCAACTGCCAGGTGATGCAGATAGCCGCGCCGCCCGTCGTGACCACATAACACCGCACCCACCAGGGTATCGCCGTCCCAGGCAGTGAAGCTCATGCCCGGATTACGCGCCAGGTAGCCTGCAATGTGTTGCGGCTCATCCGCAGAACTCAAGCCAATGCCCTCGCAGGATCGCCAGAGGGTTAATGCCTGCGGCGTATCCGCTGCAGAAAAAGCACGAATTTCAATAGCCATTATTGACCCATCCGCCAGCCAAGGATCATCATCTCCTGTCTGGGGTGCTCCGGCGAGGGAAGGTGCGCTTTCAAGGTAGCTTTTCGCAGATCATTTAATTTCTGCAGCGCAGCTTCGCCCTCTTCGCCGTGACGAACCAGGTAGCAACCGATCACCGTACCGGTTCGTCCCAACCCGGCCAGGCAATGGACATACACAACTTTATCCGCCGCCAATGCCCGGTCGATCTCATCCAGAATGGTTTTCATCTCCAGCGGCTGCGGGACGCCGAAGTCCACAATTGGGTGTGCATAAATATCAACTTCAACGCCCAAATCGGCAGCTTCTTCATCCAAAATAGCATGATAAGACGTAGAAATGTCGCCGGGATGGGTCAGATCGATAAAACAGTTGATGCCCATCTGAAGCATGCGCAGGATTTTTTGCCGGGTTTGATGCTGTTCCAATTCATCGGGATACTCGCCAGCCATTAGTTTTCCTGGAATAACCCAGTACGCGTTTGGGAAAGGTACCTGGGGGGATGATTGATTGTCCGGGGGCATTGGGGCTCCTTTTTCATTGATTTTACACGCGGTTTTGTCCGATCAGCATTACACGGCTTCGAGCGAAACTGCCTGCTTCCGCCGGCCAAAAATGGCCGGCAACAGGATCAGCCCGGCCAAATTGATCACCGCCAGAATCGCAAAGGTGGTTGCGAATCCGGCCGAATCCACCAGGCCGCCCGCCAGACCCAGTCCGATGCCCGTTCCCAGGTTGGCGACCGCCATCAGGATGGAGAACATGGATGCAGCGATGCGTGGATCAGTGCGGTCCATGGCGATTGCAAAATATACCGTCTCATAAAAGCCGTAGGCCAGCCCAAACAGGGCTGCCAGCGGCCAGACCAGCCATGATTTCACGACAAATGCCAGCAGGAGGATGCTGCCAAACGAGAGCAGAATGGCGCGCAAAGCCGCCTGCCGGTGCCCCCAGCGGTCGGCGAGTTTTCCGCCGGCCAGCGAGCCGGCTACGACCCCAAGCCCCCAGACTGTGGTCACCAGGCCGGCAGTCCCCAGGCTGATATTGAAACGCTGCTGTAAAAAGGGATTCATGATCTGGTTGGCGCCATTGATCACCAGCGAGTACACCGCCCCCAGCAAACCGAGCGCGATCAAAGGCCAGGCTTTGAATGCCCCGAATGCTTTCCACTCGAATTTCTGGTCCGGGCGGCGGGCCGGCTCACGGGCAGCGAACACGAACGGCAGCGGCAGCAAGCTCAACGCCGCCAGCAGGACAAAGGCGGCTGTCCAGGAAGTCCGTTCGACCAGGATACCGATCACACCCGAAATCAGCACCACCCCCAACGCCCGCCCGCCGACCATAAATCCCTGAATTGCGCCCTCTTCTTCTTTTGGCGTCGAATCGAGCGCGAGCCCATCGGTGGCGGTATCGTATAATGCCATGCCGGTCATCATCGAGAAAGCCAGGCCTAAAAACAGGCCGTATTGCCGTCCCGGGTTAATCAAGGGCGCTGCCAGCAGGCAGGCAGCCTGCAGAAGCAAACCCATGATGATATACGGGCGGCGGTGACCCTTGCCCAACAAATTGACCCGGTCGCTGAGCATGCCAAGGAAAATTTTGAGCACCAGTGGGATCAATCCCACCGTCCCAACCAACCCGACCTGGCTCATAGTCAGGTCGAAACCGAGTAAATACAGCGAGTTCAGTGCCGTGAAATAACTCAGCACCGCGCCTTGTGCGAAGTAGAGCATGGCAAACATGGCATAGCGAGCAGTTTTGGTCACCAGGGCACCTCACATGGCAGAATTTAGATAATCGACGCTTCAAACCAGTATAGGGGGGCGTCTGAAACCTGTCAACCGCCCATCTGGCCAAGCCTTGCCAGAAACTTTGCTTTAAAGTATAGTCAATTACGCTTTTTTCATTCCTAAATCTTCGAGAAATCACTGATAATGGACAAACCTGTCGAAACCCCTGATTCACCCCACTGGTTGGACACGCCCGTTTTCCGAACTCTCCCCCAATTTAAATTAGAAACTTTGCTGGTCACGATCATTTTGATCCTGGCGGTCTTCAGCCGTTTCTATATGCTCGGCGAACGAGTGATGAGTCATGATGAAGTCAATCATGTGACTGAATCTTTTGATCTGGTATCAGGTCTCGGTTACGCCCATGACCCGGTCACCCACGGGCCATTCCAGTTCCACGCGATGGCTCTTTCCTATTTCTTGCTGGGCGACAGTGATTTTTCATCACGTCTCCCGGATGCCCTGTTCAGCGTCGCAACGATCGTACTGGTGCTTTTCGCATTCCGCAAATATCTTGGGCGCACTGGAGCACTGATCGCCGGATTCCTCTTCCTGATCTCTCCTTACCTGCTCTATTATGGCCGTTACACGCGTAATGAAGCTTACGTTGCCTTATACGGTGTGGCGACCCTTTACGCAGTGCTCAAATACCTGCACGACGGCAAGGTCTCTTCGCTCTATATCGTGGGAATTGCGACCGCCATGCAATTCATCACCAAAGAGACCAATTACATTTATGCTGCTCAACTGCTGATCTTCCTGGCCTTCCTGTTCATGCAGCGCATTGGCAGCGCTCGTTGGCCGCAGGCCAAAGCGCGCAACACTTTTTTATTGACCTTGTCGGGCGCCCTCATCGTCTTGTTGATGACGCTTGGCCTGGCAGCCTGGAACGCCATCGCCAACCGGGCGGTCACTGCGACCACCCCGGAAACAGAAGCTGCCGGGGCGGTGGTGGAGACCCTGTCCTGGATCAAAGTTTTGGAAGGCGGCGGGGTGGTCATCGCCTTTGCGCTTCTCGGCGTGGCAGCATACGTGCTGCTGCGGTCGATCGGGTGGAATGCCCTCAAACAGGAGCGTTCCTTTGACCTGCTGATCCTGAGCGGTACCTTGATCCTGCCCATCCTGACCGCATTTCCGGTCAAGCTGGTGGCAACGTATCTGGGTGTGGAATGGGATCCAACCACCCCATCAGTCGTACCGCCCCAAGCTATTATTATTTTGTCGGGCGTATTTCTGGCCATTATGACCGGGATTGCTGCTTTCATCGGCATGAACTGGAAACCGCGCATCTGGTTGCCTAATTTTGTGATCTTCTATGCCATTTCCACCGTTTTTTATACCACCTTTTTTACCAACGGCTTTGGCTTCTTCACCGGCATCATCGGCGGACTAGCCTACTGGTTGTCTCAGCAGGGAGTTTACCGGGGCGAGCAGCCGGTTTATTATTACTTCTTGATTCAAATACCCATCTATGAATACCTGGCGGCCTTTGGCACCCTGGTGGCAATCTATTTTGGGACGCGCCACAACAAGTGGTCTCAGGTGTCCGGTGACAGCCCTGCACTCAGTCCGGAAGAGCTTCGCGAAGAGCCTGAAGCAATCGAAGCTGTCACCAGTGGAATTGAACCGCCCCGGCCGGAAGTGGAAACCGAGATCGCTGACGGGTTGGAGTCACAGGCGAATGATACTGCCACCAAAGCGCCTGCGCCGATTATTTTCAATCAGAATCAACGGCTGCCAGTATTGGCGCTGCTGATTTTCTGGTCGTTTTCCGCGCTGTTTGCTTATACCGCCGCCGGTGAACGCATGCCGTGGCTGACAGTGCATATCGCCATGCCCATGCTGCTGGCGGCCGGTTGGGGATTTGGCTACCTGGTAGATACCACCCCCTGGAAACGTCTGACGGAAAACCGCGGCTGGCTGGCGCTGCTCCTGCTGCCCGTCTTTATCACCAGCCTTGGCGGCGTGTTGGGCTCCCTGCTTGGTACGCAGCCACCCTTCCAGGGCAATACTCTCGATCAACTGCGCTCGACGAGCCTGTTCATTTTCTCAGCAATCGCGCTGGTACTTTCGGCGTGGGGTATTCTAAGACTGCTCAGCCAGTGGACTTCAAGCGAGGTGCTGCACATTGCCACTGCGGTGTTCACAGCCGTACTGGTTGTGCTCACAGCGCGTACCGCTTACACCGCCTCATTCATCAACTACGACTCTGCTGAGGAATTTTTGGTGTTCGCGCATGCTGCCCGCGGACCAAAAGACATTCTGGCCCAGGTGGAAGAAATCTCGCGGCGCACCACCCGCGGGTTGGACATCGCGGTAGCCTATGACTCGGACGCCAATTATCCCTTCTGGTGGTATTTCCGGCACTACCCCAATAAGCGTTGGTTTGCCGATAACCCCACCCGCGACCTGCAGAACAACCCGATCATTATTGCCGGGTATCAAAACTGGACCAAACTGGATTCGATCACGCGCGGAAACTATGTATATTTCGAGTACAACCGGCTCTGGTGGCCCATGCAGGATTACTACAACCTGACCTGGCAGCGCATCTACGACGCGCTCAAGTCACCGCAGATGAGATCGGCGCTGTTCCAGATCTGGCTCAACCGAGACTATACCGAGTACGCTGCGGTCACCGGGCGCACCGATCTGACGCTGGCCAATTGGAATCCATCGCAGCAACTGCGCATGTATATCCGTAAAGATTTGATTGCGCAAATATGGAATTACGGCGCTTCCCCGGTCATCCCTGCCGAAGAACAGGTCAACCCGTATGATAAGGGCATGATTACCCTCTCACCGGAACAGATAGTGGGCGCATCGGGCGCCGAAGCCGGTCAATTCCAGGCGCCGCGCGGGATCGCCTTTGCGGCTGATGGTTCCATGTACGTGGCAGATTCACGCAACAACCGCATTCAGCAGTTCAGCGCTGCCGGTGAGTTTGTGCGCGCCTGGGGCAGCTTCGCCAACATTGCAGACGGCGACGCTCCCGGCGGCACCTTCTATGAACCCTGGGGGATTGCTGTTGGGCCAGACGGTTCTGTTTATGTAGCCGATACCTGGAACCACCGTATCCAAAAGTTCAGTGCGGACGGGCAATTCCTCCAGATGTGGGGTTACTTTGGTCAGGCAGAAGCCCCGGATGCCTTCTGGGGACCGCGCGATATTGCCTTCGACTCGCAGGGACGATTGTATGTCACGGATACGGGTAACAAACGGGTTGTCGTTTTTAACCCCGACGGTACATTTGTGACCCAATTCGGTACAGCCGGTTTTGATCCCGGTCAGTTCGACGAACAGGTCGGCATTGCCATCAACGCTCAGGATGAAATCTTCATCACCGATACCTGGAATCAGCGGGTGCAGGTCTTCGCACTCGATCCGAACACCCTGCAAGCCAGTATGGTGCGCTACTGGGATGTTTCCGCCTGGTACGGCTCGTCGCTGGAAAACAAACCCTACATTGCAGTCGACCAGGCCGGGCATGTCTTTATCACCGACCCCGAAGGTTACCGCGTGCTCGAATTTACCGGTGAAGGCGAATTTGTGCAGGGGTGGGGTGACTACAGTCCCTCTTCTGACGGCTTTGGATTGCCATCGGGTATCGAGGTGGACACCGAGGGTCGGATATGGGTCAGCGACGCCGGCAATAACCTGGTGCTGCGGTTTACCATTCCGACCGAGTAACCCGTAATAAAACACCTGAAGGCGTAGGGGAGGGCTTCCACGCCCTCCCGCTTTGGCGGTTCCAGTCAGCTGGTGCGTTGCTCCTGGCTTTGCAGCACCCCGGTTTCACCACATTCAAGGTGCGATGCACCCAAATCCTGGCGGGTGCGTTGCGCCTGGACTGGCAGCACCCCGGTTTCACCATGTTCAAGAAGCGATGCACCTGACCTTGAGTATGTCAATTGCAGGTGCAAGGCACTTCAAAAGTGCCTCGCACCCAAATTTGTTCATTTTTTGTTTGGCAGGAACAGGCTGAGCACAAAACTCACGATGCTGACCACCAGAGCGCCCAGGAAAGCGCCCAGGAAACCGTTCACCGTAAAGCCCACTCCAAATTGAGTGCCGATCAAACCCGCCAGCCAAAACATAACGGTATTGATCAACAAAGTGCCCAACCCGAGGGTCAAAATAATAATCGGGCAACTGACAACCATCAGCACCGGGCGGATGATGGCATTTACCAGCCCGAATATCACAGCCAGCCACAAGAAACTGATCCAGCTCGTGGAGTTCGGGAAGATATAGGTACCGCCCAGTAAATAAACCGCCAGGTAAAACCCAACTGCATTGATGAGCAACCGAAGAATGAATCGCATTTCTTTTTCCTCCTTAATCTGAAAAGCCCGCTTCCATCCAGATCAACGTCATATGAGACACAAAGCCGCTGTTTTCGAATGCTGTCTGCGCATGGTCAGCAGGATAATTGACCACCAGCGGACGTTTACGGTGCAGCGCCTGACGAATTCCGGGCAGCAGGGCTCCAACTGCTGCATCCTCCGACTCGGGCTCTGTCGCCAGCCACAAGGTATCGGCATACATCCGCGAGGGCTCCCAGGTAACCAGCCCAATGAGTTTGCCATCCTTACGCGCCGCCAGATGAGCTACCTGCTCGCCGGCCAATTTCAACTGCAGTTCCCGAAAGAACCCGGGTTGCATCCGACTCTTATTGAGCGACAGATTCCATACTACTTCGGGCGGATAAACCCGGTCCAACCAGGCAGTTTGCTGCGCCCAGTCGCTGGTGTGACGCTGCCCAATCAGCACGCCATTTGCCGGTTTTGGTTCTGCTAGATCAGTATACGAATCATTTTGCCAAAGGGTGCGCCGCAGTTTCTCTTCGAAGCCAAGATTCTGGTACAACTCCTGGGCGTGGGGATTGTCGTCGCGGACGTGCAGCCAGGTGGAGGCCGCCCCGTGAGTCCGGGCGTAATCCAGCCCGGTAAGCGTCAATTTGCGGGCAATCCCGCGCCGGCGGTAACCCGGGTGTGTGGCGACATTGGCAATGAGGTAATATCGCTTCCCCAGGCTGCTGAAAGGAATCAGGGTCAGATTGCCAACAATTAACCCATCTTCTTCCCACAAAAAACCCTGTACCGGCAGCGCCAGTTCTTCGAAGGGATTCGCTCCCCAACCAGCATGTCCCTGCGCCAGCCAGCGCAGATGCTTGATGTAATCGCGGCCGTCCGGATCCATGGTGTCGGCAAAACAAAGTTCAACCAGGTTGGCAATCGCGGTTAAATCTTTCCGTTTCAGAATCGGACGAATGTTGGGGCTGTAAAAGTGAAATGGTCCGTTCATAAACGTTATTTTACACCGGTTCATCCCCGGTCAGCCAGATTTATTTGCAACCACGATTACCTCTCGATAATCGCACAAATCGCAGCGCGATGTTAAAATGAGACAATCGATTTGGTATAGAGAACCGTATTTATGAATCAACCAATCCTTTTCAAAAATGCGCGCGTCTTCTGCCCCACGGGCCTCTATGACCCGGGCTGGCTGCTGGTTGAAGGCCGGGAAATTGCCTCCATGGGTAGCGGAGCTCCACCCCCCTCGCTGACCACGATGGATGTACGGACCATCGATGCGAACGGCTTGAATTTACTGCCCGGCTTTATCGATCTGCATGTTCACGGTGCCCTCGGGCAGGACACGATGGATGCCTCGCCAGAAGGGCTGGAGATTATTGGCCGGTATCTGGTTCAGCACGGCGTTACTTCCTTCCTGGCAGCCACCTGGGCGGCAACTGACGATAGAATCACCCGGGCTTTACAGGCGATCGGAATGGTTTACGGGCAAATTCGAAACGGCGCAACGCTTCTCGGCGCCTATTTGGAAGGCCCCTACCTCAACCCCAATCGGGCAGGCGCGCAGGCCCACGAATTCATCCGTTCGGCGGCCAATCACGAAGCTGCGCGTCAATGGATCGATGACGAGATGGTTCGCGTGGTCGTTTTAGCGCCAGAAAACCCGGAAAACCTGTGGTTGGTCGAAGAATGCGCCCGCAAAGGGATCACCGTGGCAGCAGGTCATACGGCTGCTACCTATGAAGAAATGCAGGTGGCAGTAACCCGCGGCGTGCGGCATTTGAGCCACTGTTTCAACGCTATGGGCAACTTGCATCATCGCCAACCCGGCGTCATTGGCGCTGGGTTGACCATGCCGGAACTACGCTGCGAGTTGATCGCGGATAACATTCACGTCCACCCGGCTGTTCAGCAGATCCTTTACCAGGCCAAAGGTCCGTATGGCATGTTGCTGGTGTCCGATTGCACCCGCACAACCGGGCTGCCGGACGGCGAGTATGACCTTGACAGCCGCAGGGTTGTGGTTAAGGATGATATCGTCCGCCTGAGCGACGGGACATTGGCAGGCAGCCGTCTGGCGCTTGACCAGGCGCTGCGTAATTTCAGCACGAATGTTCACCGTCCCTTATCCGAACTGTGGCCGGTCGTAAGTCTTACCCCGGCGCGCACAATTGGGATTGCCCATCAAAAAGGAGTACTGGAATTGGGTCACGATGCCGATTTAGTATTATTGGACGATGCCCACCAGGTCCAATTGACCATGACGGAAGGCAGCATCGTTTACCAGGCGCAGGCATCAAACTTGCAAATTAATGGCTAACCCTGTGAAAGCCTCCCCAACCAGAAATGCTTATATTCCTCTTACATTTCACATGGTTATTGTTAATCCCAAAATGCTATAATCTCTAAAATTGGTTTAAGCGATAAATTTACCAAGGACAATACCCTTATGATGCGATTTGACCGTTTTACGGAACGCGCCCAGGAAGCCGCTCAACGCGCTGCTGAGATTATCCAGCGCTACGGGCATAACCAGATCGACTCCGAACATATCTTGTTGGCGTTGATCGAGCAACCTCAAGGCGTGATTACCCAAATTTTAGAAATATTGAAGGTGGATCCAGCTACGCTTGCCGAGAGGCTTGACTATATCCTGCGCACCAGCCCGAAAGCGAGCATTTTCGGCGGGGGCGCAGGGCAAATCTTTATCACCCCGCGCGTGAAGCGCATTGTGGATCTGGCCAATGAAGAAGCCAGCAAATTGAAGGACGAGTACATCTCGACCGAGCACATCTTCCTGGCAATCCTCAGCGAGCGCAACACGCCGGCAGCCCGTCTGCTGGAAGGCGCGGGCATTACTCGGGAACGCGTGCTGGATGCCGTTATGCAATTACGCGGCGGCCAGCGCGTTACGGACCCGCAGGCGGAAACGCGCTACCGCACATTGGAAAAATACTCACGCGACCTGACTCAACTGGCCCGTGAAGGCAAACTTGACCCGGTCATCGGCCGTGATAAAGAGATTTTGCGGGTAATGCAGGTGCTTTCCCGCCGCACCAAAAACAACCCGGTATTGATCGGAGAAGCGGGCGTCGGTAAGACAGCCATTGTGGAAGGATTGGCCCAAAAGATCGCGTCCAACGATGTGCCGGAAATTCTGATGGGCAAAAGGGTCACTTCACTCGACCTTGGCGCGATGATTGCCGGCAGCCGCTTCCGCGGTGAATTCGAGGAGCGCCTTAAAGCCGCCATCGAAGAGGTGCAGCGCTCAGAAGGCGAGATCATCCTGTTCATTGATGAGCTGCATACCGTGGTTGGCGCTGGGGCAGCCCAGGGGGCGATGGACGCCTCCAACATGCTCAAACCGGCTCTGGCTCGCGGTGAACTCCAGTGTATCGGCGCCACCACGCTGGATGAGTACCACAAACATATCGAAAAAGACTCGGCGCTTGAACGCCGCTTTGCTCCGGTATTTGTGGATGAACCCACCATCGAGGACACTATCCTGATGTTGCATGGTTTGCGCGATCGCTACGAAGCGCACCATAAAGTGCATTTCTCGGATGAAGCGCTGACCGCTGCCGCCCGCCTTTCTTCCAAGTATGTCCCCGACCGCCACCTGCCGGATAAGGCTATCGACTTGATGGACGAAGCCGCTGCCAAATTGCGCGTTGCGCTCTTCTCGCTGCCGCCTGAATTGAAGGACATGAAGACTGAGTTGGATAAATTAATGGCGGAAGAGGAGTTGGCCGGCGTGGAACGCGATTATGAACGCGCTGCCCGCAAGAAAGCGGAACGCCTGCGCCTTGAAGAAGAATTCAACACCCAGCGCGATATCTGGGAGACCGAACACAAGTTGGATGAAGTGGTGGATGTGAATGACATCGCCCAGGTTGTAGCTCAGTGGACGGGCATCCCGGTCAGCCAGATGATGGAATCGGAAGCCGACCGTTTGCTGCACATGGAGGAACGTCTTTCCGAGCGGGTTATTGGCCAGGAAGAAGCGATCAAAGCCATATCCGATGCCATTCGCCGGGCACGCGCCGGTCTCAAAGACCCGCGCCGCCCGATCGGTTCGTTCATCTTCATCGGGCCATCCGGCGTCGGCAAGACCGAGTTGGCTAAAGCATTGGCTGAATTCATGTTCGGCGACGAAGAAGCTCTGGTTCGCCTGGATATGAGCGAATATCGCGAACAACATACTGTCTCGCGCTTATTCGGCGCTCCTCCAGGTTATGTGGGCTACGAGGAAGGTGGTCAATTGACCGAAGCCGTCCGCCGCCGCCCATATCGGGTGATCCTGTTCGATGAAATCGAAAAGGCGCACCCTGAAGTCTGGAATGCACTACTGCAAATCCTGGATGACGGTCGTTTGACCGATGGGCAGGGTCAGTTGGTAGACTTCCGCAATACCGTCCTGATCATGACCAGCAACCTTGGCACCGAGTTTGTTCGCCAGGGCGGCACGCTTGGTTTCCTGCAGGATGCAAGCTCCGATGAGGATCGCATCCAGCACGAAAAGATCCAAAAGGCGCTCAAGACTACCTTCAGGCCGGAATTCCTCAATCGCATCGATGAGATCATCATGTTCTCGCCGCTATCCATCGAGCAGATGTACAAGATCGTCGACCTGCAAATGAAAGAGGTGCGCGAACGATTGGCCGAGCATGGTTTGGATGTGGCCATCACCGAGTCCGCCGTCAAGTGGTTGGCCGAGGTTGGTTTTGATCCCAGCTTTGGCGCTCGGCCGCTGCGGCGCGCCTTGCAAAAACACATCGAAAGCCCGCTATCAGTCAGTGTTCTGGCTGGCCAATTCCAAAAAGGCGACACGGTCATCGTCGACCTGGATGTGGAAAACAAGCAGTTGGTTTTCCGAAAATCAGAAGAAGCCAAAAAGGAAGAGCCGGCTACGGTTTAGCAGGCGAATATCTCGTCTGACTGCAGGAGCGTCCAAATGGGCGCTCCTGTTTTTTGCATTGCGACGGAGCGCAGCGCAGGGAGCAATCTGCGATGATGGGGCAAGGTCTTTCACCCACAGGGTGCTCTGTGAGCGACCTACCCCCTCGGTTACCAGGCCGGTGGAGACCTGCGGTCATGCTGCGCGCTCGGTCTGAGACCGGCGCGATCATAAGCCCCTTTCAGTAGTCAGGCCAGTGGAGACCTGCGATCATGCTGCACGCGCGGTCAGGAGTCCGGCGCGATCATAAGTTAATTGACATTCCTGCCCTCCTCCTTTATACTTGCAGTTTGGATGGTCGACCGTTCAATAACCCTGGTTGCCATCAGCCCCTCAGGAGGTACCTTGAAAAAAGCGCTCATTACCGGCATCACCGGCCAGGACGGCTCCTATCTGGCTGAGTTGTTGCTGCATAAAGGCTACGAAGTTCACGGAATTATCCGCCGGGCCAGCACCTTCAATACCCGCCGCATTGATCACATTTACCATGATCCGCACCCCAACGGCGGCGAGGTGAATCTACACTTGCATTACGGCGATGTCTCGGTTGCCGAGACCATTTCCAACATCATTTACAACGTGCGCCCTGACGAAATTTATCACTTGGCAGCTCAGAGTCATGTACGTGTCAGCTTCGACATGCCGGAGTACACCGGCGATGTCACCGGATTGGGCACCATCCGCATATTGGAAGCTGTGCGCAAGAGCGGTTTTGACGAACGCTTCTACCAGGCATCCTCCAGCGAAATGTTTGGCGCAGCCAAGCCACCGCAAAATGAATCCACGCCCTTCGAGCCGCGCAGCCCCTATGCAGCTGCCAAGGTGTACGCCTACTGGGTCACCCGTAATTACCGCGAAGGTTACGGGGTATTCGGCAGCAACGGCATCCTTTTCAACCATGAATCACCCCGCCGCGGCGAGACCTTTGTCACCCGCAAAATTACCCGCGCAGTGGCAGCCATTAAAGCCGGCAAACAGGAACATTTGTACCTTGGCAACCTGGACGCCAAACGCGACTGGGGTTACGCCCCGGAATTCGTCGAAGCCATGTGGATGATTCTGCAGCAGGATAAGGCAGATGATTATGTCATCGGCACAGGTGAAACTCATTCGGTACGCGAGTTCCTGGATGAAGCCTTCGCTTATGTTGGATTGAAGTGGGAAGATTATGTGCGCATCGATCCGCGTTATTTCCGCCCGACCGAAGTGGATTATTTGCTGGCGGATGCGTCAAAAGCCAACCGTATGCTGGATTGGCAGCCTCAGGTGCGTTTCCATGAACTGGTCAAGATCATGGTAGACGCCGACCTGGAACTGGCCGGCCTGACCTGTCCTGGTGAAGGACGCAAAATCCTCGAAGAACGGTTTGGTGGCTGGCACCGCTGGGATAGCCAGGTCGTCTCTATGGAAAGGTAAGAATAATCAGTTTAGCGGGTCAGAATTTGGCATCCAAATTCTGACCCGCTTTTTTTATCCCTTAATCACAATCACCGGCTGCAGGCGGGCAACCTTACGCGCTATCCCGGCCGCATGGACAGTTTCGACCACTTCATCCACATCTTTATAGGCGCGCGGGGCTTCTTCAGCCAACCCGGGCAGCGACCCGGCGCGAATGTGAATGCCATCTGCTTCCAGTTCATGGCGCAGCCGGTCGCCGCGCACCTCGCGTTTAGCCTGGCTGCGGCTCATCACCCGGCCGGCGCCGTGACAACTGGATCCCCATGACCGCGACATACTTTCAGTAGTACCAACCAGCACCCAGGAAGCGGTGCCCATGCTGCCTGGCACCAACACGGGTTGACCGATCGAACGGTATACATCCGGTAATTCTGGCGAACCTGGGCCAAAGGCGCGCGTGGCGCCCTTGCGGTGCACGCACACCTTCACTTTTTTCCCATCCACAAGGTGAGTTTCTATTTTCCCCATATTGTGTGCAATGTCATATACCTGATGCAGCCGCCAGTTACCAAACACACCTGCCAGCGCTTCCTCAAATGCCAGGCGGGCCGCATGCGCCAGTAGCTGACGGTTGCAGAAAGCGTAATTGGCCGCTGACCGCATGGCAGCCAGATAATCTTTCCCCTCCGGACTGTCCAGCGGGGCACAGACCAGTTCACGATCCGGTAACTTTATACCGTAGCGGTGGACAGTGCTTTGCAGCTCCTGCACGTAGTCGGTGCAGATCTGGTGACCGAAGCCGCGCGAACCGCAGTGGATTTGCAATGCCAGCATGCCTTCCTGCAACCCCATGGTTTGAGCTGCCCGGGCATCGAACACCCGGTCAACCACGTCCACCTCGATAAAGTGGTTACCCGCGCCTAATGTCCCCAACTGGTTCAAACCGCGCTTCTTGGCCTGGGAACTGACCCTGGTTGGGTCGGCGCCATCCAGGCAGCCAGCTTCTTCGGTGCGCAGCAAATCCTCCTCGGTGGCTAAACCTTTTCGCAAAGCCCAACGGGCGCCAAGCCGGCATACCTGGTCCAACTCGGCGTCTTTGAGGTGATATTCCCCGGCAACCCCCACCCCGCTCGGGCAACGCCGGTTAAGTGCATCCGCCAAATTCGACAAGACAGGTTCAACCGCCCCCAAATCAATCTGTGATCCGAGCAAGCGCACACCGCAATTGATATCATACCCGATGGCGCCCGGTGAAACCACTCCGTCCGTTATGCGTGTGGCGGCCACCCCGCCAATCGGAAAACCGTAGCCCTGATGCATATCGGGCATGACCACTACCGGCTGCATCACCCCGGGAAGGGTGGCAGCGTTTATGGCTTGCTCCAGTGATCGGTCTCCAAGCGCATCTTCCAACAGGCGGTGGGTGACAAAAAGACGCACGGCCACGCGCATATCGTTTCGGTAAGATTGTGGGATCTCCCACTCATAATCATTAATTTTGTTGATATCCTGTAACCGGATCATGCCGTTTCTTCCTTTCCGCCTTGTTTGACTCCTGCTGCGGCTTTTTCGCTAGACGTCAAACACGATGGTTGTTTCCAGACCAGCTTCAACCGGCCTGATCTCGAGGTTATGGAAGGTCACAGCCTTGATGCTTTTCTGCAATTCGAGCAGCGGCGCGCCTGCCAACCGGGCGTGCAGCTTTAGGCCATCCAATTTCAATTCAAACCGATCGAACCCGACGGAATCCAGTTCCATTTCGTATAATATTGAATTCAAGAAAGCAACCAGCAAGCTTTCATTATCATCTGCGCTGACCATTATGGTGCGCTCCAGGCGCCTATCATGGCGTAATCGTGCACCCATCAGAGCGATCATGCCGAGGGCTGCCTGTTGCATCAGTCCTGTCAAATCCGGCGCCCAGACCTGTAGCGCCCAGTCAGCCGTATGCTGAATTTCCTTATAACCGGAACGCATCGTCATTTACCTCAATCTCGCTTTATAATTATAAGATATGAGTTCTCGCATGGATCGACTTGAAAGCCGCTTGCAGGCCTTGATCGAGAGTAGCTTGAACCGCCTGCCGTGGCGGAATGCACAGCCGCGTCTGGTAACTGACGTGGTATCCTCTTTGCGCGCACAACTCGCATTGGATGACCGCTCGACCGAGCCACTGCCAGACAGCTTCAACCTGTTCATGCACCCGGAGAATTGCAAGGCCTGGGAAGCCCATCCGGATTGGGTGAATTGGCTGAACCAGGTGCTGCTTGACATGGCAGTCGAGAGTAACCGCAGCTACGCCCGGGATCCGGAAATTCGCATCATTCCTGATTCAGACCTGGATGGAAAAAGTATCCGGACGGTGCTGACTTATCAGGATGTGAATGTTAACTCAACCGCTGTCATGGCGACCGAGTCTGATCCAATCGAAACCACCCCACCTGAAACCTGGTCTGGGCCTTATCTGATGCTGGAAAATAGTAAAACGTACCCCATCAACCAAACCGTAGTAAATATAGGAAGGCGGGAAAACAACGACCTGGTGCTGCCAGACCCGAGAGTATCCCGCGAGCACGCCCAGATACGCCTTATCCACGGCGAGTGCGTCCTTTTCGATCTCAATTCTACCGGCGGCACCTCAGTTAATGGCCGCCGCGTGAATACCCACAACCTGCGACCGGGGGATGTGATTTCATTTGCGGGGATTAACATCATTTTTGGCCAGGAAACACCTGCTGGCTCGCAAACCACTGGCACCTCTCCGGCTCATCTATCCTCTTGAGACAGAACAATTTATGAGTGGAATCGTAGTACTGATTATTCGCATTTTACTTGCAATTGCGCTTTACGCTTTTTTGGGCTGGGCGTTGTACACCATCTGGCGCGACCTGCGGGTTCAGACGCTAATTTTGGCCGCGCAGAAAGCACCCGCTATCACGCTGACGCGTATCGGCATGGACGAGTTCGAGCCAGCCAGCTTTCAAAAATCTGAAATTTTCATCGGGCGCGAGCAAACCTCAACGTTACCCCTCCTGGATGAAACGGTTTCGGGCCGCCACGCGCGCCTGGCTTATCGTCACAATCAATGGTGGGTAGAAGATTTAAAATCGACAAACGGCACCTTCCTCAACGAAGAACCGGTCAACACCATGACGGTGCTGGTCTCCGGCGATGAGATTCGGGTCGGCCAAACCGTCATGCGGGTGGAAATTGCGCCGAAAGAATAAATCGGGCCTGAGCGGCATCAGATTGTAAATGGACACAACCCTCTCAAAGGAATGATCATGGAAGAAAAACCCATCCTCGGCATTATAGGCGGTTCCGGATTTTACGATTTTCCAGGGTTGCAGAATATTCAAACCGTGGAAGTTGACACGCCGTATGGCAAACCCAGCGCCCCCATCGTAACCGGCACCTTGCATGGGCGCCGGGTGGCGTTTTTAGCACGTCACGGACTGGGACATACCCTGACGCCAGCCGAGGTCAATTACCGGGCGAATATTTATGCACTCAAAGCGCTGGGCGTTCAATTTGTGGTCGGGGTCAGCGCCTGTGGTTCACTGCGCCACGATTTCATCCCCGGTCACATGGTCGTCCCGGATCAACTGGTCGATTTTACCCGAGGGCGCACCTCCTCATTTTTTGGCGACGGGCTGGTGGCCCATATTGGCGTGGCTGACCCGGTGTGCAAGGAATTATCCGCGCTGCTGGTGACAGCGGCTGACCAGAGTCAGGCCAATGTGCACAAAGGTGGCGTGTTCATCACCATCGAAGGGCCGCGCTTTTCGACACGTGCCGAGTCCAACCTTTTCCGCGCCTGGGGCATCTCCATTATCGGGATGACCGCCTGTCCGGAGGCCTTTCTGGCGCGTGAGGCTGAATTAAGTTACGCCATCCTGGCGCATATCACCGATTACGACGTCTGGCACATCACCGAAGCTCCAGTCAGCGTTGAAATGGTGATACGCACATTAAGCGAAAACACTCAGAAAGCCAGTGAAACCATATCAAACCTGGTCAAACTGCTGCCGGAGAGAGCAGATTGCAGTTGCACCCACGCCCTGGCGGACGCCATCATTTCTAACCGGGCGCATATCCCTCCCGAAGCCTTGCAAAAATTGGGTTTGCTGGTGGAGAAGTATCTGCCTTCGTGAGCTTCCTGTTTCCCCCCTCCATTTCAGCGCAAGATTCCATTCAACGCCGGTTGATGTTCCTGGCGGGCATATTCTTGTTCCTGTATTCCGCAGCGCTGACCCTTTCACCGGCGGTTCGCGTGCATTCCTGGGCGGCAGATTTCCGCTGGCAGCATTGGATGGGTTATTTCGGTTGGCTGGCAGGCTTTTCTCTCCTTTACCGCCAGCTCAACCACCTGTCTCCCGACCACGATCCCTATTTACTGCCGATCGCCAGCCTGCTGAGCGGTTGGGGGCTGCTCACTATCTGGCGGCTGGATAATTTCCTGGGTTTGCGCCAAACCCTATGGATGATTCTAGGTTTGGCCGTTATTTATTTGCTGCTGAAGTTCCCCCATTGGATCGATGCTCTGCGACGCTATAAATACATCTGGTTGTCCGCTGGTTTGGGTCTGACCGCGCTGACCTTCTTCTTCGGCACCTACCCTGGCGGAGATGGGCCGCGGTTGTGGTTGGGATGTTGCGGTCTCTACATTCAGCCTTCTGAGCCGCTGAAACTGCTATTGATCATCTATCTGGCCGCTTATCTGGCCGGGCAGGTATACATCACCCTCAGCCTGCCGCAATTGCTGGCTCCCACGTTGATCCTGGCTGGCGCCGCGATAGCCTTGCTGGTAGCCCAGGAAGACCTTGGGACGGCTACCCTGATTATTGCCATCTACACGATTGTGGTTTACCTGGCATCGGCTCGCCGGAGGGTTCTTGGCATCAGCCTGGGTTTGCTGCTGGCAGCCGCGATTGCGGGATACGCCATATTTCCTGTGATCCGCGTCCGTGTGGATACCTGGTTGAATCCATGGCTCGACCCCGGGGGAAATTCCTATCAGCTGGTTCAGTCTTTCCTGGCTATTGCAACCGGCCGCATCTTCGGAACCGGGCCAGGTCTGGGGAGTCCAGGCTTGATCCCGGTAGCCCAATCCGATTTCATCGCCGCTTCCATTTCAGAAGAAATGGGGCTGATTGGTTTGGTTGGCATCTTACTGCTGGTTGGCCTGTTCGTATTTCGCACGTTCAGTATCGCCATGCGAGCAGCAAATAATTTTCACCGCTTCCTGGCGGCCGGCCTTGGCTGTTACTTCGCTATCCAGTCCATATTAATCATTGGCGGGAACATTCGCATTCTACCCCTGACGGGAGTCGCTTTGCCGTTTGTATCGTATGGCGGATCATCGTTGTTGACAACTTTTACGGCCCTCGGTCTGCTATTGGTCATCAGCAGCAATGAAGAAACAGCTTCTCCAGAGTTGCCCCGCCTCCGACCTTATCTGGTGACTGGAGCGGCGATTGCGGGGGCGCTGATGGTGCTTGCCCTGGCCGCGGGGTGGTGGTCGGTAGTACGCTCCGATGACCTGCAATTTCGTACTGATAACTTGCGCTGGACAATCCATGAACGCTACGTCCCGCGCGGTTCACTGCTTGACCGCTCAAACGAACCGATTTCCATCACGACCGGTCAGCCGGGCAGCTATACGCGCAGCTTGTTGTACCCCGCGCTAGGGACGACCATCGGCTATTCCGATCCAATTTTTGGCAAGGGCGGACTGGAAGCCGGCCTTGATGGGTATCTCTCCGGCTTACAAGGCAATGCAGCCTCCACCATTTGGCTGGCCGAGTGGATCTACGGTCAACCCCCGTCCGGGCTGGATGTGCGTTTATCCATCGATCGCGACTTGCAAAGCAGGGTAGATGCAGCCCTTGCCGGCAAAATCGGGGCGGCGGTTATCCTCAATGCAAAAACCGGTGAGGTGTTGGCAATTGCCTCACAGCCGTCGTTTGACCCCAACCGGATGGACGAAAAATGGGAGGAGTGGCGTACGGATCCGGATGCGCCATTATTAAATCGGGTAACCCAGGGCGCATACCCGCCCGGAAGCATTCTTGGGCCGTTTCTGTATGCCCGCGTCAAACCAACCCTGGATCGCGACCCAGAGCAGCTGAGTTATTCGCTGGATGGTAATACTCTGACTTGTGTTCGCGCAGCTGCCGTTCCACTTACCTGGGAAACTGTTGTAGCTGCTGGTTGTCCGGGCGCGCTGGTGGAACTGGGCGCGCGTTTGTCGAATAGTCAGATGCACGATTTATTTCTGGATTTTGGCTTCTTCAGCTCACCTGAATTTGAACTCCCTACGATTGCCCCATCGCTTGACCAACCCGTGGCAGACACCGTTTTGGCATCCCTCGGGCAGTCAGGCTTGAAGGTGACGCCGCTCCAAATTGCCCTGGCAACGGCTCAACTAAGTAATTCAGGTATGCGGCCAACCCCACTCCTGGCATCTGCGGTCCGCACCCCCCATCAGGGTTGGGTGGTGCTGCCAACCGGGCGTGCAACAACGGTGGATGGCATGTACGCCCCGCCAGACAGTTTGAAAACAGATCCCACCTCCGGGCTACCGGTTTGGGATGCCATTGGTCAGGCGCGAACAGATGACGGTCGCCCCATAACCTGGTACATCAGCGCCACCGTCAATTCCTGGCCGGGCTCTCCACTGGCGCTGACATTGGTGCTGGAAGAGGACAATCCGGAACAGGCTGAGCAGATCGGCCGTGAACTGATGTTTGCGGCACTCAATCCCTAGAAAGCGCCTACAGGCACTCAGTGGGTAGGCCCGCCGCGCAGCCAGAAGATATAAATGTCATGCTCCCACACTCACAGTGCACCCTTCGGACGGGCACTCTGCGGGTGAACGAAGTGAAGCACCTCGAACCTTGCGAAGAGACCCTTCGCTGCGCTCAGGGTGACATTTTATTTCCAAATTGATTACTGACGATTAGCGCCATCCTGCTCACAGGGTGTATAAACTGCAGGCGCCGCGCGTTGAAATGGGCTTTATTCTTTCATACCAACGGGGAAGACGATCCTGATCCCACCAGATCCCTCAATGCTGGCTCGGCGTTTTCAAATGCAAATTGGAATCCCAGGTCGCTCAAACGGGTCGGTACCCCACGCCAGGAATCCAGGACAACGCTACTCAATTCACCCAGCGCGAGTCGCATGGCAAAAGCAGGCACCGGAAACCAGTACGGCCGGCGTAAAACCCGGCTGATCATCCTCCCCAGGTCTGCGTTACGCACCGGTTGGGGGGACATCAGATTAAAAGCGCCTGAAGCATCCCGGTTGTTGATTAAATAAGCAATCGCGTTCACTTCGTCATCGATGTGAATCCAAGAGATATACTGCCTGCCGTTTCCAATCGGTCCGCCGACGAACATACGGAATGGAAGCAGGAACATTCTTAAAATAAACGCTCCGCGCTCGAACACCACGCCTGAGCGAATCACCACCCGCCGGATACCCAGTTCTTCGGCTGCGCGGGTTGAACCCTCCCAACGCTGGCAGAGGCTACCCTGGAAATCCGAACCAGGCGGACTGGATTCATCCAATAGCGTATCGCCACTGGCCCGGTAGTATCCGACTGCCGAAGCCTGCACCAAAACTTCCGGGCGTTTTTCTGCCTGGGTTAACGCCTCCATGATGGCCTGACCCACGAGGAGCCGGCTGGTAACCAACGCTTCCTTGCGCTTGCGTGTCCACAAACCGCCGCCAAGGTTGACCCCTGCCAGGTTGACGATCGCATCTGTTTCGTCGATCAGGCTGCCCCAGCCGGCGGCGCTGCGACCATCCCACCGCACAAACCGTACTCCGTGGGGGCCGGAATGCGCATCAGGGTTACGGCTGAGAACCGTTACTGTATGGTTGTCAGCCAGCAATTTCCGGGTTAATGCCGTTCCAATCAGACCGCTGCCGCCAGCCAGTAGAATGTGCATTTCAACCTCCTCGCCCTGCGAACGAGCTAACCGCAAACTTTTCCCGATTTCGAAAATAATTGTGAATGGTTGAATGAAACTATCTTAACACCTTAGCAAGATACTCACAACTCTCTCCTGACACCCGTGCTATAATCAGCCGAAAGAGTAGAAAATGAGCGAAAACGTGCTGGTTCTCAACGCCAACTTTGAGCCGATCAACGTGTGCAATTTGCGACGAGCAATCGGCCTGATACTAGCGGAACGGGCTGCGCTGGTGGTAAATGGCCGGGGGGTTATTCACTCCATCAACAGCACTTTTCCGCGCCCATCGATCATTCGGCTACAAAAGATGGTACAGCGGCCGCGTACCAGGGTACGGCTGAACCGCCGCGAAATCTTCCGCCGTGACAACTTCACCTGCCAGTATTGCGGCAAACGCTCGCTCGACTTGACCATCGACCATGTAATTCCTCGACATCTGGGCGGGCAGCACACCTGGAAAAATGTCGTTACCGCCTGCGCCTCATGTAATCACCGCAAGGGCGGCCGGCGTCCCACAGAAGCTAACATGGCACTGCTGCACAACCCGGCGGAACCTCCCGGTTCAGCGATTTACGTCTTTGGGCGGCACCTGACGGAATATGCAGAATGGGAGCCGTTTCTAAACGGCTGGTAACGTCGAAAAACCACCCATTTACCCATCCTCGTCAGAATAAAAAGCAGGTAAAAAAGGGGGCTGTCTCAAAAGAATAAATTTGTCATTTATTCCACTACATATGCGGGATGGGGTGGAACCCATCCCCTACAGGTAGGGGCGAGTTTCCACGCCCACCCGCTTTTGAGACAGCCTCAAGGTGAAAGTTTAGAAATCTTGTTAGCCGCAGCAATCCGAGTTGCTTCAGACAGCTTCTAAATCCAATTTTTTCTTACGAAGCCGGAGCCTCGGGTTGCGACGGAGCAGACGTCTTTTTCTGATGGCGGAAAATTAACACGGCGGTTGCAGCGACGGCGATCACCGCCATGATGGTCTGGTTGATATTGATGCCTGCCACGGGAGACGGATCGAGCCGCAGAAACTCCAGAAAAAACCGGCCCACCGGGTAGATAACCAGGTAAGCCAGGAAGATGTCGCCGGTTTTCAAACGATCGCCAAATTTACGACTGATCCACAAGAGCACTGCCATATTGATCAGGTTATAAATGGCCTCATAAGCAAAAAGTGGGTGGTAAGTGGCTTGATCGATGTATTCGGGCAGCCGGTGAGCTTCATCAATGGTGAGCGCCCAGGGCAAATCCGTCGGCGCACCATATAATTCCTGGTTTACATAATTACCAAGGCGCCCGATGGCCTGTGCCAGGGCCAGCCCGGGAGCAATGATGTCCGTCCAGGCGCCGAAGTTCATTTTTCGCTTGCGCGCATAAAGCCACAAAGCCACCGCTCCGCCAATGACTGCGCCAGGGATGCCCAGGCCGCCTTTCCAGATGGCGATTGCGTCCAACGGATGAGTCAGGTAATACCAGGTGGTAATGCCTTGCGCCACCAGGGAAGCAGACGGGGTCAGAATATGCCACAACCGCGCACCAATAATGCCGCCAATAATTAACCAGGGGAACATATCCCAAACAACATCTGAATTGATTCCACGGCGCTTGGCTTCCTTTGTGGAGAGCCATGCGGCGGCCAACGCGCCGAGCATGATCAAAACACCATATAGTTGGATGGTCAACGGGCCGATCTTGAAACTACTTGGCATGGTAAGTTAAACCTTCCTCTGGAATAATTCTCCAGCCCATAGGGGCTGGCTGCTAAATAAGATCGTTTTCTGCCGCAGCCTGTTTTCGCACCAGCCAGATCCGCTGCAGGGCAGTCAGATTGCCCAGAATAGCCAGGATCCACAGGGCAATAATTGGCCGGTTGAACAGTAGACTCAATACGATCACAATATAGCGTTCCACCCGGGTCATCAGGCCAGCGGTCACCTTGAAGTTTGCCGTCTCGCCGCGCGAACGCGTGTAGGACACCATCACCGACCCGGCAGCCGCAGCATAGACCAACATCACCGGCAGCCAGAGCTGCTGATTTGAATAATAAATCAACAATCCGCCGAGCAGGAACAACTCGGCATAACGGTCAACCACCGAGTCCAGAAATCCCCCGAAACGGGAGGTCTTGCCGCGAAGCCGGGCCATGGTGCCATCCAGAGCGTCGAAGGGTCCCATGACCATAACCACCACCCCGCCCCACAGCATCTCGCCGCGAGCCAGCAGGTAGGCAGCCCCGATATGACCAGCCAGACCCAGCAGCGTCATGGCGTTGGGCGTGAGGCCAATGTTGTTCAAAAAAGCCCCGATCGGATCGAGAACGCCCTTAAAACGAACGCGCAGAAGGTCTGAAAAGGTCTTCGGAGACTTTTGTGGAACGGGTTGATCCATCCGCTACCTGGCCGGGAAATGAAAGGGTAGAACCGCGCGCGGCTCGGAAGCAATCTTACCACATCTGGCGTGGCTTATTCTTCCGAATTTTCACTATCCGGATCGTCTTCCTCAGGAGGATCGACCAATACTTCTCGATCCTTCCCGCCGCCCAGGGGAGGACCAACAATACCCATTTCTTCCAACTGGTCGAGCAGCCGTGCAGCCCGTGGGAAACCAATCCGTAACCGGCGTTGCAGCAGAGAAGCGCTGGCACGCTGGGCTTTGGTCACCAGCTCAACTGCCATTTGTATCAGGTCGTCGCCACCTTCGCTCTCATCCTGTACCATCCCCTCCCACGGCGGGGCTTCAGCGGGTTTGACGGCCTGTTTTTTCTGCCAATATTCGATTACGCTATCGATTTCCTGGTCTTTGAGGAGCACACCCTGAGCGCGTTGCGGCGTTCCAACCTCAGGATTCAGAAACAACATATCACCGCGGCCAAGCAGCGATTCGGCGCCGTTGACATCTAGAATCACGCGGGAATCGATGGATGAAGCGACTGAAAATGCAATGCGCGATGGAAAATTAGCTTTGATTAATCCGGTAACCACGTCTGTGCTTGGGCGCTGCGTCGCTACTACCAGGTGAATACCGACCGCGCGCGCCATTTGCGCCAACCGCACAACAGCGTGCTCGGTCTGGTCGGGTGCGGACATCATCAAGTCTGCCAGTTCGTCCACCAGTACCACAATCCGCGGCAGGGTAACCTGTTTGCGCCGTTCCTGTTTGCGGTTGAATGAATCCAGGTCGCGGGCGCGCGCCGACTCCAGCAGCCGATAGCGTTGATCCATTTCAGCCAGCGCCCATTTCAAAACAGCCAGCATGCGCTCCAACTGAGTTTCGACTTTGCCCATGATGTGCGGCAGGCCATTAAAGCGCATCAATTCAACCATTTTTGGGTCAAGCACAGCCAGACGCAGGGTTTCAGGTGAATTGTTCATCACCAGGCAGGTGATGATGGAAGCCAGACAAACCGACTTTCCGGATCCGGTTGTGCCTGCGACCAGCAAGTGCGGCATACGCGTCAGGTCAGCCACCACCGGCTGCCCGGATACATCCCGCCCGAGCGCCAGAGCCAACGGAGAGCTCAAGTTCTTAAACTCCTGGGCTTCGATGATCGTTCGCAGGCGCACCAGCGCCGTGGAAGTGTTGGGTACTTCGATACCGACATAGGAATGTCCCGGTACAGGCGCCTCGATGCGCAGTCGTTCAGCAGCCAGTGAAAGCGCCAGGTCTTTGGAAAGTCCTGAAATTTGTGAAACGCGTACCTTTTGCTTTTGTGGTTGACCATCCGGGCCTGCCCGTTCCACGAAACCGGGTTCAACCGCAAACTGAGTGACGGTAGGACCGACCCGGTAACCAATGACTCGCGAAGGCACACCGAATTCAGCCAGGGTTTTTTCGATCTTCGTGGCCACCGCCAAAATCCGCTCTTCATCCAGCCCGTTCTTCTCGTCTTGCGCAAGCAGGCTGAGGGGCGGCAGTTCGGTCACGTGCTGTCGATCAACCACATTAAGTGGAATCCCGCCTGCTGGTTCAACCGCGGGCCCAGCCGGGTGGACCGCTGGCACCTCAATATCAGGTTCTTCAATAGGTTCCTGGTTGATCCAGGCTTCAACCTTGTGCAGCAGCCTGCGGCTTAACCCGCTGGTCACCATACCCAACCAGGCTAACAAAACCAGCAGCAGCAGGCTGCTCCAGGGTAATGGCAATAAAAAGGAGACCATCCGGGCCAGTCCCCAACCAATGATGCCGCCATCCAGCCCGGCTTCGGCGCGCTCGAGCGACAGGCCGCCAAAGAACGCCAGCAGCGCCATAATGAAAAAGGTCATAAACTCAAGCGCCAGAACCCGACCCAGGTCCAGGCGGCTGGCTCGCTCAGGCTGATGGCGCAGCGCGGCAATCCCCAAAAAAGCGGTTAAAAAAATAATTGCATAGCTGCCTGCGCCGGTCCAATGTTTTAGAAACGCGCCCCAGGGTGAGATAAAAGTCCCCTGGCTCAAATTAAGCAGCGCCAATGCAGTCAGAGCGCTGAGCGCCAGCAGAACTACCCCCAGAACATCCCAGCTATACCGCTCAAAACGCAGCCAAATCCGGCCCAGGACCTCCATGAACGAAGGGGACACGGTGTCCGATTCTGGCGGGGGGGCTGAACTACTCCGGGAATTTTTTTTGCGAGGTGCTGCTCCGCTCATTCGGTTTGAACCAAACCAAGTCCTAAACGCCGCCGCTCAGTATCGATATGCAAGATCCGAACGACCACATCCTGCCCGATCTCGATAAAATCTGAAAACTGTGAATATTCCGTGGGCAACTTAATCGACGAAAGATGAATCAAGCCCTCCACCCCCTCTTCCAGGCGTGCAAACGCCCCAAAGCGAGTGGTGGATGTGATTGTGGCCGGGACAACGTCGCCGGGCTTGTAGCGTGCGTTCAATGTTTCCCATGGGTTGGGCGTCATGCGTTTCAGACTGAGTGCAATGCGTGAGTTCTCCTCACATACCTGCAGCACGATAACCTTTACTTCATCGCCCACCGAAAGAACGTCGCTGGGATGATGCACCCGTCCCCAGGAAAGCTCGGACACATGGATCAAACCCTCGACGCCGCCAAGGTCAATGAATGCGCCAAAATCGGTGACGTTGGTCACTTGGCCGGTAAGGATGGCGCCTTCTTCCAGCGCATCGAAGATGACCCGGCGTTTGCCCTCGCCTGCGAGCGCAGCTCGTTCGGAAAGTACTATTCGTTCCTGAGCTTTTTCACACTCGATCACTTTCAGTTCAATATCCCGCTCGACGTAAGCGGCTAAGACGCTTCTGCGCTCCTCTTCCCCCGCAGTATTGGGCATGTCAATCAGATGCGACACCGGTACAAATCCCTGTATTCCGCATCCCTGCACGAGCAATCCACCCCGGTTGAAACCATGCACCTTGAGGCAGACAATTTCATCCTGCTCGTAAACTCGCTGGACAAATGCCCAATCAACTGCTGTAACCGATGGTTGAGCCGCTGCCCGGCTGCCAGCCTCCTTTCGAGGCGTTTGGTAAGATTCTTCATCCGAAAGAACTGCAGACCACCAGCTTTCATCCGGAAGTTCTGGAATTTCCCCTTCCGGAATTGATGCCTCTCGTTTGATCAACATTAATTCACCTCCCCAAGTGCCTTACAAATAATACCCTACAGACAATTGTATAGGCAGCGTGAAATTTATTACAACTCGATTTGACTGCCATTTTGGTTTTCCATCTCCTTGATTTCTTTGGCAACCGCTTCGATGGCTACCCGCTGCTTGCGGTACAGGTCAGCTTCGGACATGGCCAACCGCATTGCAATCTCGCGAACTTTCTTTCCTTCCAAAAATTTTAACTCGAGAATATTATACAAAATCCACTCCCCGGTAAAACGCCGTTCACCCTCAGGTTTTACCCGTTCAATCCCTTCCCGCAGGATAGCGCGCAGAGCATTGGACGAATTTCCTTCGTGGGTTTCAGCCTTGTCTTTGACCACCTGAAGGTTCATCAAAGGGCTTTCGGTTAATTTTGGCCCGCCCCAGTAATGGGTCAGGGCATCCTTGACCCATTGGGTAAACTCGCTCTTTGCTTCCTGGGCTTCAGATGCTAGTACTTTCGATTGGTCAAAGCGGCCGGCCGCCCGCAGTTGTTGGATGAAAGCTGCCTTGGTGGACAGCTCGCCCAATGATTGGAACACCTGCTCCTGCAGACGACGGTCATTGAGCGCCAGTGCAATCCGTTCGGAAAATGCGTTCAAATCGTCCAACTGCTCTTCGTCCAGCGCTTCGATCGCGCCCTCTGATATGCCCAAAATCCCGAGCATACTCACATCGCCATCCTCATTTTGGTCATACAAAGGAACCAGGATGTCGCTGCCCCACTGAAAAAGCTGATAAAAATCGCTGGTGTCCGGGAAAAAGCGAGACAGGTCTGTATTAACCTTTTCCCGGTCAAAGAATGTTTTGCCAACCTTTACCGCCAGCTCAAGGCCATCCGGGTTTAACGCGGCAACATACGCGCCTGGCGCCTGAAGCCGGTCGCATAAGCCGGAAAGGATCATTTCGATAAACTGGCGCAAGTCGTTACGGGTGACTAATCGATCTTCCAGGCCGACCAACACTTCGATTTCGGCCTTGTCATTGCCATAAAACAGCCAGCGCTCCAGGTACGGGAAAATCAAGGTGACCAGGTACTCGCCAACCAATATCGTGGCGACCATGACGATGGGTACAAAAGTGTTATAAGCCAATCCAAGTGGTTCACCCGCGCGACGGACAACCGTGGCAAAGGTCAGCGTAAAGCTGGCGACCACCGGTCCGCGCAAAATCCATTTGAAAAGACGGCTCTTGACCCGCCGGTCTGGCAGCGATACGCCAAAAAACGCCACCGAATAGGACATGATGATCACCAGGCCGCCCACGAATATATTTGAAACGACTGCCACCAGCCAGAAAATAATCGAATGACGGGCTGCAAAACCCGAACTGAACAACAAGAAAGGAAACGAACCCAAAGTTGGGGCAATAGCGCCGATCAATAGATAAACCATGCGCCGCTTTCCGGATGCCGTGGCCGAACGCCGGTATGCCCGGATAAAGTTGTACCAGGACATGACCATCGCCAACAGGTAGAACAGGATGAAGACGTCCGTGAGCCAGGTCGGTTCTAAAAACGGTGCTGTTTTCTCCGACTGTTCCAAGGGCCCAACCAGCCATCCCAGCGCCAGCGCGACCAGGAAAAACAGCGAAATAAGGTAGAAAAAGCGGATAGCCCAGCGGCGTTTGCCTTTACTCGGTTTTCCGGTAGTTGCCAGAACCCCATCCGAGAAATGCAAATAGGAGGATGGCAGAAAAACGATACCTATCCACTGCACCTGCAACCAAAATTCCAGGCGCGCCGGTGACTCCGCCACACTGGCGAGCGCTTCAGCGGCATAAATGATTACCAGACAAGCCAAAATAATCGAAAATGAACGAGCGACTCTCACCCGCAGATTGAAGGTCAACGAATATAACAGCAGAGAGAAGGCGGTGATGGCAATGCCTGCCATCAAAATTTGGTTTATCGGTATCAGTACGTTCAAGGGGGCTGACTTTCTACAGCAAGAACCTCATTGGGTTCTTTCAGCGCATCAGGCGGGAGAAAAACAACGCAATGTCTTGATTGGCATAATACTGGTCGTTGTAACCGCAGAACTCATAGCCCAGCTTAAAGGCCAGGCGTACCGCAGCTACATTTTTAGACGACATTTCCAAAACGATGCGGCGGAACCGGCGTTGGCTGGCCCAATTTTGGGTCGAAAGCAGCAGCGCACTGGCAATCCCTTCGCGGCGGTTGTGCTCCGCTACCGCCAGGTCGGTTATCCAGGCGGTACCTTGTGTTTGCTGATCCTGAATGCTGGCATACCCTACCGGTTGATTCCCCAGGACAGCCATTAGGATAACGGCGGCTTTTTTCCATGTTTCGACAATTTGGTCGTGGGTGTGCGGGTATTCGATGCGGATGGAACGCGGCAGGCGGATCTCTCGAAAGCTGATAGACATTTGCCCGGTATCGAAAGAACGGTCCATTTGCCAGACGTAATCCGTTTTACTGGAATGTTCGATGCCAGCCAGGACAGCTAAATCTGTGGTCAATGCAGGACGGATTTCGATTTCAGGCATGGAGTTTCCTCAGGGTGCAATGATGCGTGTGTTGACGATACAGGCCGGGAAGACGTTGTTGGCATTATCGCGCACGACCAGCCGCAACAAGTAGTCTCCCGGGGTAAGCAGGGTGGTGTCCCAGCGTCCGCTGCCCTCGCCGCCCATCGGCTGATCGATGATGGGCGATTCGCCGGCCGCAATAGTCGTCCAGGTGGTGGAACCGGGTTGGGTGTATTCGAACTGGTAAAACCCGAGATTCGGCACACTGACCGTCCCGCGCAGAATTACCTCTCCTTGTAGCGTCTCGCCAGCTACCGGATAAGTCCATTCAACCTGGCCGGGCACGCACCCATCTTCATCCGTGATATCAACCGTCGGAGCCAGATCATCGATTGTCGGGGTTGTCTCCACGGAGACCGGCTGAAGCGTTATGGTGGGGCTTGCCAGAATCTGCAAAGTTGCCGTAGGCAGCGTTTGCGTGTTTGGAAAATCAGGGTACACGATAGATACCATTATAAATTCAGTAATCGTAAACAGTACCAAAAAAGCGAATCTGGTCAGGCCGCTGCTGAACCGGCGCTGGGCATTCTCGCGCTCCAAACCAAATTGCGAACTGCGCAGCTCCCGCCAGGCGATCGCCATCTTGTGCAATGTCCAAAGCGCCACCAACCCTATTCCAATGTAAATGACGTACTCGTAGGTTTTAAGGAAGCGCAGGACTTCTTCCATGATCCATCATCAAACTCAAAATGAATAATTCTTTAAAGAGAACGCAGGACGCCACGAATGAGCGTAGTCAATTTTGGAACCAGTATTTTTCCAGCTTCCAAAACCTCTGCATGTGTGGTGACGGTGCTGCCATCTAAGTTGGCCTTGTTGCTGATGCCGGAAAGTCCAAGCACACGGGTTTTTCCATGCCGGGCAACAATTACCTCCGGGACGGTAGACATACCCACCGCGTCCGCACCGCCAGCTCGCAGGAAGCGCAAGTCAGCCGGAGATTCGAACGAGGGACCTGACAACCAGGCGTACACGCCCTCGCGCAGCGTCATTCCAGCCGATTTAGCGACATCGCGGCATTTCTGCTGCAGTTCACGATCATAAGGTTGGCTCATATCCGGAAAACGCTCGCCAAAAACATCCAGATTAGGCCCACGCAGGGGGTTAAGACCCGTCATCCCGACCAGGTTAATGTGGTCGGTCAACAACATCACATCCCCAGGGACATATTCCGGGTTAATGGCGCCAGCTGCATTGGTAAGTATTAGAATCTTAATCCCAAGCCGCTGCATCACCCGGATGGGAAAGGTCACTTGCCCCATGGTCGGGCCTTCGTAATAGTGCGTGCGGCCCTGCATCACCAGAACAGGCTGGTTGTCGAGGGTACCCACAACCAGACGCCCTTTATGCCCCTGAATGGTCGGCAGCGGCCACTCAGGCAGGTCGTTGTACGGGATCACGTCTGCATTTTCGACCAGATCGGCCAAATCGCCTAACCCGGAGCCAAGAACCAGGCCTATTTCAGGTTTGGTATGGATTTTACTTACAATGACGTTGCGGGTATGGTCGATCTGCTCGAGGGTGATCCACTCGCTCATGCGTTCCTCCAAAAATCATTGTCTTGTATTCCACGAAAATTTTTCAACCGGGGGGTGACATTCCATCTGCCCGCGTAAATTATAACAGAATACCCGACGCGGAATTTCGTCACCGGTCGCTGGTGAAATCAACAGGCAGTAGCATTTCTTTAGAAAATGCAAAGATTTTTATGCAACGAATATTACAACTTGTTAGTATAATAAATTAGGGGATAAAATTTTTTAGATAAACAGTTTATCCACCTTCACTGAATCCCGGTTCAGGTTGATCAATTTTTTCTAGATAATCCTATCAGCAGCCTACAGCAGCTTTGCTCTGTATTTCCTGCACACATATGAAGATATTTCATCAAGGTTTGTATACATGAAGCGGCACACTCTCCAACCTCCGAATCTAACCACTGCCAAACAGCTTACATTAGTCCTCCCGGCTGTTACGATAGGCGGGTTGGTATTTCTTTCTTTGATCGCCAATGGTTTTCTGGTAAATCCATCCACTCAGGCGGGTAGAATCAGCCTGATTTTTGGCGCTGCCGGTTTGCTATACATGATATTTATTTCCATCTGGGGAATTCCCCTTCTGCGCAAGCAGCCCTTTTTTAGCTGGTCACTTGCAATTGTGAGTGGACTGGGCGTTGGCGTCGTCGATCTTTTTCAACCAGAATTGATGCCCGGCATACCCCTGCCGTTATCCATCACCATCGTTGTTATCCTTGCTCTTCTTGCCGGACGTTGGCCAACTTATTTATTTGCGCTGATGGTGATAATCGCCAATGTTTTGATCTATATATTTGCTTTTACAGGCCAGACGGAGATGTTCATCCTGGAAGCAGTCCTCATTCCGGCTTTTGCTGTCGTAATTACCGAAACCATTATTGGGCTGCGCAATACATTGCTGGTTGAAATGACGCGTCTGCAGACCCTGAATCGAGTGGCCCGCAGCCTGGCCAGCTCGCTCGAAATGCACCAGGTGGTATCCCTGGTAAGCAGCGCTATTCAGAATGCCTTCGCTGCGGACACGTATTATGTCGGTATGCTGCAAGGCGAATCTCTTCATATGGAATTGTTTTTCGACGACGGCGAATTCTTTCCAGCTACGGATATCGAAATCAAAGGCACTCTGGCAGGCAGGGTGGTGGAATCTCAGCAGTCACTTTTAATCCGCAACCTGGTAGCCGAACGCCAGAAACGCAATTTGCCATTCAAAATCGTCGGCCGGCAGCGAGCCAGCAGTTCATGGATGGGTACACCGCTAAAGATGAACGGGCATGTTGCCGGGATCATCGGCGTGGCTTCATATCTAAAAGAAGCGTTCGATGAAGGCGACCTGGAATTACTCGAAAATATCGCCCAGCAGGCCGCCCTCGCGCTCGATAATGCCGGACATCATGCTGAAGTTGAAACAAGGTCCCAGCAGGACAGCCTTACCGGCGTGCTCAACCACAATGCTTTCCTGACGCGCTTGGAGCGACAAGCGCGCGAAGCAGTCGTTTCGAAAAAACCCCTGGCGTTGATCATGCTGGATATCGATCATTTCAAACTGTACAACGACCAATTTGGCCACCTGACCGGCGACGAGGTCCTGACCAATCTGTGCCAGGTTATCCGGCGACATGTCAAAAAAGCCGACCTGGTGGGCAGGTGGGGCGGCGAAGAATTCGTGATCTCGCTGCCTAATGCCAACGGGCCGCAAGCCTTTCATGTAGCCGAACGGATTCGCACGACAGTGGAAAATTTGGCGATTAAAGACCGCGTGGGTCAATTGATTCCGGCGCCGACAGTCAGTCAGGGGATCGCATTGCTGGTTGATGAGAACATGGATTTTATCCAGTTGGTCGATCTGGCAGACCAGTGTTTGTATGTTGCCAAAGACCACGGGGGAAACGGAATCGAGCCCTCGCTGTTCGCGTTGGAAGAAAATCTACAACAACCCGAAATTCAGGATACTGAAGTCTGAACCCGGAGAACTTCCTGGAAAGCTTTCAGCGTCCGATCGATACCGCTGTCCCCCACCCAGTAATGCAGTACCATCCGGAACATGCGCGGGCCGGTCACGCCTACTTTTATGCCGTGGCTGACGAGTCTGGCAGCAACTTCGCTGGCGGTCAACGGCAAACTCTGGTTCAACTGCACAAACACCATATTGGACTGCGGTTTGCCGAGTGGGAATTCAATACCTGCGATACCCGCCAGGCCATCTGCTAATCGTCTAGCGCGAGTGTGATCCTGCGGCAACCGCTCTATCATCTGTTCCAGGGCGACAATGCCGGCTGCCGCCAGGACGCCCGCCTGCCGCATGCCGCCGCCTAATTGTTTTCGAATGCGCCGCGCACTGGCAATAAATTCAGTACTGCCGCACAGCACCGAACCAACGGGGGCGCACAACCCCTTACTCAAACAAAACGTGACTGAATCGGCGGGTGCAGCCAGGTCGGCTGCTTTCACGCCCAAAGCGGCTGCGGCATTAAAAATTCGCGCTCCGTCCAGATGTAATTTAAGCCCCTTGGAATGCATCAATTCACCCGCTGCCTGCATATACGCGGTGGGCAAAACCACCCCACCGCAGCGGTTATGCGTATTTTCCAGAATAAGCAGGCGGGTCACCGGCTGGTGAATATCCCGCCCACGGATGGCGCCGTGCACTTCGTCCAGGTTGAGCGTGCCATCGGGCTGATTCGGCAGGGTATTCGCAAATACGCCGCCCAATGCTGAAATGCCGCCGGCCTCGAACAGGTAGGTGTGTCCCAGGTTGCCCATGATGGCTTCTTCGCCGCGTTGGCAGTGCGCCAGCACCGCTGCCAGATTGCCCATCGTCCCGGAGGGTACGAACAGCCCGGCCGATTTGCCCATTTTTTCTGCTGCCATCGCCTCCAGGCGATTGACAGTTGGGTCTTCCCCCAGGACGTCGTCGCCGACTTCCGCACGCGCCATAGCCTCGCGCATTGCCGGAGTGGGGTGGCTGACAGTGTCGGAGCGCAAATCAACAATGGATTCCATGAAGAATCTCCTTCTATAGGGAAAAAATTAGCGGTGGCGCAGATCTTCGAGGACTCGACTCAATTCCGGGGGTAATGGGGCTACAAAAGTGCGCGCAGAGTCCTCGCCAGGTAGTTTAATGGTCAGGCGGGCTGCGTGCAAGAAGTGCCGCTCAAGGGGTAAGGTTGACTTTCGATGCCCATAAACCAGATCGCCGACGATTGGCGTACCAAGGAATGCCAGATGCAGGCGAATTTGATGCGTCCTTCCGGTCAGCGGATGAGCCTCCAGTAAGGTATGGGCGGGAAACGTTTCCAGCGTCTGATACTCGGTGATCGATTCGCGTCCACGGTCATGGGAAACGATGGCCATACGCTTGCGGTGTGACGGGTCGCGGGCAATGGCCGCTTCGATGCGGCCTTCCGGGGTCGGGGGCAGCCCGTCCACCAGCGCCAGGTAAATTTTCTTTACGCTGCGCAGGCGGAATTGGTCTTGCAGCCAGCGGTGCGTTGCGTCATTCTTAGCAATCAGGATCAATCCCGAGGTATCTTTGTCCAGCCGGTGGACGATCCCTGGCCGCTGCTCGCCGCCCACTCCCTCCAGGTCGGGTGCATGCGCCAGAGCCGCATGCACCAGCGTGCCGCTTGCATGTCCTATGGAGGGATGCACCACCATACCGGCTGGTTTATTGATCACCATCAGGTCAGCATTTTCAAACACAACGTCCAGCGGAATGGACTCTGGCTGGAGGGTGGTTGGAACGGACGGCGGGACTTCCACGCGCACCTGCTGGCCAGCTTCGACCTGATAACCGGCTTTACCAACGACAATTTCGCCGACCGTAACCATGCCATCTTTGATCAATGCCTGCAGACGCGAGCGGGAAAAATCCGGCATGCGGGCAACCAGAATTTTATCCAAACGCTCTGCGCCAGGGCCGGGCTGAACAAACTCCACCACCAGCCGGGTCATGGAAGCTCGCGAAACTCCGAAAACGGTTCGGCAGGGTTAGCGTTCGCCTGCGCGGTCTTTTCGCGTTCGGCTTTCTCGCGCCTCTCCTGCAGCCAGACTCCTAACAGCAGGACGGCTGTACCAACCGTTATGGCAGAATCGGCCACATTAAAGACCGCGAACGACCCGATCGATATAAAATCGGTGACATGACCAATGGTGATGCGGTCGATCAGATTGCCAACGGCGCCGCCCAATTGCATGCTGAGCGCCAGCCGCAACGACCAATCCTGACTGGGAATGCGTGGAAAATAAACGATAATTCCGACAACGATAACAATTGGAAGAAGAATAAAAATGATGCCGCCTTCCTGGAACATGCCAAAAGCGACACCTTTGTTGTACCAGTGCAGGATGCGCGCATAAGGCGCCAGGTCTTGCCAGGGCATCCAACTCTCACCCAATGCCAAATTTTGCCTTACGAGCGCCTTGGTATACTGGTCGAGCGCGATAATAAACCCGGGAATGATGAGTAAAAAGAAGAAATACCGAAGAAATTTTTTCAAAAAAAGAGCCCTCCAACCGATTGTGGGCTAATTGTACCTCAATTCGTCCATGAAGCCCCGACCAGGCCGGTTAAAGGGGCTTACCCGGGCAAATGGGAGTCATCCGGCGACCAGCAGGCCAGGTAATCCAACTGATGGACAACCAGGAACAGGCTGGCGTCATTGATCTGACGGCGGCGGGCGGTGAGCCAACCTTGAAATGCAGCGGGTTCCAACTCAGCGTGCCCGGTAAGCGTTTCTTCGAAAAAATGCAGCAGGTGGTTCAAAAAATAGGCTTCATCCGCCCGATAACTGCCATTAACCGGATGCACCACCCAATCCGATGCCCCGGCAGCCAGCACTTTCCAACCTGCATCGCGGAGTTGATGGTATAAACGCCTCCCAGTCCGGCTGCCCCCGGTAGCCTGTCCACCCGCCCGCCGGTCGTCCATTGACCGGTGGTACAGTTCGATGATTTTTTCGTCCAAAGCCGGATCTAACTGCGGCTCGAACACGGTCACACCGTCGAAATTGATCGTAAAGTAGCCCAATCCTCCTGGTTGCATCATTTTCCCCCAGTGCGGCAGGAGCGATGCTGGATTTACCAAATCCAAAAATGCGTTCGCGACCAGCAGGTCATAACCCGGCTCGATCGGATTTGCCGCCGTCTCGCCTACCACTCTGGCTTGGAAGATCGCACGCAGTTGGATTCCTCTCCCGGATAGTTCAAAACCGTCTGGAACGGGAATACAAGTCAATCGTTGACCATCAGCCCACGCCGGTAAATTTTGCAGCGCAGCTTGAATACTCTCTGCGTCTGAATCAATTCCCAGGTACATCCCACCTTTGAGCGCGCCCCACTCGACCAAACGGTGCAGCATCGTACCTGTGCCGGCGCCAACCTCCAGTACCCGCAGTGTTTGAGTCGAAGCGCGATTTTTGATCAATTCAGCCATAGTCAGCCAGACGGAACCGTTCAAGGCGCGGTCATCGACCGTGCGTTTGGCATTCAGGTAGTGTTGAAACGTAAAGTCCACTGTGTACCTCGCATCAAAGCCGGGCGAGCATAAATTGACGAATGTTTTCCGTGGTTTGCCGCCAGGTCGGAAATTCCGCGTAGCGTTGGCGGGCAGCCAGGCTCATGGACTGGAGAATTTCCGGGTTTCGGCTGATGGTTTCGATTACCGCCGCCAGAACGGCTTCATCTCCAGGTGGGACCAACCAGCCGTTAATGCCGTGTTGAATGATCTCCCCCGAGCCGCCGGCATTACCAGCGATCGGTACCACCCCCCAACGCATAGCTTCCAGATAGACAATGCCAAAACCCTCGAACGTGGATGGCACAGCCAGCAGTAGGCTGGTACGGTATGCTTGCACAAGGTCGCCATCCTTTAACGCCCCCAGGAATTCCACCTGGTTTTCCAGATCGGCAGAAGCGACGAGTTTCCGGCAACTACGCGCGTAAGCCGGTTCCACATCGCCGCGGCCAACCACCCGCAAATGCCAGTTTTTAGAGTGCACCCTGGCCAGCGCTGCAAGCAAAGATTGCAGCCCTTTCCGCTCGATCAAATTGCCGACAAACAGGATTTCCACCCTCTTGCGTTGACTATCTGAATGAATTACATGGCTATGCGCATTAGATTTGAAGCTAGAAGCGGGTTCTTCCAGCGCATCCCCGCCGGGGGTTGCCACCGTGAAGGGTTTTTGGTGCGGCACAAGGGCATTCACTGCCAGCCGGCTGGAATGGCTGTTAAATACATATCCATCCAGCGATTCCAGGTATTGACGTTCGATGGCGCGGTAGAGCGCTCGCAGCAGCCGGTTGTGTGGTTCGCTGCAACGCAGGTGGTGGACGATGCCGATAAACGGCGCCCTCACCGCTTGCCGCAGCCAGCGGTTGAGCGCAAACAACGATGGGTGATTCAATTCATCCTGCAACAACAGGTCAACTTGCAGCTCTGCCAGCCGGTTTCGGATCGATCGTGAATAATTCTGACCGAGCGCCTGTCCGTAACTCACTACCGGTAGCCCAACCACTTCGACGGTGTCCCCGGCGGCCCGCAGGGTTTCAACCAGCATGCGGTCATACAAATAGCCGCCGGAAAGCGTATCCAGGCCGCCGTAGATGATCAGCCCGACCCGCACTTAGCGCTCCAGCTCGTACCCGGCCCAGGCGGTGTCACTTTCCCACAGCCGCACTGTCACCCGCTGGATATTGCTCGCATCAATTTTGGCAGAGAGCGCCTCGCATAACCAACGCGCAAAATATTCCAGCGAGGGGTTTACGCCCGTGAAACCAGGTAAGTCATTCAAGGTTTTGTCCCGCGCCAGCTCGATTATTTGATCCAGCACATTTTCGACAGCCACAATATCGACCAGGTATTGGTGATGATCCAAATCGTAACCCCCGAGTTCAAGATCAAGGCGGTATGGATGGCTATGCAGCTCGTTTTCCACACCCCAGTCACCGCCAACCAGGTAATGCTGTGCTGTGAAAGTCTTTTGAACGGAAACATGATACATATTACCCTCCAACTGGCTTGGATACTATAATCATAGCATGCAGCCGGACGAATATCGCAAAAGCGAACAAGCACTGATCCGCATCAACATCGATGATATGTTGATTTCGCTCGGCTGGCAGAATCATTCCTTTGCACGCAGTTTGCTGGGTCCAATCTTTCGCTACCCGGCGCGGCAGTTTGCCCGCCAGGTGCTGGATTACGATCGGGGAGTACAGGACCTGGGACTGGCTGGCGGGGCCAACCGCATGCTGGCCGCTTACGTCAAAGGCTTTGAAGTCCACGGCGCGGAAAACCTGCCCCTCAGCGGACCGCTGTTGATTCTTTCCAACCATCCCGGCATGGTCGATACGGTCGCTTTGTTTGCCGCACTTCCGCGCCCTGACCTGCGGGTACTGGCGGCTGAACGGCCGTTCCTGGCTGCGCTGCCGGCGACCCGTCCTTACTTGTTTTTTGTCCCCGAAAATGATGGGCGCAGCGAGGTAATCCGCCAGACCGCGCGCTACCTGCGTGCCGGCGGCGCGGTGCTCACCTTCCCCGGGGGGCACATCGATCCTGACCCGCGCGTCATGCCGGGCGCCGCGGCTGCGCTGGAGAACTGGTCGCCCAGTACGGGCATCTTTGTCCGTCTGGCGCCAGATCTGCAGGTTTTGCCGGTCATCGTCTCGGGGGTGATTGCAGCACCTTCGCTGCGGTATCCATTGACCAGATTGCGCCGGCAGTCCGATGATCGCCAACGCCTGGCAGCCACGCTGCAAATTCTGGCGAAAGTATTTCGGCCCAACCTTTGGCCGGTCCACGTTCAGGTGGATATTCTGCCGCCAATTCCAGGTCGCGAGCTGATGGCAGACCCCGACCCGCAGGCCATTACCCGGGCAGCTATCGAACGCATTCGGCCGTACTATCAGCGTTCTGATTTCGTAGTCCCTTAATACGTCAGAACGATTTGAAACGATTCTTCCGGCCGCAACACCAGTTGCTGGTAAGCCTGGTCAGCCTGGGTAAAAGGGAACCGGTGAGTAATCCACTCGCCTGGGTGCAAGTCGTGAAGCGCCTGGAGCGCCAACGCCAACCGCCGCTCCTTGGTCCAGCGTCCGCTGATTTCCGGCGCAAGACTACTTACCTGGCTGCTGACCAGTTGGATGCGGTTGCGATGAAAAGCGCCGCCCAGATCGAGCACCGACTTCTTTCGTCCGTACCAGGAGCCTATCACCACGCGGCCGTTGTAACCCGCGGCATTGATGGCCAGGTTAAGCGCATCCGGCGAGCCGCTGATCTCGTACACCAGGTCTGCCCCTCGGCTGGCAAATCCATGCGCCGCCAACGCGTTGTGCAAATCCGAAAGAATTGCCGGATCCTCAGCATCCAATACCTGCACATTCCCTAACCTGGAAGCAATTTCCCGGCGCAAGGGATAACGATCCAGCGCAAAGAGATGGGTCAGCGGAAAGCGGGCCAACTGGGCCAGGGTCAACATGCCAACCACCCCCAGGCCTAAAACCAGCACGGATTCGCCGATCAGCGGCGCGCCATCGTGAGTGAAGTTGATGGCAGTCTCCATATTGGCAAGAAAAGCAGCATCCTCATCCGTCAGGTCGGCGGGCAACGGAATCAAGGCGTCCAGGCTGGCAATAAAATGACTTTCATGCGGATTAAAGGCAAACACACGGCGTCCTTGCCATTCATTGTCCACCCCCGGGCCAAGCATGGTAACCTGCCCGACGCAGGCATATCCATATTTGAAGGGGTAACGAAAATTACCGCGCAGACTGTTGATGTTGGCGTCAAGCTGCATGTTTTCCGGCGCCAGACCTTGAAACACGAGCGATTCAGTGCCGGAACTCACTGCGCTAAGCGTTGTTTGTACCAGCACTTCGCGCACGCCAGGCGGCGCCAACATCTCGGAGCGAATTGTTACCTGGCCGGGTGCGGTGAAATAAATCGATTGCCCGGAAATCATAATGATACTCTCCCTGAAACGACCAGGTCCGGCCCGCACTGTTGATAATCAGGATCGATGAGATGTGGCAGTTCACGTGGCGATCCTGCCTCACGGTCGAGCGCCGGCAGCCCACCTGCCCAGCGCGGTGAAATGGTGATGACGGCCCAGTCCACCAAACCCGCCTGCAGAAATGATGAAATGACCCGAGACCCTCCTTCGACCATTATTGAAGCAATTCCGAGGCTTTTTAAGCATTCGAGCATCCGGGGCAGGGACAAACTCCCATCAGGTCCCGGTTCTACCTGCAGCAGGCGTGCTCCGGCTGCGGCCAAAGCTGCGTCCCGGGCTTTTTCGGAAGCCGGTGCGCAAACGATCCAGGGATGCTGGTCAGAACGTCGGATAAGCCGGCTATCCAGCGGAGTGCGCAGGCGTGAATCTAAAATGATGGGCTGCGGATCTTTTCCCTCCACCAGACGCACATTCAACACTGGATCATCTGCCAGAACGGTGCCGATCCCAACCAGGATGGCATCATGCCAGGCGCGCAGCCGGTGGGTCATTTGCATGGTTTCGGGCGAACTGATTTCAAGGGGCTTGCCAGGCTCAGCCGCGATGCAGCCGTCCAGCGTCTGGGCATAGCTCAATGTTACCCACGGCCAGGGACGCAAGCAGGCCTCAGTTTTAGCTGCATCGAGCCGTGCAAAGGTCGTGGCGGTATCAATGATGTCCATGGCCATTGGAAGAGAGCGATTCGACTGAAAAGAACAGGTTTGCATCCAGCAAGTGGTTCATCCGCCGCGCCTTGGTAAGCAGATAAGCAGCATTATCTTCGGTCACGGTTGCCACCAGCGGAACGCGCCCCGTCACCTGCACACCAAGCGATTCGAGCCCGCTAATCTTGTCCGGATTATTGGTCAGCAGGAACACTGACTGAATCCCTAAATCCTGCAGGATGGCTGCTGCCATACTGTATTCGCGCTCGTCCTCAGAATGTCCCAGCGCCAGATTGGCCTCGACAGTGTCATAACCGCTGTCCTGCAGGTTATAAGCGCGCAGCTTTTCCAGCAGGCCGATCCCACGACCTTCCTGACGCAAATAAACGATCACGCCCATTGGCTGCCCGGCGACATAATTCATCGCCAATTGAAGCTGCTCGCCACAGTCGCAGCGCCGTGAGCCAAGCACATCGCCGGTAAAACATTCTGAATGGATACGCACCGGTACATGATTTTGTTGATCGACGCGCCCATGGACCAACGCCAGATGTTCTTTATCGTCTCGATTATTGGTGTACAGGCACAATTGAAATTCACCCGCGTCGGTGGGAATACGCGCCTGGACAATGCGTTTGATTTTTAGGGTTTCGACCATGAATAATCCTTTTTGCACTCGATCAGCACAGGATGATGATGCCACAACGCTTAAGGGCGTTGAAAAAGAAGCAAAACGATTAACAGCACTTCGACAGCGGCAGTAAAAATACCCAGCGGGGTCTGTTCCCCGATAGCCAGCCATAAAATCAAAGTCAAAGCGGTATAACCGATCAAGGCAAAGCGCACCAACCGTTTGCGGTCCTGCAGAAAAGGGACAGGTAACTGCAAGAAATAAGCGGCGGTCAAACCAAGGTAGCCCAGACCGTTGAGAATGAAGATCACGTCCGGGAATAAGAGCGACAGGTGAATGCCAGCAGCAATCAGCGCCAGAAGAATGATCACTGCTTGCATCACACCAATCCGAATCCGGGTTGTTTCCATTATTTCCTCCTTATTCCTCAAGACCCATGATGTTTTTTTCAAAAGAGTTGATCGTTGATTCAGTTCCCGCTGACTGGGCTGCGCGCGCGTCCGGTCTTCGAAGTTCGTTGCCTGCCAAGACCAGGCCAGGCAATCCAAAAACCAAATCGCGGACACGCATAACCAGGCTGGCGCTCAGACCAACAGCGGCAGCCGCGCCAAAGGAACTGAAGGCCAGTACCTGGCCTGCCTCCAATGCACCCAGGCCGCCCGGCATGGGGGTCAAAAAAGCCAGTTGTGAAGCAAGAAATGCAGTCATAAGCTGTACCAGGTTTATGGACTGGCCAAGGAAGCGCAGCATCAGCGCGTATTCTACGAACATGGCCAGCCAACCGCCAGCCGAGATCGCTGCGGTGACCAAAATCACTGCCGGTCTGGTGCGCAGTAAGGTGGAAATTTGCTCCTCAGATTGACCTATCAGCTTCGCTGCGCGCAGCAACCAGGCTGGGGTTTTAGAGTGAGCCATCAACGCGGTGATCGGGAATTTTCCACGGCTCAGTGCCAATAAATGCAGCAGCGGCAGGGCTAACAAAGCGGCCGCAACAACCCACCAAACGCCGCCCGGCCAATTACCAGTCGCGCCGCTGGCAAGGATCAACAGACTGCCAACCATCAAAAAAGTAAAATTGGTCAACAGTTCGAAGACTTTGTCCAGAAACACACTGGACACTGCGGCTGGCAAAGTGACAGACGGGTTCCGGGAAACCAGAAGTACCTGCAGCGGTTCACCGCCGACTTGAGGGCCGACCGTAAAATAAGAGACGCCAAAGCCGATCAGGTGGTAACCTACGGCACGGGAAAAAGGGATGCGCCCGCCCATTACCCGCAGGATAAACCACCAGCGCAGGCTGAAAATGGCCAGCACCCCGACGTTCACTGCAGCCAGCGCCAGCAGTTGCCAGCCGCGCAAAGATGCAAGGGTATCCACGATTTGTGGAAGCGGAACTTCCCGCAACGCCCACCACAAGGCAGGGATGACCAGCAGCCAGAAGAGCCAGGCCAAACGGAATTTTACAAAACCTGGACGCGCCCGGCTTACAATGCCCGGGTCGTTTGGCAGCTTCGAAGCGTGCTCCTCTTCTTCTGATCGTTCGTGCGTTCGTCTCATGGTGTAATTGTACCAATCAGGTAAACATTATCAAAGTTAATAGGATTTACGCGGTTTTATTCACACCGGATTTATCGATTAATGCAAAAACAGGCCTCATCCAGTCAGGAGAGGCCTGTTTGCAGTCTAAAATAGGTCAGCGAGCGACTTCCACGCCGACGGTCAACTGCTCGCCGTCGAATTCAGCCTGGCTGGCTGCCGCGCTATCCGGCGGCGCCGATGCAACCAGGTCAACGGTCAGGGTCTCCGCCATGATGTAATCCTTGAAATCGGCTACGGCTTCTGTCAAACCCGGAGTAGCTTGATAGTACAACCGAATGCGATCGGAGATTTGCAGATCGGCCGTTTTGCGCAAATCCTGCACGCGGCGCACAAACTCGCGCGCCAGACCCTCACGCACCAACGCCGGGGTCAGCTCAGTGACCAACGCCGCCAGGTAAGCGCCCTCGGATGCCACCGCGTAGCCTTCGCGCGCCTGCACGCGAACTTCGACTTCTTCCGGTAGCACTGAAACCGTCTCGCCATCCACCTGCAGCTCGACCGGCTGACCGTCGAGCAGGCGGCGCGCGGCCGGTTCTGGATCGATCGCCAGCAGCGTCTTACGGATGGCCGGGAAGCGGCTGCCATATTTTTGGCCCAACTGCTTGGGTAACGGATTCAGGCTATAAGCTACCGCTTCACCTGCGGTATCCAACGCCCGCACGTGTTTAACGTTCAGCTCATCTTCCAACAGATCGGCATAGACTTGCACCACGCGGGCTTCTTCAGCGTTGCCGACCGAGAAAGTCGCTTCCGCCAACGGCTGGCGCACCTTGCGGTTGGCCTTATTCCGTGCGGCGTGTCCCACCGATGCCAGCTTCATCACCAGCGCCATGTCGCGGTTGAGTTTATCATCCACCAGCGCCGCGTCAAAGACCGGCCAGGCTGCCAGATGTACCGATTCAGGCGCGCTCGGGTTCATTTGCACCACCAGATTCTGGTATAACTCCTCCGCCATGAACGGCATACTGGGCGCCAGCAGTTTACTGACAGTCACCAGTGCTTCATAGAGCGTCGCATAGGCAGCCTGCTTATCTCCGTCCGATTCAGACTTCCAGAAGCGGCGACGCGAGCGGCGCAGATACCAGTTGGACAGTTGATCGACGAAGACTTCAACCGGGCGCGTAGCGCCCAGCACATCATAATTTTCCATCGCGGTTGTCACGTCCCGCACCAGCGCATGCAAGGTGGAACGCAACCACTGGTCAAGGTCGCTGTATTGCGGCTGCTGTCCTTCACCGGGTTGCCAGCCGTCCAGGTTGGCATAGGTGACGAAGAAAGAATAGGTATTCCACAGGGTCAATGTAAAGTTACGCAGAACCTCACTCACCAGGTCGCTGGAGAACCGACGTTCCTGTCCCGGAGGGCCGGCAGTGTAGAGATACCAGCGCATGGCATCCGCGCCATTTGAATTCAGGACTTGCCAGGGATCGGCAACATTGCCGCGCGACTTGGACATCTTCTGTGCATTGCCGTCCAGGATCAGCCCCAGGCAGACCACATTCTTGAAACTGACCTGGTCATTGAGCAGGGTGCTGATGGCATGCAAAGAATAGAACCAGCCGCGAGTTTGATCGACTGCCTCGCAGATGTAATCCGCCGGATATTGCTGGTTGAACTGCTCGACATTTTCGAACGGGTAATGCCACTGGGCATAAGGCATCGAGCCGGAGTCGAACCAGACATCGATCAATTCGGGCACGCGCTTCATTTTGCCGCTGCATTCCGGGCAGCTCAACGTAACTTCATCGACGTATGGCCGGTGCAGATCGAGCCCGGCCAGGTCGCGCCCCGCCAATGTGGACAATTCAGCTACCGAACCGATGGCATGTTGGTGATGGCAGTCAACGCACTCCCAGACTGGCAGCGGAGTGCCCCAGTAACGTTCACGCCCAAGCGCCCAGTCGACATTGTTTGCCAGCCAGTTGCCAAAGCGCCCGGTTTTGATGTGTCCGGGATACCAGTTGATGGTATTGTTGAGTTCCACCATGCGGTCTTTGAACTGACTGGTGCGGATGTACCAGGTTGGCCGGGCATAATACAGCAACGGGGTGCCGCAGCGCCAGCAGAACGGATAGGTGTGGGTATAATTCTCGCTGCGAAAAAGCAGCCCGCGTGTATGCAATTCATCGATGATCAACGGATCGGCTTTTTTGACGAAAATACCTGCCCATGGCCGGACGGCCGGGATGAACGTTCCGTCATCTGCCACCGTCATCAGCAGCGGCAGATCGTGTTCCAACCCAACCGCCATATCTTCGGCGCCAAACGCCGGGGCGATATGCACGAAACCGGTCCCGTCTTCCGTCGTTACATAATCGGCTAATACCACATAGTACGCCTGCTTTTGCACCGGCAGGAAGGTGTAGAGCGGTTGGTAGCGTTTGCCTTTGAGGGCCTTGCCTTTCAGCCGGTTGACCACTTTAACGGCTTCACCGTGGAAGACTTTTTCCACCAGGGCTTCCGCCAGGATCAGCTTTTCCACGCCGCCTTCCGGCAATGGCTGCTCGACTACCACATAGTCGACATCCGGGTGCGCTGCAACGGCAACGTTGCCGGGCAGCGTCCAGGGCGTCGTCGTCCAGACCAATAACGAGGTGCCGGGTTCATCCACCAGTGGCAAACGCACAAAGACGGACGGATCCACCGTTTCTTCATAGCCCTGGGCCACCTCGTGATCCGAAAGCGGCGTTCCGCAGCGCGGGCAGTACGGCACGACCTTAAACCCCTGGTAAAGCAGGTCCTTTTCCCAGAAGTTTTTCAGGATCGACCAGACCGATTCGATATATTCGTTCTTGTAGGTGACGTAAGCGGTTTCCAGATCGACCCAGTAGCCAATGCGGTCGGTTAATCGTTCCCACTCCTGGATATAGGCAAACGCCGACTCGCGGCATAATGCATTGAATTTATCGATGCCATAGGCTTCGATGTCTTGTTTAACTTTGAATCCCAGCTTTTTCTCGACCTCGATCTCAACCGGCAGCCCGTGGGTGTCCCAACCGCCGCGGCGGCTGACATGGAACCCTTGCATGGTTTTATACCGTGGGAAAATGTCTTTGAAGACCCGCGCCAGGACATGATGCACGCCCGGTTTGCCATTAGCGGTTGGAGGACCTTCATAAAAGATATACTCCGGGCCGCCTTTACGCTGATCCATGGTCTTGTGGAAGACGTCGTGTGACTTCCAAAACCGCTGAACCGCTTCTTCTACCAGGGTAACGTTGAATTTAGGTGAAACAGGTCGGAACATGCAGACTCCTAGATAAGGGTTGTTGTAATCCGTTATTAATATCAAAACCCCTTCGTCCATCAGGGACGAGAGGGGTTCTCGCGGTACCACCCTGTTTCCTGCCAGTCGGCAGGCTCTTTGTCAGGTACTCCCCAACCAAGCGGTTATACCCGCGCCGGAAATAACGGTCGGCAAAACCGGCTCCCCTACTGACGAAGGATTACTTCGGGTTCAGTTCGCAGCTCCGGAAGGATTTTCCGTCCCGGTTTTTGCCCCGGCTCGCACCAATTCCGGGTTCGCTGCCAAACAACCAGAACGTACTCTTTTCCATCATCGCTTTTTAAAGTTATGCCGATATTACCATTAATGGCTACAAATGGCAACGTGCAGGGAGTAGGGGCGGCTCGCGAGCCGCCCCTACACACGAGCCCCTACACACGAGCCGCCCCTGCGACACGCGTGCAATTCATGTGCATTTTTCGTGGGCAAATTATGTGCCATTGGTATGGATTGCCTAAAAATGTCTATTTGACCCTCGCCCCGACTCCGCTCCCCGGTTCGTGACTTGATTTTCGCAGACGGTTCACCTCTCGGGGAGCGGGAGTAAATGGATTTCGAGTGTTTTTGCACCGCCATGGCGGTGCAAAAACACTCGTTCAGAAAAAACCCGCCCCAAAGAATGGGGCGGGTTGGGTGGGGTTGATAACCTTAAGATACAAGGGGTGGCTCGCGAGCCGCCCCTTGTACTAAACCAAAATCATTAGTTAGATAATAAAACGATGGCCTTCGACCTGGCCAATGGGGATTTTCGGTTAATCGCCTATCACATCGTAGAACAACGGCAGTCTCGGGCACGGCTGATCGCTCCAGGTGTGAGCTGCCAGCAGGCGCTCTTTGGCCTGGCGCAGCTTCTCCTTGCTGTTGGCGTGTATGGTGAACAACGGGTCGCCAATCCCCACCCGATCCCCTACTTTGTGATGAATAATAAACCCGACTGCCGGGTCGATTGGATCTCCTTTACGAACACGCCCGGCCCCCAGGTCAACCGACGCCTCGCCAATTTCCCGAGCATTGATCCCTTGCAGCCAGCCATACCTTGGCGCACCAATCACTTCGACCAGCGGCGCAGTGGGTAACAAACGCGGGTCATCGACCTGCTTCACATCACCGCCCTGGATCTCCACCAACCGGCGGAATTTTTGCCAGGCCTGCCCATCTTTCAAAACCGATTCCGCCAGGTAACGCGCTTCATCCAGGGAGGCGGCCTTGCCTCCCAGCAGCAGCATTTGACCGGCAACCTCCATGCAATGTTCGTGAAAATCGCGCGGGCCGTGCAAATGCAGTGTGTCGATTGCCTCGCGCACTTCCAAAGCATTACCTACTGCATGACCGAGCGGTTGGTTCATGTCAGAAAGCAGGCAAACTGCCCGCCGCCCGCTCAACCGGGCAATATCGACCATGATATGCGCCAGTTCACGTCCCCCTTCCAGCGTTTCCATGAACGCGCCGTTGCCAACTTTAACGTCCAACACCATTGCCTGGGCACCCCCGGCGATTTTCTTGCTCATAATCGAGGAAGCAATCAATGGCATGGAAGGAACGGTTCCGGTCACATCACGCAGCGCATACAGTTTGCCGTCTGCCGGCGCAAGGTCAGCGCTTTGACCGGTGAGAACCAGTCCTTCGGTGCGCAGTTGGTTGATAAATTCTTCTGTGCTCAGGTCGGTGCGGTACCCGCTGATGGATTCCATTTTGTCCAGCGTGCCGCCGCTAAACCCCAGACCACGCCCGGACATTTTCCCAACGGGCAAGCCGCAAGCAGCCACAGTCGGTTCGACAACCAGTGTGGTCTTATCCCCTACCCCGCCGGTCGAATGTTTATCCACCGCCAGCGCCACCACGCCATCCAGGTTGATCGTCTCGCCGGAGTGCGCCATTGCCAGGGTCAGGTCGGTGGTCTCCTCCCGCGTCATTCCGTTGAGGGTAACCGCCATTGCCCAGGCAGCCGCCTGGTAATCCGGGATTTCACCGTGGGTATAACCCTGTACAAAAAAATCGATTTCATCATGCGAAAGGGCTTTTTTATCGCGCTTATTGATGATGACATCCACTGCTTTCATGATCGATTCCTCCGTGGAAGACCTTTTCGCTGGAAATACAAAGGCATTGCGCAGGAGCTTCCCGGGCAATGCCTTTGTCATTTGCAGATTTACTGAGCTTGTTTTTTGGGAACGATGGTAACCTTGCGATTCGGTTCCTCGCCAATGCTCTCGGTAGTGACGTCCGGGTGTTCGCGCAGTTCCAGGTGGATGATGCGCCGTTCATTGGCGGGCATGGGTTCGAGCGCCATGCGCCGGCCGGTATGGTTAACCTGCTCAGCCATGCGGCGAGCCAGGACGCGCAACTGGCGTTCGCGACGGGCGCGGTAACCTTGCACATCGATCAACAGTGGTACCCATTGACCGGCTTCCTTCGACACAATCAGGCTGCTGATGTACTGCAACGCATTCAATGTCTCTGACCGGCGGCCGATGAGGATGGATAGATCATCTCCCTGGACTTCCACCAGAATCAGGTTCTGATCATTTTCGTCCGCGGGCGGCACAATTTGCGCTTTCAGGCGGGCGCGAACGCGCATTTTCTCCAAAAGCTCACCCACTACCTGTTCAGCGATTTTCAACACCGGTTCCAGACCGGCCGCATCAATCGTGGGAACGGGTTCTTTCTTCACCGGAGCTTCCACAACGCGGGGAGCCGGTTTTTGGCGGATTGCACTCTTGCGCGGAGCGAGTTGCGCATCAACCTCTTTGCTGCCGGACTGGTCTTTGATCTTCAACCGGACGCGCGCCAGACGCGTGCCAAGTCCGAGGAAACCCTTGCTCCCCTGATCAAGCACTTCAACCTCTACGGCATCCTCCGGTAAACCAAGCTGGCGAATACCTTTGGCAACTGCTTCTTCGATGGATGGTGCAATGATTTCCAATGTTGTTTTTTCTTGACTCATCTCAGCCTCAATGATTGCTTCCTACTGCATCCTAAGGGTGAGAGGCTTGTTCAGCCTTCACCGGTTTTTATTTTTTCCCCTTGCCGGCTTTTACGTCCTTTTTTTTCAAGAACGGAAAAACATTTGCCCAGTTCACTTTGCCGAGCATGGCATACTGCGCGATACCCACGAGGTTCGAAGCCACAAAGTACAACGCCAGGCCGGAAGCCAGGGTGTAAGCCAGGTAGCCCATGAACAAAGGCATGTACAGGTTCATCATGCTGCCCATGGCGGCGGTTTGATCCTTCGGGTTAGGGTTGGCTGGCTGGGTTAACTTGCCCTGGATGTAGGTGGTCAACACAACGATGATCACCATTACCGGGATGCCAAACTCGAGTCCCGGGATGTTCAACCGCTCCGGTTGCGAGAGGTCCATCCACAGAAAGCGGTTGTTGAGCGGGATAAGGGTTTCAACCTTCAGCAGAGCAGGGTAAATATGCCGGATCAGGTTCAGCAGATCGATTGGTGTGGTCGCCATGGCGTAGATTACCGCCTGGTAAAGGCCAAAAATGATCGGCAGTTGTATCAGGGTCGGAAGGCAGGATGAGAATGGGTTTATTCCCAGTTCTTTATATAATGCCATCTGCTCCTGGGCCAGCTTTTCTTTATCGCCCTTGTATTTCTCTTGAACTTTGAGCCACTTTTCGTTCTTCTGCAAATCCTGCATGGCCTGTGCGCCCTTGATCTGTTTTACCATCAAGGGGTGGGTAATCAGCCGGATCAACAGGGTAAACAGGATTATCGCAACGCCAAAGTTCTGTCCGATCAGGTTATAGATGAACAGCAGCGTATTGATAAACGGGGTGATGATTAATGAATCCCAGATATTCACGATTCGCTCCTACTTCGGCGGGATGAAGGTCCAAACATCCTGACCGGCGGTGGTTACCAGCTTGAGCGGGCTGTCGCCCAGCGCAATGCCGATCAGCAGTTTGTCATCGAATTGAACGGGGCCATTGTATAACTTGCCTTCGATCGTCTTGGACCACAACCGTTCGCCCGTAAAACTCAAGGCAACAAGGTTGCCATTTTCTGTCGCAAATACAACTGACTCTTCGGTCACAGTGGGGCGCCCGGTTACCGGCTCCGTCAGTGACTGCGTCCAGATATCGGCGCCGTCTGTGCGGGAGACGCCGTAAGCTTTGCCGCTCAGATCGCCAAAAAACAGCGTATCTTCATGGATGGCAGGCTGGCTCCACAGACTTTCGGTAAATTTGCGCCGCCAGAGGATTTCACCGTCCGCAGTGTTAACGGCAATCAGCTCGCGCGCCAGAGTGGCGACGTATAATGTGCCGTCGGCGCTTAATGTGGGCGAGTAAATCACGGCCCCGCCTAAATCCTTCGACCATTTCAGTTCGCCAGATGCCATATCGATTGCATAAATGGTTTTGTCCATCGATGCCTGGTATACCGTGTCGCCGTTGCCGACCGGTTGCGACCAGAGGGCGCGAGTGGCCGCGAATTTCCATTTAAGGTTGCCGTTCAGGTCAAGGGCGTATAAAGAGCCGTCGCCGTTGGGGGCAAAAATGGTATCGTTGGCTACCAGTGGACTGGCAATCCAGGGACCGTTCGCCTGGAACGACCAGTTCTCGGCGCCTGTTGTCGGGTTTAGCGAATGCAGGATTTTCTGATAGTCACCGGCAATCAATTGGTTTTCCACTAATACCGGCGCTGCAAAGTACATTGTCCGGGATGCTTTTTCCGGATAACGCCAGATCATGGAACCGTCGGTTGCGCGAATGGCATAAACATGCGCCAGATTGGCAACATAAAATGTATCCCCGTTAGTGGAGATCCCCGGCCAACTGCTCCCGGAAAGTCCGGCCGAGCAAGACGTGAGCAAAACGGTTGCCAGGATCAGGGTAAAGATGAGGGTGGTTTTTCTTTTGTTCATTCTGTGTGATTGTTATGCAAAAGGTTGAATCCCGGAGCTCAATCGATTTAGCGGATCAAGGTACCGGGTCATAACCGCCTGGATTCCAGGGGTTGCAGCGCAAGACGCGCCAGGTAGCCATAACCACGCCCCGCCAGGCACCATGTTTGTAGATCGCCTGATAGCCGTAGTGGGAGCACGAAGGGTAAAAGCGGCAGGTATTGGAAGGCAGCGAGGGAGAAACTAATTTTTGATAAAGACGAATCAACCCCAGCAAAGGCCAGCGTAACAGAGTTTGCAGATTAAACGGCAAATCCCGCAAACGCGGCTCAGTGGAGTAATCGTGCTCGATCATTCAATTCAACGCTTTCTCGCTGGAGCAGCCCTGCCCTTTTCAGGACCGAGCGCACGCCAGTCGAAATTTGATCAAAATCAGCATCCCGAATGGGTCCGCGCGCCAGAAAAATCAAATCCCAGCCAGACGACAGAGACGGCAGCAACAGGTCGATGATGGCGCGCAGCTGGCGTTTGGCACGGTTGCGAACCACTGCTGTCCCAACCGCTTTTCCGGCTGAAATCCCAATCCGCAGCATTCTTTCCGCGTTGGGCAATGCTACCAATACGACCAACGGGTGCGGAAAGGATTTCCCATTTCGCCGCACCCGCGAAAAGTCGGTAGCTTGCCTTAGCCGAAATGCGCGTTTCACCCATATACCTGTCCGTTTAGTCGTCCCTCCAGCGAGATGGATGAACAAAGACAGGTTCGCCGTTTACCAGCGTACGTTTTTCTTGACGTGGTTGTTCTTCGACACCGTCAGCCGGACACGCCCGCGTAAACGGCGGCGCTTCAGCACTTCGCGACCATCGGCAGTTGCCATACGGGCGCGGAAACCATGGACCCGAACACGGCGACGGATTTTAGGTTGATAAGTCCGTTTGGTACTCATTAAACGATCCTTTCAAAAGGAGGTTATGGCACCACTGTGTTCTGCGCAAATCGCCAAACATGGAATAAACTGCGTTGTTTAGCCATTTCCGCAACCCACAATGCCATCATGCCATTAGACAAGCTGAAATTATACCTTAGCTTTGCTCAACGGTCAAAGAATTTTCCAGAAATAATTGTTATTGCACATGGAACGCAGCACCAGAAGCAATTTGCGATCACCCACCGGGTTTTCTATCTTCCAGAATCAGTACAGAGGGGCTATATGAAAAGAACAAATTTGCTATTTATTCCACCACATATGCGGGATGGGGTGGAACCCATCCCCTTGTATATTAGGGGTATGCTAAAGAGACAAGGACACCGGTCAGGTCAGTGAGAGTGAATCTGTCCATTCCCTTAGGCAATAAGCCTGCA
>Ga0074195_1000354_pt1 | contig 97597 bp, 89 predicted proteins | sample EPASupsiteHSE623_FD_64525 | JGI IMG/M metagenome (GOLD analysis project Ga0074195, IMG submission 64525) | Bioremediated contaminated groundwater from EPA Superfund site, New Mexico - Sample HSE6-23 | ecosystem: Environmental > Aquatic > Deep subsurface > Groundwater > Contaminated ...
AGGGAAAAAAAAAAGTGTGGGGTTTTGGGGGGTGTTTGGGGGGGTTTCCGTTGGGGCCCTGTTTCCCCCCCCCCCCCCCCCCCCCACACACACCAAGTTTGATGGTTTTCATTTGTATTACCCTCTTGTCGGTCTTATTCACTTTAGATATATCAGAGTGTGGAGATTGCGAAATGAGAAATATCAAAGACAGACAAGTTCGGGGTAAATACACCCTGAAATTCAAGCTGGGTCGAGAGCGCCGACTATCGCCCGCTTTGTAGAGCCACGACCGACCGGTTCTGGTCGATGGCGGGTGCCGAGGCCATCGAAGTCGCGGCCGTATTGCTGACCAAAGCCCGTTGCCTTGAGTGACCGGTCTGGAGCAGGCAGTTCCGGGAGTTGTCTGTCGCTGACCGAACCCGGTCAAATTTCATCGTTGAAATAGTGTCCATCAAACGGTCGTATTGTTGACACCCAAAAACGAGGCGAGCGCGCCACCTGTTTTTGAGTGTTTCGTGTCAATCAACTGATCCACAAATCAATGTGATGCAAACGTATGGGTTTGTGGCTTGAGTCGTTCTTGTTTATAAGCCTAAACAGTCGCTAGCCCCCGTGCAGAAAGCGTAAGCAGCTATAAAAATAATAGCGTTTTTGGACGTTTGACCTGAGGCCGTCAACACGTCAAGTCGGTGGGGATGAGGCAGCGCTTGGGTGCGACATCAAGAACCGCAGGTTCAGTCGCCCCCACGCGCTGTCTCATCCCTGCCCGATGTTTAAGGGCCAAACAGGCCCACCAGGGCTGCTGTCATCACCAGGTAGCGGCCAAACTTGCCAATCGCCATGTAGACCAAGCAAGGCCAGAACGGCAGTTTGAGCCAGCCAGCGACGGCACATAGCGGGTCACCGACGACCGGTAGCCAGGCCAGCAGGCAGGCTTTGGGACCCAGCCGTTCCAGCCAGTCCAGCGCCCTGAGATGGTGCTTTGAGTGCTGGTGCCGTTCGATGACCTTGTGTGAGGCCAGACCCATGGCCCAGGTTACGGCGCCGCCCAGGGTGTTGCCGGCGGTGGCGACCAGGATGGTGGGCCAAAAAAGTTCCGGGTTGAGTTTGACCAGTCCGAACACCACCGGCTCTGAACCCAGCGGAAGGAGCGTGGCAGAAATGAAAGACACCACAAACACGGTGCTCAGTCCGAATTTTGGCAGTGCGAGCAGTACGAGAAGTTGTTCGATCCAGGCGTCCATACTTGAGTATAGGCAGGCCGTCGGGACCGCTTGTGAATGGCGTTTCAATTGCTGAAATATTAAGCAGTTAGAATCAATAATTGGCGTTCTGCCACCCCCTATTCCAAAATCTCGCTCCGCCTGATCGCCTTCAATTTGTTCACATGAACATTGGTCCCTTTACCTTGGCAAATCCTTTCTTTGTTGCCCCCATGGCGGGGGTGACGGATCGGCCTTTCCGCCAGCTTTGCAAAAAGCTGGGCGCGGCTTACGCGGTCAGCGAGATGGTGACGTCCCGACCGGACTTGTGGAACACGCTCAAGACCTCCCGCCGCGCCAACCATGAGGGTGAGCCCGGCCCGATCGCGGTGCAGATCGCCGGCACCGAAGCGCTGATGATGGGCGAGGCGGCGGCCTACAACATTGACCGGGGCGCGCAGATTATTGACATCAACATGGGTTGCCCGGCCAAGAAGGTGTGCAACAAATGGGCCGGCTCGGCGCTGATGCAGGATGAGGCGCTGGCTTTGTCGATCGTGGAGGCGGTGGTGGCGGTTTGTGCACCGCGCGGTGTGCCGGTCACGCTCAAAATGCGCACCGGCTGGTGCCAGTCGCAAAAAAACGCGGTGGTGCTGGCGCGTGCCGCCGAGCGTGCCGGTGTGCAGATGATTGCAGTGCACGGGCGCACCCGCGAACAGGGCTACAGCGGCCACGCCGAGTACGACACTGTTTCCGCAGTCAAGGCGGCGGTGGGTGTGCCGGTGGTGGCCAATGGGGATATTGATACGCCTGAAAAAGCTCGTCAGGTGCTGGCGGTGACAAAATCCGACGCGGTCATGATTGGCCGGGCGGCGCAGGGACGGCCCTGGATTTTTCGCGAGATGGCGCATTTCATGGCGACGGGCACGCAGCTGGCGCCGCCGCTGGTGGCCGAGGTCAAGCACTTGCTGCTGGACCATCTACAAGACCATTACGCACTGTACGGCGAGTTTTCCGGGGTGCGGACCGCGCGCAAGCACATTGGCTGGTACGTCAAGTCCTTGCCCGGCGGCGACGACTTTCGGAACCGCATGAATTTGATTGAGGGCTGTGGTCAGCAGGCCGCTGCCGTGGCTGATTTTTTTGACAGGTTGAACGAGCGCATGGATCGGATTCCGGAGTTCGTTCCGAATGGTTTTGCAAACGAAGAAGAAAAGTACAGGGAGACAGCAGCATGAGCAAAAATTACATCGAAGAATGCGTGCGCACCAGCCTGGAGGGGTATCTCCGGGACTTGGGGGGAACCGAGCCTGACAGCATGTACAACATGGTGGTCAATGTGGTGGAAAAACCCCTGCTGGAAGTCGTCATGCACCATGCAGACAACAACCAATCCAAAGCCGCCCAATGGCTGGGCTTGAACCGCAATACCCTGCGCAAAAAACTGCTTGAGCACAAGCTGATCAAGTAGCCAGAATCCGGCCGCTTGTGGCCATCACCTCATTCACTGACTTTTTAGATTGAATCCATGAACGCACTCCTATCCGTCTCCGACAAAACCGGCATCGTTGAATTTGCGCAGGCCCTGCACGCCTTGGGCATCAAGCTCATTTCCACTGGCGGCACCGCCAAACTGCTGAGTGAGAAAGGCCTGCCCGTGACCGAAGTGGCCGAGCTGACGGGCTTTCCTGAAATGCTGGATGGCCGTGTCAAAACCCTGCACCCCAAGGTGCATGGCGGCCTGCTGGCGCGCCGTGACCTGCCGGAGCACATGGCCGCGCTCAAGCAGCACAACATCGACACCATCGACCTGCTGGTGGTCAATTTGTACCCGTTTGAGGCGACGGTCGCCAAGGCCGGCTGCACGCTGGAAGACGCGATTGAGAACATCGACATCGGCGGCCCCGCCATGGTGCGCAGCGCGGCCAAGAACTGGAAAGACGTGGGCGTATTGACCGACGCTTCGCAGTACGCGCAAGTGCTGGCCGAACTCAAAGCCGACGGCAAGATCTCCGACAAGACCAAATTTGCCCTGTCGGTGGCGGCGTTCAACCGCATCAGCCAGTACGACGGTGCCATCAGCGACTATTTGTCGTCGATCAACTTCGAAGAGGGCAACAACACACCATCGCGTCAGTTGTTTCCGGCCCAGTCCAACAGCCAATTCATCAAGCTGCAGGACCTGCGTTACGGCGAAAACCCGCACCAAAGTGCCGCCTTCTACCGCGACCTGCACCCGGCGGCCGGCTCGCTGGTGACCGCGCAGCAGTTGCAAGGCAAGGAACTGAGCTTTAACAACATTGCCGATGCCGATGCGGCGTGGGAATGCGTCAAGAGTTTTGATGCCAGTAAAGATGCCGCCTGCGTCATCGTCAAACACGCCAACCCCTGCGGTGTGGCGGTCGGCGCTGATCCGCTGGAAGCCTACAGCAAGGCCTTTCAGACCGATCCGACCTCGGCTTTTGGCGGCATCATTGCCCTCAACCGCACGCTGGACGAACGTGCCGCGCTGCAAATCTCAAAACAGTTTGTCGAAGTGCTGATGGCGCCGGATTACACCCCCGAGGCGCTGGAAGTGTTCAAGAGCAAGGTCAACGTGCGTATCCTGAAAATCAGCTTGCCCACCGATGGCAGCCAGGGCCGCAACGCCATGGACATCAAGCGCGTCAGCTCCGGCCTGCTGATGCAGACCGCCGACAACCACGAACTCACGCTGGCCGATCTCAAGGTCGTCAGCAAGGTGCAACCCACGGCTGAACAGTTGCAAGACTTGTTGTTCGCCTGGAACGTCGCCAAATTCGTCAAGAGCAATGCCATCGTGTTCTGCAAAAACGGTATGACGATGGGCGTCGGCGCCGGCCAGATGAGCCGCCTGGACTCGGCCCGCATCGCCAGCATCAAGGCCCAGCACGCCAACCTTTCATTGAGTGGCACCGCGGTGGCCAGCGACGCCTTCTTCCCGTTCCGCGATGGTTTGGACGTGGTGGTGGATGCCGGTGCGACCTGCATCATCCAGCCCGGCGGCTCGATGCGCGACCAGGAAGTGATTGACGCGGCCGACGAACGCGGTGTGGCAATGGTGTTCAGCGGCGTGCGGCACTTCCGGCATTAAGACTTGCGGCACCGAGCCATCGGGTCCAAATCAAAAAAGCGGCCTTGAGCCGCTTTTTTTTATGAAAAATTGGGCGCTAACCATGGCGAATTCCCGTCTGAAGTGCAACATTTCACCCCAGTAAGGCTCATGCATGAACTCCAACCACAGCGTCCAGTTCTTCGACACGCAGTTTCAGCAGCAGGCGCGCCAGCGTGACCTCAAGCTCAATCCGTTTGAGCTGGCCGCCATACCTCACTTGCATGGCCGCGTGCTCGACTATGGGTGCGGCATGGGCAACCTTGTTTTCGCAGCGGCTGAACGCGGCTGTTCCGTTCTTGCGCTCGACGCCAGCCCCGCAGCAATCACGTATATCCAGCAACGCGCCGTCGCTGAAGCGCTGCCTGTTCAGGCGGTATTGGCAGACCTGCGGGACTATGAGCTCGACGAAGACTTTGATGTGGTGGTGTCAATTGGCTTGCTGATGTTCTTCGATTGTTCGACCGCGCTCCGGGCATTGTCCAATCTCCAGGCCCGTGTGCGCGAAGGCGGCGTTGCCGTGATCAATGTCCTGGTAGAAGGTACGACCTACCTTGACATGTTTGACGCCAAGAGCCATTGCCTGTTCTCCCGCGCCGAGCTGGCGTCTCGCTTTGCCGGCTGGCACATTCTTCACTCGGAGTTCAGAGACTTCGAGGCGGCTGGAGGACTCAACAAAGCCTTTGCCACCGTCATCGCCCAGAAGCCGTGCCTCCGCCATCAAGCAGGGGCCTAAACCCTTTTACTGGGAGGTCCTTCGAAGTGATTGACGCGGCCGACGAACGTGGCGTGGCGCTGCTGTTCAGCGGCGTGCGGCATTTCCGGCACCGAGCCATCGGGTCCAAATCAAAAAAGCGGCCTTGCGCCGCTTTTTTTATGGGAAATCAGGCGCTAGCCCCCGTGCACTATGCACTAGCAGCTATTATTTAGATAGCGATTTGAAAACTTCGCGCGCCGCCGCCACGCTGGTTGCGATGTCTTCGTCGGTATGGGCGGCGCTCACAAAGCCGGCCTCAAACAGGGCTGGCGCAATGTACACGCCGCGATCCAGCAGCCCATGGAATATCTGATTGAAGCGGGCGCTGTCGGTTTTCATGACCTGGGCGTAATTCTGCGGTAGCGCATCGAACAGGAAAAAGCCGAACATGCCGCCTTCGCTGTCGCCACAAAAAGGGATGCCTTCCTGCTGGGCCGCGCGGGTCAGGCCATCCACCAGCAAACGGGTTTTGCGGGACAAGTCCTCGAAAAAACCGGGCTTTTGAATCTCGCGCAAGGTGGCCAGTCCGCAGGCGGTGGCCACCGGATTGCCCGACAGCGTGCCGGCCTGGTAAACCGCGCCCAGAGGTGCCAGGTGTTCCATCACCGCCCGCTTGGCACCAAAGGCCGCCAAGGGCATACCGCCGCCAATGACCTTGCCCATGACGGTGATGTCGGGCTCAAAGCCGGGTATGTCACGGGCATAGACGCTTTGGGCGCCGCCCAGGGCCACCCGAAACCCGTTCATGACCTCATCAAACACCAGCAAGGTGCCGTACTGGGTGCACAACTCGCGGCAGCGTTTCATGAAGGGCACCGAGGCGCGTACGAAGTTCATGTTGCCGGCAATCGGCTCAATCATCAGGCAGGCGATGGAGTTGCCGTGCAAGGCAAAGGCTTCTTCCAGCTGGCCGATATGGTTGTATTCGAGCACCAGCGTGTGCTGCACCACCTCGGGCGGTACGCCGGCGCTGGTGGCGTTGCCAAAGGTTGCCAGACCCGAGCCGGCCTTCACCAGCAGCGCATCGGCGTGCCCGTGGTAGCAGCCTTCAAACTTGATCAGCTTGCTGCGGCCGGTGGCACCGCGCGCCAGCCGGATGGCGCTCATGGCGGCCTCGGTGCCGGAGCTGACCAGACGCACCATGTCCATGGAGGGCATTAGTTTCAGGATTTCTTCCGCCAGTTCCACTTCGCGCTCAGTCGGTGCGCCGTAAGAAAAGCCTTCCAGCACCGCCTCTTGCACCGCCTTGACGACCGCCGGGTGGCCGTGACCCAGAATCATCGGGCCCCAGGAGCCGATGTAATCGATGTAACGCTGGTCATTGGCGTCCCAGAAGTAGGCGCCTTGGGCGCGTTTGACAAAGCGGGGGGTGCCGCCGACCGCCTTGAAGGCCCGGACCGGTGAATTGACGCCACCGGGGATGACCCGCTTGGCGCGTTCAAATAGCGTGTAGTTGTTATCAGTGTTTTGTGTCATTGGGAGTGATTTCCAGGGTGGAAAAAGAAGATGTTTCGTCGGACGCTGCTTCTTGCTCATCTTCGGGTTGTGCCCAAAACAGCCGGTCCGGCACGACATGACCCATGCCGGGGCGAAAACCACCCTCCAGGCAGCGATCCAGGTAACTTAGCGCTTCCGTGAAGGCTTCCGTCAGGTCGTCGCCACTGGCCAGCAGGGCGGCGAACGCGGCCGACAGGGTGTCGCCAGCACCTGAAAAAACCGCTTCGAAGTGATCAAATTTTTCGCTGGCCAGCACTGCCTGCGGCGACGCCAGTACGTTGTCAATGAACTGGTCCGGCAAGGGGATGCCGGTCACCAGCGTGTAGGGCACGCCAAAGGCGTTTGCAGCGAGGGCGATATCCCGTGCGCCCGGAGGGTGCTCCGTGCTTGAGTCGGGGAGCAGCCAGCGCCATAAGGTACTGTGGTTTCCTACCAACACGGTGGTCTGAGGCAATATCAATTCCTTGAAGACGTCCAGGTACAGGTCAATCTGGACCTCGTCCCACCAGGAAAGGTCGGGCATGTAGGCGATCAGGGGAATGTCCGCATAGTCGGCGGCAATGCCGGCCACCGCACTGAGATTTTCCGGTGAGCCGACAAAGCCCACCTTGATCACCTGGACCGGCACATCCTCAAGGACGGCACGGGCTTGTTCTGTCACCGCTTCTTCGTCGAGAGAAAAGTGATCGAAAATCTCGGCCGTGTCACGTGCATAAGCTCCGGTGACGATGGGCAGGGCGTGAGCACCTACCGAGGCAATGGCGGTCACATCAGCCGCCAGGCCTCCCGCCCCGCTGGGGTCGTTGGCATTGAACACCATGACGCAGGCGGGATGCGTCGCTGGGTGCGGGTCTTCGGCTATCAGGGAAACCATGGGTGGTTGCATGAGCAGGCCTGTGTTCTTCTTCAGGCAGAATATCGTAGGTTGTAGTGTGCGCTGCGTAAATTGCGCAAACCATCTTTGTTTTCAATGATTGCATTCTATTGGAAGGCCCTTTAAGCTGTGACTGAGAGCAAAACGTGGATGTGTCTGATTTGTGGCTGGATCTATGATGAAGAGACGGGGGACCCTGAACATGGCGTAGCGCCGGGAACCCCATGGCGTGCCGTGCCCCTTAACTGGACTTGTCCGGAATGTGGCGCCCGCAAAGATGACTTCGAAATGGTGCAGATTTGAGTCCCTGTGATCAGGATGTGCACCGTTATTTTTATAAAATGTCAATTCAGGAGCAGTGTCTTGTGAATACGACTGGATCGACTTTCAAAGTTCTGGTGATTGACGACAGCAACACCATCCGGCGCAGTGCCGAAATTTTTCTCAAGCAAGGGGGGCATGAAGTCATGCTCGCTGAGGATGGTTTTGATGCGCTGGCCAAGGTGAATGACTACCAGCCGCATCTTATTTTTTGCGATATCTTGATGCCCAGACTGGATGGCTACCAGACCTGCGCCATCATCAAGCGCAATGCCCGATTCGCGGATGTTCCCATTGTTATGCTGTCTTCCAAGGATGGTGTTTTTGACAAGGCGCGTGGGCGAATGGTTGGGGCGCAGGATTATTTGACAAAACCGTTCACCAAAGACCAACTGTTGCAGGCGGTTCAGCAGTTTGGCACAGCAATGCAAGGAGTAAATTGATGGCTATCCAGAAAGTACTGATCGTGGACGATTCAAAAACCGAATTGATGTTCATGACGAATTTGTTGCAAAAAAACGGAATGTCGGTCCGCACGGCAGAGGGCGCTGAGGAGGCTTTTCGCCGGCTGGCCGAAGAGAAGCCCGATCTGATTCTCATGGATGTGGTGATGCCAGGTCAAAATGGGTTTCAATTGACGCGCTCCATTAACCGGACCCCCGAGTACGCGGACATTCCGATCATCATGTGCACCAGCAAGAGTCTGGAAACTGATCGTGTGTGGGGTATGCGTCAAGGTGCGAGTGACTACATCACCAAACCGGTCGATGCGGCCGAGTTGTTGGTCAAGATCAAGGCTTTGGGTTGAAATCCGCAGCACCGCATGGCTAATCGCGAAGCTCTCCGAGAACTCCAGGCCCGTCTTGCCAGCCGATTGCAGGCGGCGCGCACTGAGGGCGTGTCAGCTTCGTGGCTGGCTGTCAAGGCGGGTGAGAGAAATTGCCTTTTTCCCCTGTCGCAATCTGGCGAGATATTCCCGCTGACCAACATTCAGGCTGTGCCTTATTCCCGCCCATGGTTCATGGGGGTGGTCAATCTTCGCGGTGCCCTGTACGGCATTGTTGATCTGGCCAGTTTCATGGGCGACGGGGCGGCGCGGATCAGAACCGAGCATTCGCTCGCTGAATCCAGTGTTATCACGTTCAATTCGGCGCTGGAGCTCAATTGTGCTTTGCTGGTGGACGGCTTGGCAGGGCTTCGCAAGCGTGAAGCTTTCTCCGCCGCAGTGGCGCCGCCTGAAGGCTCTCCCGTTTATTTTGGCAGCCGGTTGACTGACCTCAATGGGGTGCACTGGCAGGAAATCAACCTGCAGTCTCTGTCTCAACTTTCCGAATTTCTCAGTATTAGCGCTTAAGTTTCTACCTAAGGTGTCCGTATGTCCGTCGTCGATCAACTAAAAAATTTATTCGCAAAAAAGGCGCCTGATTCCGAGAACGATTCCCGGTTGAGCTTGGCTATGCCGGACGCCATGATGGATCCGATAGTGACCGAACAAAGGAAGGATGAAGCAGACAATGAGGTCCAGATTCCGGCAGCCCAGCTCGGGTCTGTCCCGGACGCAGGCGACGGGTCTGTCGAAGATTCTGCTGACCTGATTGCGCTGCCGATCCTCGGAAAGAAAACGGTGGTCCAGCATCAGCGACTGCTGTCGATCCTGCTGGGCTTGGCGCTGGTCGTACTCGCTGTGGTGACACTGTTTGCGGTAAGTCAGGGAAACCGGGTGGCGCAACAGATGGAGGCCACCGGAAACTCGCTGATGCAGTCACAACGTTTGGCTAAATCTGTTTCACAGGCGCTGGTGGGTGGTGTGAAGGCATTTCCAGACGTGGCGGAGAGCGCGGGTGTGCTGGCCACGTCGATCCGCGGTATGGTAATCGGTGATGCACAAATGGGTCTGGATGCCTTGAGCGCCGACTACCAGCCGGTGCTGAGCAAAATCACGCCCATGATGGAGCGGGCCGAAAAGAATGCGGCGGTTGTGATGGCGCAGCAGAAAATCCTGACGCAGGTGGGTGCAGCACTTCGTCTTATCAATCGGCAGTCTTCAGATCTGCTGGAAATCGCAGAAACTGTGTCATCCCTTAAGTTGCAGCAGGGTGCAGCAGCCCCAGAGATTTCGGCTGCGGGTCAATTGGTGATGCTGACGCAGCGTATTGGCAAGTCATCCAACGAGTTTCTGACGGTTGAGGGTGTGAATCCCGAGGCGGTGTTCCTGTTGGGCAAAGATTTAAACTCGTTCAAGGAGATTTCACAGGGTCTGCTGGATGGCAGTCCCGAGCTGCGTTTGACGGCTTCGAAAGATCCGCAAACGCGTGAACAGTTGATGGCCCTGATCAAGCTTTTTGAGGAGACCCGCACGCAGGCAGGTGCCATTCTGGGTAATCTTCAGGGGCTTGTTTCAGCCCGTGAAGCGCAGGGGTCCATTATTGCGGACAGTGAGCCTCTGCGTCGAAGCCTTGAAGAGTTGCAGGGCAAACTCTCTGCAACGACCGGTCTTGGTGCCGCAGCCTTGTCGACGCTGGTGGGTGCTGCTTTTTTAGCTCTGCTTTGCGCGGGGGGGCTGTCCTATGTTCAGCTGCTGGACAGCCGCAAGCGTCAGGTCGCTGCCGAGACGCAGCGTGTCGATGCCGAGGGCCAGGAGCAAGAGGCGAAACGGGTGAATGATGCCAACCAGGCCGCCATTTTGCGTTTGATGAATGAATTGCAGACGGTCGCTGAAGGGGACTTGACGCAAGAGGCGACTGTCACCGAGGACATCACGGGGGCCATTGCCGATTCAGTGAACTACACGGTGGAAGAATTGCGGTCGCTGGTGGGTCATGTGCAAAACACAGCGGCCCGTGTGGCGCAGACCACGACGGATGTGGATACAACGTCAACGGAGCTGTTGGCCGCTTCCAACGAGCAACTGCATGAAATTCGGGAAACCGGCCGCTCGGTGGTGGAGATGGCGTCCAGAATTAATGAAGTGTCTGTGCAGGCGCAGGAATCTGCATCAGTGGCCAGGCAGTCGCTGCGAGCGGCTGAGGTGGGTCTTCAGGCTGTGCAGAATGCCATTGGCGGTATGAACTCGATTCGGGACCAGATTCAGGAAACGTCCAAGCGGATCAAGCGTTTGGGTGAGTCATCCCAGGAAATTGGTGAAATCACGGAGCTGATCTCTGACATTACCGAGCAGACCAACGTGCTGGCGCTGAATGCAGCCATTCAGGCCGCCTCCGCGGGTGAGGCGGGACGGGGCTTCTCGGTGGTGGCAGAAGAAGTGCAGCGGCTGGCCGAACGATCGGCAGATGCAACGCGCCAGATTTCTGCGCTGGTCAAGGCCATTCAGACCGACACCCAGGATGCCGTGGGCGCCATGGAACGGTCCACCCAGGGTGTGGTGGAAGGGGCCAAGCTGTCTGATAACGCAGGTACCGCCTTGACTGAAATTGACCAGGTGTCGCGTCGTTTGTCCGAGTTGATCGAACAAATTTCCAGTTCAACCTCCCGGGAGGCAAACCTGGCCAATGTGGTGGCTGACAATATTCAGCATATTTTTGCGGTGACCGAGCAGACCGGCGAGGGTACGCGTTCCACCGCCGCTCAAGTTCGCGAGCTCTCGAAAATGGCTGAAGAATTGCGTCAGTCTGTGGCACGGTTCAAGATTGTCTGAGCCTCACAAATCGGAATTTGTTATCCCCAGGAGTGCAAGAACCCATGCAACCGAATGCTGCCCTGACTGGCGACAATGAACTCGCGGCCAATGATCTTGGGCCTTTGGCCTGGGTGCTCGATGAGCTGCGTAAATCACTGAATGGTGCCACCAAAGCCCTCCGCCGGTTTGTGCGTGATGCCGAATTGGCACGTGGCTCTGATCTAGCCGCGCTGGATGCCAGCCAGTTGCGCATTGCCCGGCAGCAACTTCATCAGGCCGTTGGCGCTTTGGAGATGGTGGGTATGCCGGCACCCGCCAAGGTGTTGCGCGCCATGGAGGCGTTGGCTCAGAGGTTTGTGCAGCGCCCCGAGCTTTGCAGTGACGAAGCAGCCAACAAGGTGGAGCGTGCCAGCTTTGCGCTGACTGAATATCTGGAAGGCGTTCTCAAGGGGAAAAGTGCATCGTCCGTGGCCTTGTTCCCCCAGTACCGCGACGTACTTGAGCTGGTTGGCGATGATCGCGTGCACCCGGCGGATTTGTGGCCGTTCGAGTGGCGCTGGATAGACGTTGTTTTGCCTGAAGAGGCCGTACCTCTTGCCTATGACTCATCGGTCCGGGCCCGTCTTGACGGGTTGATCCTGAAAGTCGTCAAGTCGGGTGATGTGGCTGCGGCAAAAGCCATGCGCGATATCAGTCTGGGTTTTGCGGCAGCACAAAGTGCACTGGAATCGCGAGTCTTCTGGAAAATTTGTGCCGCTTATTTTGAAGCCGTGTCCTTGAGGCTTTGCCCCTCAGATGTTTACGGCAAACGGGCCGCGTCCCGAATTCTTCTTCAATACCGAACGCTGGCGCGTGGCGAGCCGGGCATTTCTGATCGCCTGATTCAGGATTTGCTGTTTTTCTGTGCACAAGCTATTCCCGCGCATACGGCCGATGCGCCTGTGCTCGCTGCAGTTCGTAAGGCCTATGGCTTGACCCAGACTCAACCATTTGATTACGAGACGCCCCAGTTTGGACGTTTTGATCCGGCGCTGCTGGTTCAGGCCCGCAAGCGAATCGCGGCTGCAACCGAGACCTGGTCTGCGCTCGCCGGGGGCGATACCAACCGGTTGAAGGTGGCGACTGACCAATTTAGCCTGGTGACCGATTCGGTGTTGAAACTACACCCCGAAAGTGGCGATTTGGTGCGCGCATTGACGCACGCGATAGAAGCAACTGCGCGTTCGGGAGAGGCTCCTGCGCCATCACTTGCCATGGAAGTCGCCACGGCAGTGCTGTATCTGGAGGCCGCCTATGAAGACCTGGATCCGACCGACTCACACATGGCTGAACGCAGTGCCAGTCTTGCGAGGCGCTTGGAGAATGTCAATGCGGGCGGGCAAACCGAGCCACTAGAAAAGTGGATGGAAGACCTCTACCGCAGGGTCAGTGATCGTCAGATCATGGGTAGCGTGGTGGATGAATTGCGAACGAATCTGGGCGAGGTCGAGCAATCGCTGGATGCCTTCTTTCGCAATCCCCATGACAAAGTGCCACTGCATGAGGTTCCCAGTCAGTTGGCCCAGATGCGGGGCGTTTTCTCGGTATTGGGCCTGGATCAAGCGGCGCTTGCTTCGCTGCGCATGCGGGGCAGTGTCGAGAGATTTCTGGTTGACGATATCGACCTCGAGACGGCACGCACCGGCATTTTCGAGAAGTTGGGCAACAGCCTGGGAGCCCTCGGATTTTTGATTGACATGCTGAGTTATCAGCGCGAGCTTGCCAAGAAACTTTTTGTTTATGACGAAGAACTGGGTGAATTCAAACCCTTGATGGGGCGGCAGAAACCGGTCGAGAATGCGATGACTGTTGACAACGTTGCCGTCGAGGACCTTGCCGCCGTGGCGTTGCCGGCTGCCAGCCCGCAGGCCGAGCTTCCTGTTGAAGTGGCTGCGCCAACGCTTGTTCTGACACCAGAAGCGGTGAAGGATGTTCCCGCCGGAACGGTAGACGATGACGAGCGTGAGTTGAAGGATATCTTTCTGGAAGAAGCGCGTGAAGTGGTTCACACCGGGTTGGGGGCCATCCGGGACCTGGCCGGAGATCCCGCTGATTTGGGGCAACAGACCACGCTTCGGCGGTCTTTCCACACGCTTAAGGGCAGCTCGCGCATGGTGGGCCTCAACGAGTTTGGTGAGGCCGCCTGGTCCATGGAGCAGTTGCTCAATACCTGGCTGGCAGAGCAAAAGCCCGCCAGCGATGAGTTGATCAGCCTCACGGAAAAGGCCATGCATGGGTTTGGTCGCTGGGTAGAGGCGATCGCAACGGGTGATGATGCGCAGTGGAGTGCGCAGGCATTTCGCCAGGCCGCAGATGGCCTGCGCCTTGACAACAAACAAGTTGATCTTGTGTGTCCGGGCGAAGAAGTGATGGTGTCCGTAGCGGCGGAGGAGCCACATCCTGATTTCGTCTCAACGCCAATGCTTGAGTTCGATGCGACCCCGGCCCTTGATGCCAGCCCCGACCAGGCGGTCAATGTTGAGGCAGCAGCTGCCCCGGACGAAGTCGAGACATTGCATTCCGGACTTGTAGAGGTGGCGAGTGCTGCTGCCGACGTTCAGCCGGAGCCCCAACCGGACGACCTTGCGGATGCGGATCTCGAAGATCAGGTCAAGGTGATCGGAACCTTGCGCATCGATATTCCGCTTTACAACGTCTACTTGAATGAGGCTGATGAATGGTCTCGCCGTTTGCTCACCGAGCTGATCGAATGGGCTTTGGAGTTGCCCCGGTCTGTTTCTGACACCACGGTTGCGTTGGCGCATTCGTTGTCCGGTAGTTCTGCCACCGTGGGGTTCTTTGCCTTGTCCGAGATGGCACGGGCACTGGAGCAAGCCTTGCAGCATGTGCAGCTTCATGCGCAAGGTATTCCTGAGCATGCCAAAGTATTTATTGAGGCGGCAGAAGATATTCGTCGCCTGCTGCATCAATTTGCGGCCGGATTCCTCAAGGAGCCTGATCGCGCTCTGATTGACGCGCTCAAAGCCATTCTGGAAATTGAATTCCCTGCAGTGGCTGAGGAGGGCGGGGACAGTCTGTACAGCGAACCGACGGTTGAAGTCGTCGAGGAAGCTGAACCGGTTACGCCAGAGTCTCCTGTCATCCCCAATGCGGCTGCAGAGACCGCCATGCCGGATTCGGGTCTCACGGTTGCGGCCGCGTCGACGGCGGATGTTGATTACGAAGGTGATGACATTGACGTGCTCGATGTACTTGATGTTGACCTGTTTCCGATTTTTGAAGAAGAAGCGCTTGAGTTGTTGCCGCAGCTTGGCGGTGCATTGAGGCAATGGACGACTCGACCGGACAACCTGGGAGCCCGTAATGAAGTGTTGCGTGTTCTGCACACGCTAAAAGGTAGCGCACGTCTGGCCGGCGCCATGCACCTGGGTGAGATGGCGCACCGCATGGAGTCAGCCATTGAGCAGCTGGGGCTTGAGAGTTTGCAGACGTCTCAGTTGGAGCCTTTGCTGGCCCGTTTTGATGCGATTCAAGCTCATTTGGACCGACTGCGCGCCACGCCTGAACAGGCCTTGAGTCTGCCAGAAGCAGGTCCGGATGCAGAAGAAGCGCTCGCTTCTGTTGCCCTTTCGGAGGGGGTGTCTGCAGGTGTCGAGCCGATGGCCGTTTCGGCGACTGTCATACCAATGGTCACGCCTTTGGTGCCGTTGCGACACGTAAGCAATCAAACCGTGCGGGTGCGTTCGCAGTTGCTGGACCGCATGGTCAATCAGGCGGGTGAGGTCATGATCACGCGGTCACGGCTGGAGGCCCGTTTGGGTCAGTTGCGCGGGTCCCTGGGTGAATTGACCGGCAATCTGGACCGTTTGCGACATCAGTTGCGCGACATTGAGTTGCAGTCCGAGTCACAGATGCAGTCACGACTGGCACAGGCGAAAGACTCCGCGCAGGGCTTTGACCCCCTTGAATTTGACCGCTTTACCCGGGTTCAGGAGCTCACCCGGATGATGGCCGAATCGGTGCATGACGTCGCCACCGTGCAGCGTAATCTGCAGCGTACGGTGGAAGGGACCGAGGATGATTTGATTGCTCAGGCACGTCAGGCCCGTGAGTTGCAGCGCGACCTGCTACGCACCAGGATGGTGGAGTTTGAGGGGATTGCGGAGCGTTTATACGGCGTTGTCCGCCAGGCATCCAAGGATGCCGGCAGACCCGTCAAGCTCGACATCAAAGGCGGTTCACTCGATATGGATCGCGGCGTGCTTGATCGCATGGCGCCGACGTTCGAACATTTGCTGCGCAATGCCGTAGCCCATGGTATTGAGGCGCCAGAGCTTCGTCTCGAAGCGGGGAAACCTGCTGCGGGCAGCATCACCATCAGTCTTCAACAGCAAAGCAACGACGTCACGGTGGAGATTAGTGACGATGGTGCGGGTCTGGATCTGGATGGCATTCGTGAAAAAGCACGTGCCGAAGGTCTGGTTGCCGAGGATGCCTCGTTGACGGATGCCGAGGCTGCCAATCTGATTTTTATGCCCGGTTTTACAACGGCGTCGCAGGTGACGGAGCTTTCCGGTCGGGGTATTGGCATGGATGTCGTACGGTCCGAAGTCAACGCACTGGGTGGCCGCATTGAAACATCGACCAAACGCGGACAGGGAACGAAGTTCAAACTGGTGTTGCCTCTCACCACTGCGGTGACGCAGGTGGTCATGCTGCGCATGGGCGAGTTGGTGGTTGGTGTGCCGGCGAATCTGGTCGAGATGGTGCGTCGGGTACCCGCGGCCGATCTGGAGCGCGTCTACCAGGACAATGTGTTTGAGTTCAGCGGCGAGAAAGTTTCATTTTTCTGGGCCGGGGCCCTGCTGCAGGCTTCGACCCATAGCAGCGAGACAAAAACAAAAACCTTGCCGATCGCTATTTTCCGCAGTGCAGGTCAGAGAATTGCCATGCACGTCGACGAGGTGCTTGGCAACCAGGAGGTGGTGGTCAAAAATCTCGGGCCTCAGCTGTCCCGCCTCCCGGGCTTGGTCGGCATGTCGGTGCTGGCGTCGGGTGCCGTGGTCCTGATCTACAACCCGGTGGCGCTGGCTTCCGTCTATGGCGAACAAGCCCGTCAACTCAAGTTGTATGCAGACCAGGCAGTGGGTCAGACTGTGGGAGTATCGTCTTCCTCAACCGCCACACCGCTGTCTTCCCTGATGGCCGGTGTCAGTCAGTCCCCCCTGGTGTTGGTGGTGGACGACTCGATCACGGTGCGCCGCGTCACTCAGCGCCTCCTTAAACGCGAAGGGTTCCGGGTGGCGCTGGCGGCAGACGGCTTGCAGGCATTGGAACGTTTGCAGGAGGAAAAACCTGCCGTTGTGCTGTCTGACATCGAAATGCCACGCATGGATGGTTTCGATTTGGTGCGAAATATTCGGGGCGATGCCAAACTGCGCGACCTCCCCATCATCATGATTACTTCGCGTATTGCCGAGAAGCATCGTGAGCACGCACGTGAACTGGGTGTTGATCACTATCTGGGCAAGCCGTATTCGGAAGACGAACTGATTGGCTTGGTGCGGCAGTACTGCGCAGCGCCGGTTGAGGCTTGAAAGCAGGTCTAGCCCCCGTTGGTACTGCGTAGCTAGCTACTAAATATATAGCAATTGATGGGTCTAAGACGCCTGGATTGGCTTCTTGACCCGTTGCGGCAGAGAGCGGCTGTCGGCGTAAATCGCGGCGGAACCACATCAAACCTGTTTTGAATTGCTTGCTCATGATCACCGTTAAAATTCCTGAATGCCCGGAGATTTTGCCCTCACCAACCTGACGAATCATTTTCTGATCGCCATGCCCGGATTGCAGGATGAGGTTTTCTCCCGAAGCGTGGTCTATGTGTGTGAGCACAGCGAACGTGGCGCGCTGGGGTTGGTGATCAACAAGCCCGGTGATATGGACATGAAATGGCTGTTTGAAAAGATTGAGCTGCCGCTGCACCGCGAAGATATTGTCGATAACCCGGTGTTTCAGGGTGGGCCGGTACAGACGGAGCGGGGCTTTGTCTTGCATGAACCTTTTTTTGCGGGGGCGGATAAACCGGCTGAGTCCGTTTATGCCTCTACCATGACAATTCCCGGCGGTCTGGAGATGACCACTTCCAAAGATGTGCTTGAAGCGCTCTCCACGGGCGCCGGGCCACGCAAAGTATTGGTGTCGCTGGGTTACGCCGCCTGGGGTGAAGGTCAGCTGGAATCCGAGCTGTCCGACAACAGCTGGTTGACCGTGGCCGCCAGTAACCGCGTCATCTTTGATACGCCGGTGGCACAGCGCTATGACCAGGCCCTGCTCTTGCTCGGTTTTGAGGCGTGGATGCTGTCGTCTGATGTGGGGCATGCATGAGCGAATTACCCATCCCCCTGACTAATCCCTTGACGGCGCCGGTACCGGAAGCTGTGTCTGTGCCAGTCGGGCTGCAGACCTTTCTGGCGCTGGATTTCGGCATCAAGCGCACCGGCTTCGCAGTCGGCAACCGCCTGATGCGCACCGCCCAGCCGCAAGGCACCATCACCGCCGAGGGTGACGCGCGGTTCGTCAAAATTGCCCAGCACCTCAAGGAATGGCAACCCGATGCGCTGGTGGTCGGTGTGCCGTTTCATCCGGATGGTGCGGCCCATGAAAACACGGCGCGCGCCAGGAAGTTTGCCCGCCAGTTGCACGGTCGTTTCAAGCTGCCGGTGTTTGAAGTGGATGAGCGCTACACCACCACCGAAGCGCTGCAGATGGGCGCCAAAGATGCCGATGCCGCCGCCGCCTGCATTATTCTTGAACAGTTTTTTAGGAGTATTCCATGAGCACACTCACGCTGGACGCGGAGGCTCTGTACCTTGAGTTGCTCGCCGCTGTGCGCGCCATGTTTCGCCCCGGCATGCGGCTGATCGGGGTGACTTCCGGCGGCACCTGGCTGGCCGAGCGCTTGCAGCGGGACATGAACCTGACGGAGCACCCCGGCGTGATCTCTTCGAGCATGCACCGTGATGATTTCGCCCGGCGTGGCATGACGGCCGGCGCGCAGACGCAGATTGACTTTGACGTGAATGAAGCGCACATCATCCTTCTCGATGACGTGCTCTACACCGGGCGCACCATCCGCGCGGTAATCAATGAACTGTTTGACTACGGCCGGCCAGCCAGCGTGAAACTCGCGGTGTTGGTGGACCGTGGCGGACGCGAGTTGCCGATTCAGGCCGACTTCTGCGCTGCTCGTGTGATCTTGCCGGCCACCCAGTCCCTGGCGCTGGATCGCAGCGAAGCCGGGGTGTTCAGTTTCAACGTGGAGGCCCGCTAACCATGCTTTACAAGCGTAATCCCCAGCTCAACAAAAACGGTGAACTGATTCACCTGCTCTCGATCGAGGGCTTGCCCAAGAGCATCCTGACCCAGGTGCTGGACATCGCGGCGAATTTCGTCAGCGTCAGTGATCGCGAAGTGAAAAAAGTGCCACTGTTACGCGGCAAAAGCGTGTTCAACCTCTTTTTTGAGAACTCGACCCGCACCCGCACCACCTTCGAGATTGCTGCCACCCGTCTCAGTGCCGATGTCATCAATCTGGACATCGCCCGCTCATCGGCTTCCAAAGGCGAATCGCTGCTGGACACCATTGCCAACTTGAGCGCCATGGCGGCGGACCTGTTTGTGGTGCGCCACAGCGAGTCCGGCGCACCGTTCCTGATTGCGCAGCATGTGGCGCCGCATGTGCATGTGATCAATGCCGGTGATGGGCGACACGCGCACCCGACGCAAGGCTTGCTGGACATGTTCACCATCCGGCATTACAAAAAAGATTTTTCCAACCTCACGGTGGCCATCGTCGGCGACGTGCTGCACTCGCGTGTGGCCCGCTCCGACATTCATGCCCTCACCATCCTCGGCTGTGCCGAAGTGCGGGTGGTCGGACCCAAAACCCTGGTGCCGTCTGACATGGCCCAAATGGGCGTTCGGGTCTGCCACACCCTGGAAGAGGGTATTCGCGGTTGCGACGTCATCATCATGCTGCGCCTGCAAAACGAACGCATGAGCGGCGCGTTACTGCCGTCCAGTCAGGAGTTCTTCAAGAGCTATGGCCTGACACCCGAAAAGTTGCAGCTGGCCAAACCGGATGCGATCGTGATGCACCCGGGGCCGATCAACCGCGGGGTGGAGATTGACTCGGCCGTGGTGGACGGCAAGCAAAGCGTGATCTTGCCGCAGGTGACTTTTGGCATTGCGGTGCGCATGGCGGTGATGAGCATTGTTGCCGGTAACGAGGCTTGATATGAGTATATTGATCAAAGGCGGCCGGGTCATCGATCCGGCCAGTGGTTTCGATGAAATTGCGGATGTAGCCCTCGTCAATGGTGCGGTGCTTGCTATAAAAAATATAGCGCCTGATTTCCAGCCGACGCAGACGATCGACGCGACCGGTTGCGTTGTCGCCCCCGGCTTGCTGGACCTGGCGGTGCGTCTGCGTGAGCCAGGCCATGAGCACGAAGGCATGCTGAAGTCCGAGCTGGCCGCCGCCGTGGCCGGTGGCGTGACCAGCCTGGTGTGCCCGCCCGATACCGAGCCGGTGCTCGACGAACCGGGCCTGGTCGAAATGCTGCGTTATCGGGCAGAAAAATTGCAGCAGTCCCGCGTCTATCCGCTGGGCGCCCTGACCCGTAACCTCGCTGGTGAAAACCTGACCGAGATGCTGGAACTAACCGAGGCCGGCTGTGTCGGTTTCAGCCAGGCGGAAGTGCCGCTGGCCAATACGCAGGTTCTGCAGCGGGCGTTTCAGTACGCCAGCACCTTTGACTACGCAGTCTGGCTGCGCCCGCAGGAATTTTTTCTGGGCAAAGGCGTAGCGGCCAGTGGCGCGCTGGCCACCCGCTTGGGCCTGAGCGGGGTGCCGGTGGCAGCAGAAACGATTGCCTTGCACACCATTTTTGAGCTGATGAAGGCCACCGGTGCCCGCGTGCATTTGTGTCGGCTCAGCAGTGCCGCCGGTGTGGCCCTGGTGCGCCAGGCCAAGCTGGACGGCTTGAATGTCAGCTGTGACATTAGCATCAATTCCCTGCATCTGACGGATGCTGACATTGGCTACTTTGACAGCAGTGCCCGGCTCAACCCGCCCTTGCGCCAGCAGCGCGATCGTGATGCCCTGCGCGCCGGTCTGGCGGACGGCACCATCGATGCGCTGGTATCAGACCACACCCCCGTGGACGAAGACGCCAAAGCCCTGCCATTCGCCGAGAGCGAGGCGGGGGCCACCGGTGTCGAGCTGCTGCTGAGTCTGGCGCTCAAATGGCGCATGGACAGCGGCGTCAGTCTGGCGCGCGCCTTGGGCGTGGTCACCAGTGGGCCGGCCCGTGTGTTGGGTGCGTCACTGGGCAAACGTCAAGACCGTGTCGGGCGTCTGGTGGTGGGCGGCGTGGCAGACCTGTGCGTGTTTGACCCCCAGGCCGCCTGGACGGTGCAGTCCAGCGCCTTGCGCAGCCAGGGCAAAAACACACCGTTCTCGGGTTACGAATTACCCGGTCGCGTACGCTGCACGATCGTCGGCGGGCAGGTGGCGTTTCAGGCTTGATGAAACGCGCCAGCGTCCGCGCCCACGCCAGCTGGAAGTGTGTGCGTGTGCTGGGGCACATCGTGACGGGGGTCTGGACTGTCGTCTTCGTCTTCCCCAGACTGTCTGCACCGCAAAAAGAAGAGAGAATTAAGGCTTGGGCGCTCGTCCTGCTTGCGCATCTAGCTATTAAATTAATAGTAGTTGGCCAACCGCCAGCGCAGGGCCCCATGTTGCTGGCGGCCAACCACATCTCGTGGCTGGACATTGTGGTGATGCACGCCGCGCGGCACTGCCGCTTTGTCTCCAAAGCCGATGTCCGCCATTGGCCCCTGATCGGCACCCTGGCAAGCGGTGCCGGCACGCTGTTCATCGAGCGCGAGTCCCGGCGCGACGCTATGCGCGTGGTGCACCACATGGCCGAGCGGCTGAACGCCGGCGACATACTGGCGATATTCCCGGAAGGCACCACCAGCGACGGCGTCAATCTGCTGCCCTTTCATGCCAATCTGTTGCAAGCGGCCATCGCCGCCAATGCGCCCGTGCAGCCAGTGGGGCTGCGCTTTGCCGATGCAGCCACCGGTGAGCACAGTCTGGCGCCGTGTTACATCAATGACGACACTTTGTTGGGCTCGATCTGGCGCACGCTCACCGCATCGCCACTGTGCGCTGTCGTGACATTTGGCGCGCCACAGTCCGCGCAAGGACGTGACCGCCGCCTGTGGGCGACCGACTTGCGCACAGCGGTCGAAGGTCTGCGGACCGGGCCCGCCAACGCTTGAGTGCTGGCGCCGTCGATCATTCAGCGCAGAAAGTTACCAGAACCAAACAAGCCGACCAGTCCGACCATGATCAGATAAATGGCCACGATCGTCGACAGCAGGCGCGGAATGATGAGGATCAGGATGCCGGCAATGAGCGACACGATGGGGATCAGATGCAAGGTGATATTGATGGCGAGCCTCTTTCGGTGATGAATCAATGAAGCAAATGCACACGGCGCTTAGCCCGTCGATGCAATGGTTCAGTTTATAAAAAAAAGTCACGGTTCTCTGTGCGTCAGCGTACAGACCCTGCCAAAAGTTAAGACTACAACGCCATACATCGAGGGTAATCCTACATTCGATTAGCGATTCACTGGAGAGAAATGATGACAAGAAATCCCAAGCAATGGTTCACCGTCCTGTGTGGCGCGGCCATGGTTCTCACGGTCGGCTGCAGCAGCCTGAAGACACCGGCGACCGCTGATGTTGCTGTCTCCAAAGCGGCTGTCGAAAATGCCGCCGACGCTGGCGGAACGAAATTTGCGCCGGTCGAGATGAATTCGGCGCGTGAAAAATTGGCCTTGGCCAACAAAGCGATGGCGGCCAAAAATTACAAGCTGGCAGTCGATTTGGCGAACCAGGCGCAGGCGGACGCGAAACTGGCGCAAGGCAAAGCCAACTCGGCCAAAGCGCAAGCGGCGGCGGATGCCTTGCAAGAAGACATCCGGGTCATGCGCGAAGAGCTGGACCGCAGCAGTAAATAGAACACACATCTTCCGCAACCCAACATCGACAACATTCGGCCGCGCTGATACTTGGCGCAGCTGTTACCCAAAGGATTCCATCATGAAAAATTTTTACTTCACGCCCACGCTGTTGGCCATTGCCGCTCTCGTCGGTGCCTGCAGCTCCGGGCCAGCGACCACCAGTTTGCTGGACCAGACGCGCAGCGATTACCGAATGGCGCAAAGCAACCCGAACGTTGCCAGCTACGCGTCGCTGGAAATGAAGCAAGCCAGCGATGCGCTGGCGCAAGCGAATGCAGCGGCCAGTCACAATGACAGCGCTGAAAAAATAGATAAGCTGGCTTACCTTGCCAAGCAAAAGATCGCGCTGACGCAGGAAGTGGCGAAACAAAAATCGGCGGAGGCAGAAGTCGCCAGCGCCGGTAAGGAACGCAATCAAATTCAGTTGGATCAACGCACCAATGAAGCCAATCAAGCAAAAGAAAGTGCAGAACAGTCCAGGCTGGCAGCGCAGCAAGCCCAAGCGCGCACGGCACAACTGGAAGCACAGCTGGCTGATCTGGCTGCAAAAAAGACTGAACGCGGCATGGTCATCACCCTCGGCGACGTGTTGTTTGGCACCGACCTGGCGCGCTTGAATTCGGATGGCATGCGCACAGCGCAAAAGCTGGCCAATGTCTTACAACAACATCCGCAACGTACCGTGCTGGTTGAAGGTTTTACTGACAGCACCGGCACTGCCGCGCATAACCAGGAATTGTCCGAGCGCCGCGCTACCGCCGTGCGTAGCGCCTTGCTGGAATTGGGCGTGGCCCGTGAGCGCGTCGCTATCCGCGGATATGGTGAGTCTTATCCGGTCGCTGCCAACGATACGGCACAGAATCGCCAGTTGAACCGGCGCGTCGAGATTATCCTGTCCGATGAAAGTGGCAAGATTAAGAATCGTTGATCCTGGCATCAAAGGATTGGCGTTTCACCATTTGGTCCCCTCGACAGGAATCGAACCTGTATCTAGCGCTTAGGAGGAGCTAATGCTATTGCCCGCTAAGCCGCATGAAATAAGGATTCTCAATCGTCGGCTATGATGAAATCCCAAACCAGTCCCAAGTTGGCAGAGGCTAGGGGTCTTCGAGTCAGTTTCATCATAAGGCAACACCATGGCAGCAGTTACCAAGCGGGTGCGCGGCGAGCGCGAATTCTGGGAAGCGCGTGTAACCATCAAAGGCCACCCGCCTCTGTCTAGGACCTTCGACAAGAACAAGAAGCGAGAGGCCATCAAGTGGGCGCAAGAGCAAGAGGTCAAGATACGGGGCGGCGATAAAGTTTCTCGCAAGAGCGAGCGCACCACCGTCGAAGAAGCATTGACCGAATACCTCACGGCCCATACCACCACCATCACTAACGCCGACGGCGACAGCGTGATCGTCAGCACGCTGACCGATACCAAGCGATACGGCGTTGAATCGGTCAAACATCACCTCGGAGATTTCACCATCGACACATTGAGCCACAAGGTCATCAGTGCGTTTTTGAAAAAGCTGCAAGTGACGCAGATACCGCAACCAGCCAACAAGACCAAGACGCACCCGCTCTATGACGGCGACCGCGTGCGCACCTATACACCGGGGTCTGCCCGCAAACTTTTCTATGCGTTGAAAACCGCCGTCGAATGGCACTCGCATGAGTATCACTACCCGCTGGGCGACAAGTTCGAAGCCGTGGAGGTTCCAGCCGCATGGGCATCGCCGCGTGAGCGTCGATTGAATGGCGATGAAGAGGCGCGTTTGATGGTTGCCTGTGGCGGCATGTATAAGGACCCGGAAGGCTGGCAGCTTCTCATTGGCCTCGCGCTTGAAACCGCCATGCGTGCGGGCGAGTTGATCGGCATGCAGTGGGACGAGGTAAACACCGAGCACAGGTTTATTGTGATCCCGAAGGAGCGCGAGAAGACTCGCAAGGGGCGGCAGGTGCCGCTATCGACCAAGGCACTGGGGATACTGGCCGTGCTGAAAAAGCGGCAGGTCACTGGCGAGCCTCGCGTGTTCGCGACGATGCCAACAATCTCGCCGGTGCTCGGGCGCGGGTTCAAACGAATTACGAAGCGTGCCGAGTGCATTGATCTGCATTTTCATGACCTGCGACACGAAGCCGTGGCGCGATTTTTCGAGCGCACCACGTTGCAGACTTTGGAGATTGCGCTGATCACGGGACATACCGAGTTGAAGACCTTGCAGCGGTATGCAAATTTGCGGCCATCGATTCTGGCCAGCAAGCTAGATGGCGCCGGCATGTCAAAAAAGATGCTGCGCGCATTGGACAAAACACTTGAAGCCAGTAAGTAGGGTGGCTGGCGGGGATTTAACCCACTTTTGGGTTAAATCCCTCGCAACCCGCGCCACTGTTGGACTTCGCAAAAGCCAGCAGGTTAAAAAAAGCCAAAAAGTGGATGACCCAAGTGGTGATATCCGGTGCCAAGTGTAACCGGGGGGATAGGCAATGTTTGGCAGCGCGGCCGCATTGCGCTAGGTGGCGACTTTGATCATTCGCACTTCGGCGCTTCTACCTTATTGTTGCCTTTTTTAATTATTCGCAAAACACGATCATTTTCAGCACTGCAAGCGGTTGCATTATCTCCATACTCCCCCGCTTGTTTCTGATAATTTGCTGATTGGTCCATGGAGTCTTTCGAACCGCGTCGATCTCCAATTTGTGCCCCTTGTAGAGCAAAACCTGACATTTTTAGAGCTGTATCCATGTTGTTAGATTGCATTTTTCTACCTGATTCCATGGTGCGCTTGTTTGTGCAATAAAGCTGCTCTAGCTCGGCTTTGCTCATTGTCTGCATTTCTGCAAATTCAAATGCCTTGCATTTTGTGAAGCTTTGGGCAAATGCCGTCCCGTTTAACAAAATTGCAGAAACACTGATAGCCAGTGGAAGCCAATAAGATTTTTTCAATTTTTTCTCCTTGATTTGCGATGATGAAAGTTGATTATTTCTTGCGAAACGAGCCGATTTTTACATTCTGGATAGAGATCAGGCTTCCCCCTTTCAAGGCGAAAACCACGAGCGGCAAATAGATGATGAAGTCGAGAGTCGTCATTGGTGGAAATCCTTTGGTTTTGTTGCGAAAAACCTATTGGGCCACCGATGACCAAGCCGCATCAAGTGCGTTTTTCCCGAGGTGCGTTGACTCCCATATGAAATTTCTGGTCATAGGGGCAACCGCATTGCAGTCTCTGCAGCGATGTATGAATCCTTGTTCGACGATCAAAGCTTTCACGGCATCACCTTCTTCGCTACTGCTGAAGCCTTCTTCGATTTAGTGGATTTTTTTGCAGGGATCGGCGCTTTCTTCGCTGGCGCAGCCTTCTTTGCGCGAGCTAAGGGGCTCTTTGCTGCCACTTTGCTCTTCTGCAAAAGCTCCTCCGCGAGAATTAGGTCGGCATTAATAATCCCCGCAGCTTTGGCAACAGCGATCTTCACCTCTGCGGACTTCAAATCAGAAGGTGCAAGTAGAAGTTCACGTATCGCCTCCGTTAGAGCTTTCTCGGCGTTCGCCTTCAAGCTCTTTGTCTTCGCTTTCTTGAATAAGGAAATGAGGCCGTCAACCACCGGCTTAACCAACGCGCCTTCAATTCCTGTTGCCATGAGACGTCTTTCTGTGAGTGAACGATGCTGTAAAGGCATTTTATATCAGCGGCACTCGCACATACGCACCAAACGGTGCGACTTCACCCGACTAGTTGAACTTGCTATATTGAGTTAGGGCGCTTGGTATTTTGGGTTGTCGCTATGGGGGTGGCGGGCGCACATGGGACGGTCAATGACTGATTGCGCCGCTGCACCAGCGGTGCCACGGCACTGCGCGCCTTCATCTGTTCCCACGCCTTCGCATCCTGCTGGCGCAACTCCTTGCAAGTCTCCCTCCATTGCTTCATGGCCTCCGCGTGCGTCTTCGCCGCACGTTGGTGCGGAGTCCCGATACCGAAAGCAGAGCCAAGGGCTTCAGCGGCCTCAGCAGCCATGCCGCTGGGCGGCGCCGGGGCCTTGGGTGCCGGTGGCAGCTTCGCCCGCTCAGGCAAGGTTTTAGCCGCATTGACGACACCATAGAACTGGCGCACCTCGGAGTGCACCGCTTGACTGCCCGGCTCACCGCGCCGGATGCCCAGCGGCGCCAACGCCTCCCCGTATCCAGTTTGCAGTTCGCGCAGCCGCTCACGGTCAAACAGGGCTTTGCTGTTGAGCTTCCACACACCCGCCGCCGACTTCACACGCGGTATCACCAGCAAATGGGCGTGAATATTTTGTTCGTCGGTATGGATGACAAACGAGGCCAATTGATCCGGCCATTGCCGCTTCGCCCATGCCAGCGAAGCAGTGGCCCACGCCTTCACCCTGTCCGGCACAAACACGCCGCCCATGCTCTCCCGCCCGGGCCGAAAATAGCTCGGGCTGGCAGAGAGCACGATCTCGCGGCACAGCACCGTTTCACGGTTGCGCCGCTCCGCACCATCGAGCAGATGCCGCGCCGCTTGGTATGGCGTCTTGCCATCGGCCAGGTAGAGCACCACCGGCGCCGCGCCATCCGGGTCTGCGTTGGGCGTGGGCTTCTCGCGCATGGTGTGCGCCGAAGAAGCCGCAATCGCCGCCATGCCTTTGGCCTTGCGACGATCCACGCGCAACACGGCATAGGCGGCGGGGTGCAGGGTGCTCATGCCTTAGGCATATCGCGCCCCGCCAGAGATAGCACGCCCGCCCATCAGATGGTCGGTCTACTCACTACACCGAGCAAGCTCGGTTCTGTTCGACCCACCCCCGGCCCCGCCCTGCAAGGGACGGGGAGCAAGTCAGAGCGTGCCATGCCAAGACCATCCCCCGGCCTGCGGCTCGGGGGTTCGTCTCGGCATTGTGGGCACGCTGGCACGCCGGGCCACAGCATCGAAATCGATCCTGTCAGGCCCGGCTAAACTGCGTTCCTCGCGCGGGCACGCGTGCGTGCGCACCCGAGCACGCGCGAAGTGCACAGATTTTCAGAGTCCGAAGGGCTTGGCGCCTTGCGCCAGATTCGTGGAGCCTGCCGCTTGTGCGGCACCCACCAGCGCCACCGCCGCTTGGTGGGCGTTGATCAAGTCCCGCACATGGGCCATGTGTAAGCGCAGCTTGTTCGCCAGCCTCAGCCCGTTCAGTTTTGCGTTAGCGGACTTGGGCGCCGGACTGTTGAGGTATTCATTCAGGGCGCCAATCGTGTCCAGCACGTCTTTGGCATGGGCTTCCAGCTCTTCAAGGGTCATCGCGTCAACATTGACGCGGGTAAGGTCAATGGCTTGGAGCATGGGGCTTATGGTCATGGCGTGCCTCGCAGTTTGATGCATTCACCATGGCGCCAGCGGCCCAGTCGATCAAGAGCCATTCGGCGGGGGCTTGCTATTCGCGTGGGATTTGGTAATACAGGTGTCGGGCTGGGCACGCGTCAACCGAAAGGTTCTCGATCCACCAGTCTGCCAAGGGTCAGGGGACAAGGCACAAGCAGCGAGGATGGGAACTCGGGGAAGCTGCACCGAAGCCGAAGGAGACCGGCCCGAGGGAGCGCCACCGCTCTGAACTCCAAAGCGATGCCAGTTGGCTAATGCATCGCCCCGCAGATGGTGAGGACACCGAAGTGGGCATGGCGCCAAGGACTTCCAATAGTCCTTAGGGCGAGCCGTGCCCGCTCCGGTGCAGGAGCGGAACCCGGCCCCAGTAGGGCCGGGAAGAAGGACCCGAAGGGTCCTTCTTCTATTGGGGGAAAGAGGGTTGAGTTTGCAAATAAGTGGTGATGCCACCAGCATCACAGCGAGAACCCCATGCAGTCCACTGAGAAGGACGTGCAACGCCAGCAGAGCAAGGCTTTTGCATAAACAATAAAAAATGGGCGGCGCGTTGGACCGCGCGCCGAGACCTTTGCTACCCCAGCAGCAATTGCCTTCGAGTCAGGCTTTGACGTGGATATCGACCACCGCTTCGAAGTTATATGCGGCTTGGGCTTGCTCTCGAATAATTTCCAGCGCGGGATCATTGAAGCGGCTGGCGAGATGGCTTTCCAGGAAATCTTCCCAATGATTAAGGAGTTGGATTGGCGCAGCCTCTAAGGCTTGCAATTGCGCGACGTAAGCGGGATTGGGTTTTGCCCCTTCCAGCTCAGATGTTAGATACAAGTCGTAGGCTTCAAAAACATCCTCACCTGATGGTGTAGCTGATTTGCTCATTGTTAAGTCCTTAAAGTGTCGGGGGGTTAATAGATGCGTCACTGCGATGAGGTGGATCGTGTGTGCTTGCGCCCCGGCTTTGCTACGCGATCCATCGCAATGGCTTCAAGTTCTCCGAATAGGGATTGCTGGAATTGCAATTGCAGCGCGGTATCGACGACGCGCTTCCGGAGCATCGTAAGCGTTTTTCCAAGGGATGGCGGGCGCCGATATGGCTTGGTCTTGTCGATGCCCTTCGCGGTCTTTGTCGAGGCCGTTGCGGGCTTGGTGGGAGTCGTTGGCTTTGGGGTGCTCTGGGTGTCGTCATCCTCGCCGACGAAGCGCGCGAGTGCGTAGATCGTGACAAAGATACGACCACCCATGTCCTTCTGCGCAATCGGGAATTGTTTGCGCGTGCGCATCGAGGCCTGAGCGGATGGCGACTTGCAGATGTAGGGTGCGATATCCGAAGGCGTTAGCAGCTTCTTTTTCCCGAATTCAGCTTTTAGATCGGCTAGTGCATCTTCGTAGGACATGCTCAGCTTTTGGTTGGTCCCGCCGTCAGGAATCGAACCTGAATTTCACGCTTAGGAGGCATGCGTCTTATCCATTGGACAACGGCGAGATTTAGAAAATTTAGGGTTTCATGTGCTTATTATCCCGTCCCAAAAAAATCCCAAGTAAATTTGGGATTTGTGCAAAAAACTGACATCAAGTGACATCGTTTGAAGCCTGTTTTCAGAGGGAAAACCTATTTTCTATAAACAGAGTGCATCCCCTTAGGAGGCACTCGTTCTATCCATTGAACTACGAGGAGGAGCGGGCATTGTAGGGCTACGCTGTCGCTAGCTGGGTGCTCAGTCATACGGCACCGTGAAAATCAGGTCAATCGTACTTTGTTCACCGGTCTGGGCGCGCAAGGTGAAGCGCCTTGAGAGCTCGTAAAAGATATAGACCGTGCCCAGCGTACCGGCCAAGCTGCGCTCGTAGGCGACGTAGAAGTTGCGTGACAGTCGCTTGCCCAGCGTGACGGCAGCGGCGCTGGTGGTACCGGCGGCGTTGCTGGTCGATCCGCGCAATGACAGCTCATCAAGCCCCAGCGTCTCGCTCAATCTGCCCGACAGGCCCCGGCCGCTGCCGCCCATCAGTGCCAGCGCCGCTTGTTGAAGAACGGCTGACTCGGCGCCACCGTTGGCGGCAGAGCGGCCCAGCACCAGCCAGGCCAGTTTCTCGGCTTCTGGCATCTCGGGCTCGGCGTAAAGTCGCACACGGGGCGACAGCGCCGTGCCGCTGATCTGCACGCCCACACGCACGGTTAGATTGGGTCGTATCGCCAGAATATCGAGCGCCGGATTGTCGTAAGGGCCGGTGAAGCGCAACACGCCTTCCTCAATAGCGAGTTGCTGGCCATAGGCTTGATAGCTGCCGCTCACGGTGCTCAAGTTGCCGGTGAGGCGCGGGATGTCGCTGGTGGCGGCAGAGCTGACCAGGTTGAGCGTGCCTGCCAGGCGCGTGATGAGACCACGGCCCTGCACCCGAAAGTCGGGCCCCATGTCCAGCGTGAGGGCGACATCGGGCACGATGCGGACGCTGTTCGAAGCCGGGGATGTATTCGGAATGTTGCTGGGCGTTGGTGCCGGATTTCTGCTTGAGGATTTCACCACCACGTCATCACCGAGGCTGGGGGTGTTTTCATCGGGCAGGATGAAGAGCGCCTGATCTGCCTTGAGCGCGCCGCGTATTTCCAGTTTTGCATTCAGTAGTTTTGCCTGAAGCTGGCCCGAAACCGCCAGACGTCGGTCGGCGCGCGCCGTCACGCGCAGGGCTTGCGCCTGAGCTTCCAGTTCGATGCGAATTTTGGACAGGCTCGAAGTGGCACCTGTGCCATCGGGCAGCCACTGCGCGAAGCCTTTGGCATTCAGCAGGCCGCCACTGCCACCGCCACCCGTGGCGCCCTGCAAACTGAACTCATGGATGTCAAGACGCTGTCCGCTCAGGGTGCTGCGCAGTCTGCCGTTGCTGAATTCAATGCCATCGGCGATGGATCGCAGGGCCAGACTGTCGGCATTCAACGTACCACGCCATTGCGGTGCTATGCGTGTGCCGCTGAGTGCGATGTTGGCGTCCAGCGTGCCGCGAATTCGCCAGCCCGGGGGGGCGAGCACTGACCAAACGCCAGCTTGCGGCAGTTGTGCTTGCAGCGAGCCGGTCAGCGGCGCATCGGCAGGCCATTTCCATCCTTCACCACCGCTGGAGATTCTGGTGCTGAATTCGCCTTGGGCCAGGCCCGCCCGCTCGCTGTCCCAGTGCGCGCTAACACGTAACGCATCGCCGTCCGTTTTCAAAGTGACGCGGGCGTCCCTGACGCCGGCGCTCACCGCAGAGCCAGTTTCACCCTCCGCCTGCACGCTGATATCGCCGCTGCGGCGCACCAGCGATGCGCTTACTTTGAGCGTGTCAGCTGCCAGCACATCCCAATCGCCATCAAAAACCAGATCGCCGCGCAGGCCCATCTTGCTCAGCTGGTCGCTGCCAAGCAGTTCCAGCCAGCCCAGCGGCACGCCTAGTAGTTGGCCTTGGGTTTTAAGCTCATGGCGGGTCCCAATTCGGCTCCAACGAATGGGCCGCCACACGAGGGTGGCGGCGCCGGGGCTCGGGCCCGTCAGGTCTGATTCGCCCGCGCTGGTTTCCAGCACACTGCCCGTTGCAGTGCTTTTCCAGCCGATGCTGACCGGTTGGCGGATTTGAGCGGTCCAGTTGCCGGGCTGCAGGCCACTCTGCGCTTGCAGCCGGGCGGAGCTGACCACGGCTTGCCAATCGCCTTCGGCACTGCGCCCGCCGGTCGCCTGTGCTTGCAGGTTGAAACGGCGCGTGCCGCTTGGCTGATTGCCGCCGTCTGGCTGTAGTACCAGGGCGCGCAGATTGCTTTGCACGGCCAGATTTGAGCTTTGCCAACCCCCGGCCCAGTTCCCTGTGAGTTCACCATTGCCCTGAACTGCGTGGCCGGTCATCAGCTTGGGCGCTCCGGGCAGTGTCTCCAGCCAGCGCGAGGCTTTGGCCGCATCCGACACCTGCAGGGAAAATTCGCCATTTCCGGCTTGCCCACTCATCTGCCCGTGAATTTGTGCCTGTCCGCCCGGTAGCGTCAATTGCATCTGCCCGCGCGTGGCTTTGCTGGCCAGATGCACCTCGAGCTGGCCTTGCACCGAGGCATCACTGGTTTGCAGTAGCAGCGTCTGCACGCTTAACGTTCCATCTGCCCAGCGCCCTTTGGCGACTGCGTTTTTCAGATGCAGGCCCTGAAGCCGTGATGCATCGGGTTGTTTGGCGGAGGGCTGCAAGCGGGCGTCAAACTCAATCGCTTGCGGTGTGGCCGTGGCAGTGAGCTGCCCGTCAATTCGCGCAGCAGCCAGTTGTGTGTGAATGGCAGCCGGGTTGATGTTTTGCAGCGTCGCCTGCGCTTGCCAGCCTGAAATGGCAGTTGCTTTTCCGTTTTTTCCAATAGCGCCAGCCAGTTGGCCTTGGACGGCCAGGCGTCCGCCCGCGATGTCGGCGGTGAGCGACTGAACCTGCCACTGTCCGTTGCTGAAACTCAAGCTTGCCTGCGCGGCATCTACTGGCAGATGGTGCAGATTCCAGGGGCCACTTAGCCGGTTCGTGAAGCTGCCATGCGCTTGCCAGTTTGCGCTAGTGGCAGGGTTTGGGGGCCTTGTGTCAGGCAGCACCGCTGCGCTGCCGGTGAGCCGGGTTTGCGGTGCATCGGGCCACAGGGCGGCCAGGTTCAGATCGCGGAACGTGGCCTCGGCTTTGACGATGGGCAGCGGCGCCCAGGGGTTGATCAGGGCGGCCAGAGTGGCCTGCATCGGTGGTGTAGCTTTGGATGCGATACCTGGGTTGGTAGTTGGGGTAGCAGACGTGGCCGGACGCAGCACGGCCTGCACCTCCAGCAGTGCATTGGGCCCCGCCAGATTGCCGCGCACCGAGGCGGTGGCGGTCAGTGGCAGTGGCTGCGTATTGCCGGGAATGGGGGCTTGCACATCGCCTTGCACCTGTACGTCCAGCGCCAAAGGCGCGTTTGCCAGCAGGCTGGCTTGGGCGTGGTAGTGGCCCGCCGCCAGCTGGGCGCCCTCGAGCTTGAGTCCGTGACGCGTGCCATCAAACTGATAGCGGCCCGACAGGCCCGTGGCTTGCAGCGCGCCCGGGCCAGCCCAACTTAGCGCATCGATGGCAAACGTCAGATCAACCTGAAACGGCAGCAGCACGTTGTCCAGCGGGGCGGCACCGGTTGCCGGGCCCGGGTTTTCAACGCTGAGTTGCGCCACGTGCAGCGTGTCCAACTGCAGCCGGCGGTCCAGCAGGGCTCTCGGTTGCCAGACCAGATCGATCTGGCGCGCCTCAACCACCAGTCCGTTTTTTTCCCAGCGCAGCAAGCCAATGTGGCCACCCTTGCGCAGGGTACCTCGCACGTCCTCGGCCACCAGCAGCTGCCCGGCAGGCAGGTAGCGCGATGCCTGTTTGAGCGCGGTGGCCAGCGACGTGTCGCTATCGGTCCAGACCCAGAAGGCCAGGAGCAGGGCGCCCACCAGCAACACCGCCGTTGCCAGCAGCCCACTGAGCCAGATGAAGAGCGGGCGCAGTTTCATCAGAAGGCGAACCCCACACTCATGTGCAGGCGCACTTGCTGGACGGCGACCCCGTACGCCAAATCAATTTGCAGCGGCCCCACCGGGCTCCTCCAGCGGACCCCGGCACCCACACCCACTTGGGCGCGCAGCGCCGACGGCTTGTCGGCCACGGCCCCGGCATCCAGAAAAACAGTGCTCTCCCAATCGGTGAGTTTGTCGTTGATCACGATCGGGCGCTGCCATTCCACACTGCCTGTGGCCAGGTAACGACCGGCGGCGATCTCGCCATTGGCCAGTTTGGTGCCAATGCTGCGCAAGGCGTAACCGCGCACGGAAGTATCGCCACCCGTCAGGAACAGCTGTGTGCTGGGTAGCTCTGCGCCGGTACGTGCCAACACCATACCGCCCTCGGCACGCAGGGCCACGCGGCCTGAGCGCATCGAGGCGCGCGTGCCAGTCTGCTCGCCGGACAGCGGCCATATGTCCAGCCATCGCGCCAGAGCGCGCAGATAGGGTTGTCTGCTGCTGCCCAGCGTGACGCCGCCGCCGAGTTCTGCGCCCAGGCCGTAACCACTGGAAGGAAAGGGCAGGGTGTCGAAGTTGCGCTGGGTCCATGCGTAGTTGGCGCTGAGCGCATCGGCCACGGTCGGCAAGCCAGAGCCTGAGGTTTTGGCGCGGTCATATTGCAAGTAGTAGTTGCGGTCAATCCGCTCACCGGTTTGCCCACGACCGGCCCGATAGCGCTGGCTGTCCACCTCGAAGCTGCCCGCAGAAGACTGGTTTTGAAACAAGGCCGAAGTCATCCAGCGCCAGCCTGTTTCATCCGGCGGTGCTGTCAACTCGGTGCCCAGGGACCTGGTCTCACGGTCCAGTGAGAGTTTCGATAGGGCGCTCCAGCCTATGCCCGGCACTTGGTGGTGGGTGTGCTCCATCGACAGCCGCGCCCCGCCGTCGGTGCTGGCACCCACGCCCAGTACGATTTTCTGCAGCTTGGCCTCGCGCAGTTGCACCAGCACGGGCGCGGCCGACGGATTGCCTGTGGTGTCAAGAGAAACAAACACCGAGTCGAAGAACCCGCTGTCTGACAGACGTTGCTGCGCTTCCAGTAATTGGTTTTGATCGTAGTCTGCGCCCGGCGTCAAGCGGGCCAGCCGGGTCACCAGTTGCGCGTCGTAACGTTGTAGGCCGCTGATCTGCACAGGCCCCAGGCGGTAGGCCGGGCCGGAGTCCAGTGTGATGCTCAGACGGGCCATTTTCGTATCCGGGTCAATTTCCGCGCGGCTGGAAAGAATGCTCCCGACTGGATAGCGCTGGGCGGTCAGCAGCCGCAGCGCCTGTGTTTTCGCGGCATCCCAATTCGCCTGGGTAAACACCATGCCACGGCGCAAGGCCCAAGTGGCGCGAATGGCGCTACGCTGGTCCAGCGTGGCGTCATTTTGCGCAATCGGGCCGCTGAACTCAATGGTGACCTCGCTGATTTTGACGGGCTCGCCAGGCTGCACGGTGATCACGACGCGGCGCGCTGCTTTCGGGTTTTGGGGCGTGTCATGCACGACCAGCTGGATCGCGGGTGAAAAATAGCCCAGCGTGCCCAGCAGGTCTTGTAGATTGCGCTCGGCAGCGGTCAATAGCCGCGCCAGTTCATTGGCGTCGAGATCAGTCAACTCACGGTAGCGTTGCAGTTCGATGTGACGCTGCAAGTAGTCCTGAACCGCTGGCGGCGCCTGAATCTCGATGTCAAAGGCCAGGGTTTGGGCCTGCAGCGCCCCGGCAAATCCTGCCATCAAAACAAAAAACGCTATCCACAGACGCAGCTTGTTTGACAGCTTGTTTTTTCGTCGCTCGAACATCCGGCTATTTTGTCAGCAGCCGCATCGCTTCTTCCAGCCCCTTGAGGGTTAGCGGAAACATGCGTTGATTCACAATTTGCTGGACCACGCTGATGCTCTGGCGGTATTGCCAGACGCCTTGCGGCTCGGGGTTGATCCAGGCGAATTTGGGGAAGGCGCTGGTCAGCCGCTGCAGCCACTCAACGCCGGCTTCTTCGTTGTTGTATTCGACACTGCCGCCGGGCTGCAAGATCTCGTACGGACTCATGGTGGCGTCACCGATGAAGATCAGCTTGTAGTCCTTGTTGTACTTGCGGATGATGTCCCAGGTTGGGAATTTTTCGGCAAAGCGGCGCCGGTTGTTCTTCCACATGAAGTCATACACGCAGTTGTGGAAGTAATAAAACTCCAGGTGCTTGAACTCCGATTTGGTGGCGCTGAACAGCTCCTCCACCCGCTGGATATGCTCATCCATGGTGCCGCCGACGTCCATCAGCAGCAGCACCTTCACGTTGTTGTGGCGCTCGGGGCGCATCTTGATGTCCAGATAGCCGGCGTTGGCGGCGGTGGAGTAGATGGTGTCGTCCAGGTCCAGCTCTTCTTCATGGCCCTCGCGCGCAAATTTGCGCAGGCGTCGTAGCGCCACCTTGATGTTGCGCGTGCCCAACTCCTGCGAGTCGTCGTAGTCCTTGTAGGCGCGCTGGTCCCAGACCTTCACCGCACTCTTGTTGCGGCTCTTGTCTTGCCCAATGCGAATGCCTTGCGGGTTCTGGCCATAGGCGCCAAACGGGCTGGTGCCACCGGTGCCTATCCATTTGGAGCCGCCTTCGTGGCGTTCCTTTTGCTCTTCAAAACGCTTTTTAAGCGTTGCCATCAGCTCGTCCCAGCCCATCTTCTCGATCTTCGCGCGCTCCTCGGGGCTGAGTTCCAGTTCCAGGTTCTTGCGTAGCCACTCCAGCGGGATGTCCTTGGTGAAGTCTGCCACCATCTCCACGCCCTTGAAGTAGGCGGCAAAGGCGCGGTCGAACTTGTCGAAGTGCTTTTCGTCCTTCACCAGCGTGGTTCGGCTCAAGTAGTAGAAATCATCGATCTTGTAGCCGCTGGCCTCCGCGTCGCCCTCAGGCTCGGGCGCATTGGGGCCGACCACGCCGGCTTTCAGCGCTTCGAGCAGGGTGAGAAATTCCTTGACCGACACCGGCAGTTTGGCCGAGCGCAGGGAGTAGAAAAAGTCAATCAGCATGATGTCCTTCTGATACTTGCTAGCGCGGTTTGTCCAGCAGGTACAGCAACTGGGCTTTGGCCTCCGGCCATTCACCGCTGCGCATGCTGTACATCACGGTGTCGCGAATGGTGCCGTCGCGGCGCAGGGCGTGACCGCGCAAGACGCCGTCTTTTTTGGCGCCCAGGCGCTCGATGGCCGCCTGTGACGCAAAGTTGAAGTTGTCGGTGCGCCAGCCCACCACATAGCTACCTAGCGTCTCAAATGCATGGGTCATCATGAGTAATTTGCAGGTGGTGTTGATGTGGGTGCGCTGGCAACGGCGGGCATACCAGGTCCAGCCAATTTCGACGCGCTGAAGGGCTGGCACGATGTCGTGGTAGCTGGTGCTGCCCAGTACGGTGCCGGTGGCGGTTTCCAGTACGGCAAAGGCAAACCGGTTGCCGGCTTCGCGCATGACCAGCGCGTCCTCAATGTATTTGCGGGTTTGTTCCGGCTCGGGTACCGATGTGATGCGCAGCTTCCACAGCGCGCCATCCGCTGCGGCGGCGCGCAGGCCGCTTTCATGGACGAGGGCCAGCGGCACCAGTTCGACGCCGCGCGCAGCCAGGGTGACAGGCTCAACGTAGGCCATGCTCAATCTTTCTCAGTCTTCTGTGTTGGCGTTGCTGCGTTTGCGCCAGCGCCGGGCCAGTTGCAGGCCGATACCGCCACCCAGGCCCACCAGCACAATGCCGACAATGCTGGCGTTGCCGTAGCCTTCGCTAAAAATGTCCAGGCTAAAAAGGCGGCCGATCCAGAAGCCCAACAGGGCGCCACCTATAAAGCCGACGGCATCTGACAGGCCTTCGATCAACAGTGATTTATCCATGACTAATGTTCCTTTGACTGTTCAGCGGTTATGCCGTTGCATGAACACCAGTTTTTCAAACAAGGTCACATCCTGTTCGTTTTTCAGCAAGGCGCCGACCAGCGGCGGCACTGCCACTTTGTCGTCCTGGCTTTGCAGCGCCGCCAGCGGGATGTCTTCGGCCACCAGCAGCTTGAGCCAGTCCAGCAGCTCGCTGGTGGAAGGTTTCTTTTTCAGACCCGGCAGGTTGCGCACGTCATAAAAGGTTTTCATGGCCGCTGTCAGCAGTTCTTGTTTCAGGCCAGGAAAGTGCACGTCCACAATGCTCTTCATGGTGTCGGCATCGGGGAACTTGATGTAGTGGAAGAAGCAGCGGCGCAAAAAGGCGTCGGGCAGTTCTTTTTCGTTGTTCGAGGTGATGAACACCAGCGGCCGATTTTTGGCCTTGATCAGTTGCCGCGTCTCATAACAATAAAACTCCATGCGGTCGATTTCACGCAGCAAGTCGTTGGGGAACTCGATGTCGGCCTTGTCGATTTCATCAATCAGCAGTGCCACCGGCTGCTCGGCCGTGAAGGCCTGCCACAGCACGCCTTTGACGATGTAGTTGTTGATGTCCTTGACGCGCTCGCTACCTTCCACATCGGAGAGTTGCGAATCGCGCAGGCGGCTCACCGCATCGTATTCATACAGGCCCTGCTGCGCCTTGGTGGTCGACTTGATGTGCCATTGCAGCAGTGGCATGTCCAGCGCGCCGGCTACTTCTTCGGCCAGCATGGTTTTGCCGGTGCCGGGCTCGCCCTTGACCAGTAGCGGGCGCTTGAGGGTGATGGCCGCGTTGACGGACAGCATCAAATCCTGGGTGGCGACGTAGTTTTTGGTTCCTTGGAATTTCATGGTTCTGGCTTGATCAGGGAAAACAGCAGTTAGCTGAAGGGTTGGTGGCCGATGTAATGATTGTTTGATCTATCTTAAACATTTGTTAATTGTCCTCTCAAAATGAACAAATTCTTGCCGTCACTGTCTGTCTTGGTTGTCGTTTGTGCGACGGTCTTTTCTGCCAATGCCCAAGAGATCAAGGGTGATATTAAAGCCGGCGAGAAAAAAATCGCCATGTGCATTGGCTGTCATGGCATCCAAGGCTATCAGGCCAGCTTCCCCGAGGTCTACAAAGTCCCCATGATTTCGGGCCAGGGCGAAAAGTACATTGTGTCAGCACTCCCCGTCTACAAAAAAGGCGATCGCAAACACCCCACCATGCGCGGTATTGTTGACAACCTGAGCGAGCAGGACATGGCCGATGTGGCCGCCTATTACGAAGCCCTGGGTAAGGTTGACGGTGCTCCCGCACTGGGCAAAGCAGCCGATGGCAACGCCCATGCCGCCGAGTTGGTCAAGAAGGCCGCCTGCGTGTCTTGCCATGGCGACAGCTTCAGCTTGCCCGTTGACCCCAGTTATCCCAAGATCGCGGGTCAGCATGCCGACTACCTGTTAGTCGTACAAGACAGAAGGTAACGCGACCTGGGGCCGTGCCAATGGCATCATGGGCGGTATCGCCAAGCAGTTCTCCAATGCAGAACTCAAAGAACTGGCCAATTACGTGAGCTCACTGCCGGGTGAACTCAAGACGGTGCCGCAGGCTAAGTTCCGCTAACTGAACTTCAGTTCCACTTCACAAAAGCCGCTCACTGAGCGGCTTTTGTGCTTCTGGCTCCCGTGTATCAAGCGCTAGCAGCTATTAAATTCGTAGCGATTCATCTTTTTTTGCAGCCGGTGGATGCGCGAGACACGCCACGCCAGCGTCTCTCCAGCGCCCCGAAACAGCCACCCGGCACGTCGGCGGGGGTGGTGGGTGGGGGGCGTGATTTATGGCCCTTTCACTCGATTGGTGCGGGTGGTGTGGGTGACGAATAAGCAGCGGTATCGGTCTATTGGACCCGGCTCCTGACCATAGGCTTATTATGCGAGACCTCACACGGGATACTGTTCCAATGATCAGCAAATTGCAGTAATACATGTCCCCTCTATTCGAGAAGATTGCGTGAAGACGATTATTTTGATTTCCTGTGTAAAGAAAAAATTGTCCAGTAGGGCTCGGGCTCGCGACCTCTATGTCAGCCCCCTATTTCGACTGAATATTGAGTACGCCCATGCCCTGAAGCCTGACGCAATCTATATCCTTTCAGCGCTGCACGGAGTGGTAGACCTCGATACCGAGGTGGAGCCCTACGAACTAACGCTCAACACCATGAAATCGCCCGCTATACAAGCTTGGGCGGAAGGCGTTTTGGTGCAATTGGGTGAACGTACCGATTTTGAACGTGATCATTTCGTATTTCTGGCAGGTCAGAAATACCGGAAGTTTCTGATTCCTAAGCTGCGCTCATTCGAGGTTCCGATGGAAGGTTTGACAATAGGTCGCCAGCTTCACTACTTAAGCGAGAAACGACGTGACAGCAACTTGTGATCGACTTCATCGGATATTGCGCGAACGCGAGATATTCCGGTTCCCGTTCGATGGCTCGTTTATTCCGACGAATGGAATCTACGTGTTATATGAGTCAGGTGAGTTAGGACATGGTGGAGAACGCATCGTCAGGGTAGGTACTCATACTGGGAGCGGCCAGTTGCGCTCCAGACTAAAGCAACATTTTTTAAATGAGAATAAAGACAGAAGCATTTTTCGGAAAAATATCGGTCGTGCATTGTTGAGTGGGGAGCAAGATCCATTTCTCAAACATTGGGAACTTGATCTGACGACCAGCGTGGCGAAAACCGCGTATGGCGAAATAGTGGATTTCGACAAACAGAAGGCGGTTGAGCGGCGAGTTACGGATTGCATCCAGAATCGCTTCCACTTTGTCGTGATAAGTGTGCCGATGAAGGATGATCGGCTTGAACTGGAAGCCAGAATGATTTCCACGGTTTTCGATTGTCCGGACTGTCGTCCGTCACAGCAATGGCTCGGCCTTCATTCGCCGAAGGTCAAAATCCGCGACAGTGGTCTGTGGCAGGTGAATGAACTGTGCGGAGAGCTCTTAAGCGAGAAGCATTTTCTAATGCTGGACCAATTAGGGGCAGGATGATGTTCGTGGGGTGAGCGACCGAACCGGGTCAGTCATGTTTTATTGATGTTCAATCCTCCCCCGCTAACCACCTCGCCAGCGTGGCGGGTGGCTGTGCCGGGGCGCTGGCGCCAATTCTCGGTTGCCACAGAGGCGATGTGCCAACGAATCAGTTAAGGCGATGACAGGGGCGCGCCGAACACGTCAGTCCGTGAGCGCGCCAGCGACGCGGCACGGACGCCCGGCGCGCTCGCCCAAGTGCAGGCATGAAGCTCACTCAAGCGCTGCCATAAAGTCCGATGAACCCAGCCCAGACGCCGCAGTCCCCCGCCGCAATGTCTCAATCCCGCGTGGCGTGCTGCTGCACACAGGCGATGTAGGCGTCCCCGTCGGGCGGGCGACCGGCGCGCTGGCTTTCCCAAATCATCTTGCCCAGGCAATCCATGGCTGCGTGGTGGGCGAGGTGCAGCGAGTTGCGGCGATGGGTCAGCAACTCCACGGCTTGCCGGATGCCGCGCGGCTGGTCAATGCTGCACTGTTCGCTGATGGACAGGTGCATCGACAGGTGCAGGAACGGATTGGTCTTGCCCTCCTCGGCGTGCTGCATGGAGGCCAGGGCCGCATCGACATCAGCCAGTGCGGCGTGGTATTCGGGATGCTCGTCAATCCATAAACTTGCTATGGTTTCAATAGCTTCCAGCGGTTGACCGGCGAGGGATTTGGCATAAATCGAGCAAAAGAAACGGCGGACATCGGCTTGGGAGGGTGAAAACATAGTGGGGCGTATTGTCGCGCCCCGTCGCCGACAGTACAGCGAAAAGGGCTTGCCTCCAGCGAAAATGCAATTCTTTCCCGAGGACGAACGCCATGACCCAAGCCTATATCTGCGACGCCATCCGCACGCCCTTCGGCCGCTACGGTGGCGCGCTCTCCAGCGTGCGCACCGACGACCTTGGCGCCATCCCGCTCAAAGCGCTGATGGCGCGCAACCTGAATGTGGACTGGCAGGCCGTCACAGATGTGATTTTTGGCTGCGCCAACCAGGCCGGTGAAGACAACCGCAACGTCGCCCACATGGCGTCGCTGCTGGCCGGTCTGCCCATGAACGTGCCGGGGGCCACCCTCAACCGTCTGTGCGGCTCGGGCTTGGATGCGGTCGGCACGGCAGCCCGCGCCATCAAAGCCGGAGAAGCCACTTTGATGATCGCGGGCGGCGTCGAAAGCATGAGCCGCGCACCCTTCGTCATGCCCAAGGCCGAGAGTGCCTTCAGCCGCGCCAACGCGGTGTATGACACCACCATCGGCTGGCGTTTCGTCAACAAGCTGATGAAAGCCCAGTACGGCGTGGACAGCATGCCGGAAACAGCCGAGAACGTCGCTACCGAATTCAAGATCGAGCGTGAAGCGCAAGACCGCATGGCGCTGGCCAGCCAGATGAAAGCGGTGGCAGCGCAGAAGGCGGGCCATCTGGCGCGTGAAATCACCCCCGTAACCATTGCCCAGAAAAAAGGCGACGTCCTCATCGTAGACCAGGACGAGCACCCGCGGGAAACCAGCCTGGAAGTGCTGGCCAAGCTCAAGCCCATCGTGCGCCCGGACGGCACCGTCACGGCCGGCAACGCCAGCGGCGTCAACGACGGCGCCTGTGCCCTGCTGCTGGCCGATGAAGCCACCGCCGCCAAAAACGGACTGACGCCCCGAGCCCGCGTGGTCGGTATGGCCACCGCCGGTGTTGCGCCACGCCTCATGGGCATCGGCCCGGCCCCGGCGACGCAAAAAGTGCTGGCCCTGACCGGCCTGACGCTGGCGCAGCTGGATGTCATTGAGCTCAATGAAGCCTTTGCAGCGCAAGGCCTGGCCGTGCTGCGCCAGTTGGGCTTGCCGGACGATGACGAACGCGTCAACGCCTGGGGCGGCGCGATTGCGCTGGGCCATCCGTTGGGTGCGTCAGGTGCACGGCTGGCCACCACCGCCATCAACCGTCTGCACGCCAGCGGTGGCCGCTACGCGCTGTGCACCATGTGCATTGGCGTCGGGCAGGGCATTGCTGTCATCCTTGAACGGGTTTGATTTGCTGGTTAATGAATAGCTGCTTGCGCCTTCAAGCTCACACGCGCCAGGCGGGCAGTTCCCAATTGCGCCATAAAGACAGGGCGCGCAAGCCTGCCGTGATGCCCACGCAGGCCACCAGCGCCAGCCAGCCCGGGACGTCGGCCTGCCACAGGCCCACATAAGCCCAGCCCCCGACGAACGCCCACACCGCGTACGGCTGGTGGTCACGAAAGGCGCTGGGGATTTCGTTGCACACCACGTCGCGCAGCACACCGCCAAAAACGCCGGTGACCAGGCCCATCAGCACAGCGACCAAACCCGGCATTTCAAGTGCGAGGGCCTGGTGCACGCCAGTGGCCGTGAAAAGCCCCAAACCCAGCGCGTCGGGCCACTGGATGGCTTTTTCGGTTAATTCAAAATGCCGATGCCGCAGGAACAGCATGGCCAGCATGCACAAGGCCAGTACGCCCCAGAGCATTTCTTCATGGCGCACCCAAAAGAAGGGCCGCTGGTCCAGCAGCAAATCGCGCAAGGTGCCGCCACCAAATGCGGCGACAAAGCCCACCACGCACACGCCGACGACGTCCAGTCGTTTGCGCGCCGCCTCCAAAACGCCCGACAATGCAAACGCCGCCGTAGCGGCCAGTTCTACCAGTAGTCTCAGGGTTTCCCCCCAGGATTGAATATTGTTCATGTCAGGATTTTCGCGCCATGGCGTTGCCCATCATCACCGACCCGTTTTTTTACGCCGTCACCATCCCCGCCGTGCTGTTGCTGGGTGTCAGCAAGAGCGGCTTTGGCGCGGGCTTTGGCTCGCTGGCGGTGCCCATGATGGCGCTGGCCGTCACCGTGCCGCAGGCGGCCGCCATTCTGATGCCGGTGTTGCTGCTGATGGACATTCTGGGCATGGCGGCATTTCGCAAAGACTTCGACCTGAAGCTGCTCAAGTTCCTGATCCCCTGCGGGCTGGTCGGCATCGTGATCGGGGCACTGCTCTTCAAGCTGCTCGACGCCCACACCGTGGCTGGCATGGTGGGCGTGTTTACCCTGCTGTTTCTGGCGCAGCGCCTGCTGTTCCCGCCCAAGGTTGACAGTGCGCCACCCCCCAAGTGGCTGGGCGCGATCCTGACCGCCATCTCGGGTTTTACCAGTTTCATTGCCCACGCCGGCGGTCCGCCGATCAACGCCTACATGATCCCGATGCGCCTGTCGCCGGTGCAGTTCACCGCCACCATGGCTTTCTTTTTCTTCGTCATCAACCTGTCCAAATGGATTCCCTATGCCTGGCTGGGCTTGCTGGATGGGCGCAACATGGCGACTTCGCTGGTGCTGCTGCCGATCGCGCCGATTGGCGTCTGGGTTGGCGTGTACCTGGCGCGCCGCATCAGCCAGGTGCTGTTTTACCGGTGCGTCTATGCCGGCATGTTCCTCACCGGGGTCAAGCTGGTGTGGGATGCGGTGATGTAGTTGCTATTTAATTAATAGCCGCTTACGCAATGGTGACGGGGGCTAGAGGCTGTTTTTATAAAAATAACGCGTGACAAGATAAACCTCCGACTTTTTCCAGGTAGCCGGTGCCGGCCGACTTGATCAAGCTCAGTGGCTGCCCGGGCCTTCCTTCACCAGCTGCTGGCGGATCAACTGCAATTCCTGCCGGTGCTTGGTGTCGGCTTCGGGGTAGTGCAATTTGAGCGCCTTGAAGGTATCCAGAATAATCCGGGAAATAATCAGCCGGGCGTTCTCCTTGTCGTCGGCGGGCACCACATACCAGGGGGCAGTTTTGGTGCTCGTTGCGCTCAGGCACGCCTCGTAGGCCAGCATGTACTGTTTCCAGAATTTCCGCTCTTCAAGGTCGGCAAGACTGAATTTCCAGTTTTTTTCAGGCTTGTCGATGCGCGCGAGAAAGCGCTTTCGCTGCTCTTCCTCTGACAGGTGAAGGAAGAACTTGATGATCCGGGTGCCATTACGATAGAGATGATTCTCCGAGTCCACGATGGAACGATAGCGTTCCTGCCAGACCGTCTTGGCGTCAAGCCGCCTATCCGGAAGCCTCTCAGCGCGGAGGATCTCCGGATGCACCCGAGCGATCAGCACCTCCTCATAATAGGACCGGTTAAAGATGCCGATTCGCCCCTGTTCTGGCAAACACTGGGTGGTGCGCCACAGAAAATCGTGCGCCAATTCCGCCGCACTCGGATGGTTGAAACTGAACACCTGGCAACCCTGGGGATTGACGCCGGACATCACGTGTTTGATGGCGCCATCCTTCCCGGCGGCGTCCATCGCCTGAAAAATCAGCAACACCGCATAGCGGTTGGATGCGTAGTGACGTTGTTGTTGTTCGCTTAGCGCCCCCACCTGTTCTCCGAGGAGTTTCTGATACTGCTCTTTCGACTGGTAAACGGGCTTCACCAGCGTCGGCCACTTCTTGAGCTTGACCTTTTCGCCTTCCTGCACCCGGAAATCTTTTGAATTGATTTTCATCGCGATCCTTTCGCCGTTTTGGATAAAGTCTTGTTGTACCGTTTTATGGTGTTCGTGCATACCGCTAACATAGCGCAAAGTCTAATTTCAAGGAGTGTTTCATGCCAGTGGTCGTGGTTGCCAATCCAAAAGGCGGTGTGGGCAAGTCCACCCTGTCTACCAATATCGCAGGCTATTACGCGGCACAAGGGCACGCGGTGATGCTGGGCGACGCGGACCGCCAGCAGTCCTCACGCTTGTGGCTGGGGCTGCGCCCGCCAGCCGCACACCCTATCGCCACCTGGGACGTGAGTGCCGACCTGATTGCCAAACCGCCCAAAGGCGCGACCCATGTGGTGCTGGACACGCCCGCGGGCCTGCACGGCTGGCGCTTCAATGACGTGATCAAAATGGCACACAAGGTGATCGTGCCCTTGCAGCCCAGTGTGTTTGATATTTTTGCCACGCGGGCGTTTCTGGATCAACTGCTGCAGAACAAGCACTATGACAAACTGCAGATTGGCCTGGTGGGCATGCGGGTGGACGCCCGCACCATTGCCGCTGACAAGCTGCATGAATTTGTGGATTCCCTGGGCTTGCCGGTGTTGAGCTACCTGCGCGACACGCAAAACTATATTCATCTGGCGGCGCGCGGCCTGACCCTGTTTGATGTGGCGCCCGCCCGGGTGGAAAAAGATCTCGCCCAGTGGCAGCCGATCTGCGAGTGGCTGGATGCCTGATCAACCTGCTTTGTCGCTCACCTGACAAGCGACCGGCAGACGCGTCCCTACAGTGACGTCATGAAAATATTTCAAACCCTCTCCGAACTGTCAGGACTTGCAGGACAGGAAGTCACGGTCTCCGACTGGATCACCATCACGCAAGAGCAGGTGAACCAGTTTGCGCAAGCCACCGGTGACCACCAGTGGATTCACGTGGACGTTGAGAAGGCCAAGGCCGGTCCCTTTGGGGGGCCGATCGCGCACGGTTTTCTGACGCTGTCGCTGATACCGAACTTTTTTGAGTCGTCCCTGAAAATTGTCGAGACCCGCATGGGCGTGAATTACGGGTTGAACAAGGTGCGCTTCATGGCGCCGGTGCCGGTGGGTAGCCGCCTGCGCGCCCGCCTGAAGCTGCTCAAGAGTGAGCCCATTGATAACGGCGGCGCACAAATGATGTGGGAAGTTGCCATTGAACGGGAAGGCTCAATGAAGCCGGTGTGTGTGGCCGAGTCGCTGGCGCGGCACTATCCGTAGCCACTGCGGTTTAGCGCATGTCTGTCTGAGGGCGGCTGCTGACTAATTTACATAATGGGGCAAAATACCGGCCTTCAGGGCGGCAAAGTACTCGGCCCTGACGGCTGTCGCCGGCGCAGGCGTAGCGCCCGACATGGCTTTGGGTTTTGACGACCGCTTAGAGCGCTGCGGGTGCCTCAGCAGGTGGTCCAAACCCGTTTTGCCGCCACGCTTCAAAAACCGTGACTGCCACTGCGTTGGACAAATTCAGGCTGCGCTGTCCCTCAATCATGGGCAGCTTCAGGCACTGTGCGGGTGCAAACGACTGGCGTACCGCCTCGGACAGTCCCCGGGTCTCGGAACCAAACACCAGCCAGTCGCCCGGCGCGAATTGCACGCCATGCACGCCTCGGCTGGCGCGGGTGGTCAGTGCGAACATGCGATTCGGAGCCGGGTGTTCGGTGTTCAGAAATGTCTGCCAGCTGGCATGGCGTTTGAGTTCGGCGTACTCGTGGTAGTCCAGCCCGGCACGACGCATATGTTTGTCGTCCATTGAAAACCCCAACGGCTCAATCAGGTGCAGGGTGCAGCCCGTGTTGGCCGACAGACGGATGATGTTGCCGGTGTTGGGCGGGATTTCGGGTTCGACCAGGACGATATGAAACATGCCCGGATTGTCGCAGCGTGGGGGGCCAGTTTCACCGCCGGGCCGCCCCAAGGTGAAACAACCCCCTCGGGGGGCAGCGCCGCACACGCAGTGGCAAGCGTGGGGGTCTCATTCAGTGCGTGCGATCACCAGGCCGGTGATGTGCGCCGCGCCGGCCGCCCGCAGCGCCCGCGCGGCAGCAAAGAGCGAGGCGCCGCTGGTCATGACATCGTCCACCAGCACCAGCCGTGCTCCCTTGATCTGTGCAGACAACAAGGGCTCCACCGCAAACGCATCCTTCACGCTGTCCAGCCGCTCGGCGCGCTTGAGTGAACTCTGGGGTGGCGTGTCCTGGATGCGAAGCAGCAGGCGGCTGTCTGTTTTATCCGGCGCGAGTTGCCGGGCCAGCGTGAGCGCCTGGTTGAAGCCACGCGTCTGCAGGCGGTTAACCGATAGCGGCATCGGCACGACTGCGTCGGCGGCGTCCAGTGCCGGCTCCACCCACGGCGTGCTGCGCAACAACAAGGCAAAGGCACTGGCCCGCCCGGGATGATTGTGAAACTTATAGCCCACAATCAAGTCGGACCACGGAAAAGCGTAAGACACAGCGGCCAGACATGCGTTCAGCGGCGGCGGATTTTTGATGCACGCGCCGCATTGTCTGACGCTTGGCGGAACCGGCAGTGCACAGGTCTGACAACGCGACTGCGGCTGGGCGAAACGGTTGACACAGGCCTCGCACACGGGGTACGTCGGCCAGGCGTGGCATACCATGCATTGGCTGGGCAGCGCATGAAACACCCTTTTGATCAAGCCGGAAAACATCGGGTCAATATACTCTGGCGACTCCACCACGCCACACATCATGTCCAATCAGCGTCCACCCACCATCGATCCCCAGGCTGCCCGGCGCTGGCAGCAAATGCCGCCCGAGCCGTCTCCGTGGCTGCATGAGGAGGTGGCCCGGCGCATGGAAGAGCGGCTTGAATGGATCAAGCTCCAACCCCAAAACTGGGCGCACTGGGAGCCCGTCCGCGGCGGCCTGCAGGCGCATGCGCTGCTGGCTCGTCGCTACCCGGATGCCGGGTGTTTTGTGATGGAATCCCATGAGCCTAAAGAAGAGTACGCTGCAAAAACAATAGCAAAATCCTGGTGGCATCCGGCCCGCTGGAAGGCCAGGCCAACTCGGTTTGGGATACCAGTCGAGGGTGCCGTGCAAATGCTGTGGGCCAACATGGCTCTGCACATGGCGGCTGATCCGCAAGCCTTGATGGCGCAGTGGCATCGCGCCCTGGCCGTGGATGGTTTTGTGATGTTTTCCTGTCTGGGGCCGGACACCTTGCAAGAGTTGCGCGGGCTTTACCAATCGTTGGGCTGGCCGGCACCCTCGCATGAGTTCACTGACATGCATGACTGGGGCGATATGCTGGCCGCTGCTGGTTTTGCCGAACCGGTGATGGACATGGAGCGCATCACTTTGACGTTCGAGACACCGCAGCGGCTGCTGGAAGAATTGCGCGGCTTGGGGCGCAATTTGCATCTGCAGCGTTTTGCCGGTCTGCGCGGACGGCAATGGCGCGATCAACTGCACCAGGCGTTGGCAGGTGCCCCCCTGAAACTGACCTTCGAGGTCATTTACGGCCATGCCTTCAAGCCACAAGCTCGTCTCGATATGCGCCCAGAGACCGTGCTTTCTCTGGCGCAAATGCGTGAAACCTTGAGTCAACGCAAAAGTTATCCATCAAATCCTTGAGGAAATGGCTTGACATCGCAGCAAACAGCAAGGATGGTGTGGACTGCAATCTTTAAATTCGATTGGTGATGGCATAGCGCGGTTTGTGAATGCACTCCGGGTTCGCGGGTCAGCTTGGGTTAATTGGAGGCAAAGAAAAGTGAACATGATGCAAAGCATTTTCAATAAATTAACCGCTGATGTTACGCAGCCGCCCTGAACAGCTGAAGCTGGGCATAGGCGGTGCGCGATGCGTTGATGAGTAGCTTGCGACAAAGCGCAAAGGGATTGAGCTTGTTCGTAATGCTCAGGCATTCAAGCTTGAACGTGGCGTAAATGGCCATAAAAACATGATTGCTTTGAGTGCGCAGCGTTCTCGTGGGGGACTAGGCCAGATTGGCATTGGATGCGCTGGCCCGCAAGACCTTTCGCTTTTCACTCATTCACCTCAGCGTGCTGTTTGCCGCTTTGCTGGTGGACCACTATGTTCTCTAAACTTGGCGGGACAGACCGCAACCTGTGCCGCAGGCCAGCTCTGTCTCAACTGATTCATCATGAAAAAACGAAATGCTCTTAAATTAATAGCTGCCTGCGCTTGTATGACGGGGGCTGCAGCCATTATGACTGCCTGTTCCGAGAAAAAGACGAGTTTTTCTGCGATTGACCTCACCGGCGCCGACTATGCGCGCGATTTCGCCTTGACCGACCACAACGGCCAGCCCCGCAGCCTCAAGGACTTTGCCGGCAAGGTGGTGGTGCTGTTCTTTGGCTACACGCAGTGCCCGGATGTGTGCCCCACCTCCATGGCCGAGCTGGTCGAGGTGAAAAAGCTGCTGGGCAAGGACGGTGAGCGCTTGCAGGGCCTGTTTGTCACAGTGGACCCCGAGCGCGACACGCCTGAAGTGCTCAAAGCCTACATGGGCAACTTCGACCCCACCTTTCTGGCGCTCTACACCACGCCCGAGAAACTGGCCGACCTCGCCAAAGACTACAAGGTGTACTTTAAGAAGGTGGACGGCAAAACGCCCACCAGCTACACCATGGACCATTCGGCTGGCAGCTATGTGTACGACACGCAGGGCAAGTTGCGCCTGTACACCCGTTACGGCAGCGGCGCGGCCGTGCTGGCCGCCGATATCAAGTTGCTGCTGCAGAACCCCTGATTCATGGCTCCCGGAGCAAATCCGGGATAACGGGCCAACCACTACTCCGATTTGATGCCGTGCGTGGCAATGACGCCGCCCAACAAGGCCGTGTCGGCCTTGATGCGGATGGCCAGGCCCTCGGACGAACTGCCCACCACCTGCCAGCCCTGCTGAAACAGCTTTTGCCGCATCTCGGGTGCGCGTGCGATGTCGACAAACAGGGCCGACAGCTTTGCCACCACCGGTTTGGGCATCGTGCTCGGTGCGGCCACGGCGTTCCAGATTTCCAGGTTGAATCCCTGCACGCCGGTTTCCGCCAGGCTGGGCAGTTCCGGCACCAGCGCGCTGCGGCCGCTGGACGTGACGCCGATGGCGCGCAGCTTGCCCGCCTTGATCTGGGCCATGGCCAGCGCCGGCGGCAACAGCGATAGCTGTAACTGCCCGCCGAGCATGCCATTGGCGACCTGCGGATAGCCGGGGTAGGGCACATGCACCGGGTTGATGTGGGTCTTGCTCTTGAGCAGTTCCATGCCGATGTGGCCGACCGTTCCCACGCCCGGCGTGCCGTAGCTCCACTTGTCGCCAGCCGTGCGGGCCGCCAACATAAATGCCTGCGCGGTGGCGCCGGGCGATCCGATGGGAGCCGTCAACACCAGGGGCGACACGCCGATCAGGCTGATGGGGGTGAGGTCCTTCAGCGGATCGTAGGGGAGCTTCGGGTTGAGCAGCTTGGCAATCGTCAGGTTGCCATTGATCATGAGGCCGATGGTGTGGTCGTCGGTCGCTTTGGCCACGTAGTCGGCGGCGATATTGCCGCCGGCGCCCACCTTGTTTTCCACGATCACGGGCTGGCCCAGCGCCCTGGACAGCGGCTCGGCAAAGATGCGTGCGGTCAGGTCCGGCGACGAGCCGGCGGGAAAACCGACGATGATACGCACCGTTTTGGTTGGCCAGGCCGGCACAGGCTTAGGGTCTTTTTGGCCGATAGCCCCCGTAGCTACTGCGCAAGCAGCTATAAAAATCGTAGTAAGTTGAAGCAGTTTGCGGTGCATGAATAGCCCTTGAATGAAAAATGCCCCTGCGGGCCGTGGCCGTCAGGGGCATTGTCAATCAGGTGCCGGGCGTCAGGCGTACTCGGCCAGCGTCTTTTTCATCTTCTTCATGGCCGCCACCTCAATCTGGCGAATGCGCTCGGCGCTCACGCCGTACACGGCCGCCAGTTCGTGCAGCGTCATGCCGCCCGAGTTGTCGTCATTCACCTTGAGCCAGCGCTCCTCCACGATGCGGCGGCTGCGCTCGTCGAGTGCTTCCAGCGCGGTCGCAATGCCATCGCTGGCCAGTATGTCGCGCTGGTGGGCCTCGATCATCGCGGTGGGCTCGTGCCTGGCATCGGTCAGGTAGGAAATCGGGCCGTAAGCGTCTTCACCATCGTCCGACGGGCTCGGGTCCAGCAGCACATCGCCGCCGGAAAGCCGGGTTTCCATCTCGATCACCTCTTCGCGCTTGACCTTGAGTTGAGTCGCCATCGCGTCGATCTGCTCCTCGTTCAGGGTGTCGCGGTGCGTGCCGGCATCGGCCGCGGCGTCATCCGATTTATAGCGCTGCTTCATCGAACGCAGGTTGAAAAACAGCTTGCGCTGGGCCTTGGTGGTTGCCACCTTGACCATGCGCCAGTTTTTCAGGATGTACTCGTGAATCTCGGCCTTGATCCAGTGCATCGCGTAACTGACCAGACGAACGCCCTGATCGGGGTCAAAGCGTTTGACGGCCTTCATCAGGCCCACATTGCCTTCCTGGATCAGGTCGCCGTGCGGCAGGCCGTAGCCCAAGTACTGGCGCGAAATCGAGACCACCAGCCGCAAGTGCGACAGCACCAGCTTGCCGGCAGCATCCAGATCGTTGTCTTGCCGGAACTTGCGCGAAAACTCCTGCTCTTCTTCGAGCGTGAGCATGGGCAAACGGTTGGCAGCCGATATGTAGGCGTCCAGATTGCCCAGCGGAGGCACCATCGACCACGGGTTGGCAACTGCCAGAGCAGCGCCTGAAACTCCAGTTTGATAAGCCATACCTGAACTCCTTTGTGACATATCTTTTATGTTAGCACTCTCTATGATCGAGTGCCAATTCAAAAGTTCAATCAGGGTTATAGCGTCTTTTGAGGAATTCAGCCATGCTTTCGGTCAGCGCGGCGTCTGAGAGCGCCGCCTGGCGGCGTGCGGTCAAAATCTAGCTGGCCAGCCAGCGGCGGCTGGCAAAACTCAGCCCATCCACCAGCGCCACCAAAAACAGCATGGCGATCAGGATGCTGCTGGTTTCCCCCATCTGGAACAGCCCCATGTGAAACGCCAGCATCTGGCCCAGCCCGCCGGCCCCTACCACCCCCAGCACGGCGGCGGCGCGGATGTTGTTTTCCCAGCGGTACAGGGTGTAGCTCAACAGCTGCGGCAGCACCTGCGGCAAGGTGGCGTACAAAAACACGCGGCTCTCGCCCACACCGCGCACGCGCAGGGCAAAGCCGGGGCCGGACGGTGCGTTCTCGATGGCCTCGGCGAACAGGCGGCCCAGTACGCCTGCGGTGTGCAAACCCAGCGCCAGGGTGCCGGCAAACGGCCCCAGGCCGGCGGCAATCAGCAGCAAGGTGGCCCAGATCAGCTCCGGCACGCTGCGCAAGGCGTTCAGCAGCAGCCGGGTCAGGCTGCGCCAGCGCGCCGGGTCGCCGTCAAACGTCTTGCTGGCGGGCAGGGCCAGCGCCAGGCCGAGCATGACCGCCAGCAAGGTGCCCAGCGCGGACATGGCCAGTGTTTCCAGCGCGGCGGCCAACAGTTTTTTTAAAAACGCCGGGCTGGTCTCCGGCTGCAACAGCTCGCCCAGGAATTTGCCCATTTTGGCGAACGCCTCAGGGGATAGAAATTGCCCCCACTTCAGGTCGAGCGTTCCAAAACTGAAGGCCACCAGCAACAGCACGCCGAGCACGAACCAGCAGGCTTTGCAGCGGGCATCAAACAGCTTGGGCGGCAGTTTGTAGACCTCGTTGGCGGCCGCCTTCACGTCAGCGTTCATGCCAGTCCCCTGCGCAGCCAGGCGCTGATACGGTCTGCCAGCCAGACCAGCGCCATGAACACCAGCAGCATGGTCGCCACTTCGGAGCCGTTGAACATCTTCATGGACGCGTCCATTTGCTGACCCAGGCCGCCGGCGCCGACAAAGCCGAGCACGGCGGAGGATCGGATGGCGCATTCCCAGCGGTACACGGTGTAGCTGGTGAGCTCCGCTGCGTTTTGTGGCAGCAGTGCATACAAAAAGGCCTGCAGGCGGCCCGAGCCGTTACGTAGCAGGCTGGTCGTGGCATGCGTTTCGCCGCTGTCCAGAATTTCGGCGTACACCTTGCCCAGCATGCCGGAAAACGTCAGGGCGATGGCCAGCACACCGGAAGTTGGCCCCAGCCCCACCACCCGTACGAACACCAGGGCCCAGATCAATTCGGGCACGCTGCGCAGCACGATCAGCAGCCAGCGCACCAGTTGCCGCACGACCGCCGGCAGCAGCGCCATGCGGCCGGTGAGTGCCGAGATTGACAGCACTCGCGCTGAAAGCAGCGCCATCGGCACCGCCAGCAGCAGAGCCAGTGTCAGGCCCGCGGTGGCGATGGCGACCGTGCGCCAGGTCTCGCGCGCCACCATCGCGAGAAAGTCGCCGTCCAGCCTCGGTGGCACAAAATCACTCAGGAAGCGCAGCGCGGGCTTGAGGGCGTCAGGTTCCAGCAGCAGCCAGGGCTTGAACTCGGTCAGCACCAGCATGGGCCACAGCAGCGCCAGCCCGGCCAGCGCCCAGAACACGCGGCCGCGCCAGGCCGGGTCGCGCAGGGCGGGTGGGGTGTTGCCGGGCAACGGGCGCTTGACGGGGACGCGCATGGCCGGCCGCGCTACCGACAATTCATGGCCACCGGCGCGGCGACCACTGGCGCGTCGTGAGGCGCGGTTGGCGGGGCACCGTTCAGTTCGTCCAGATGCTGCGCGTACAGCTGCTGCAGGCGCTCCGGCGTTACTTGCGCGGCCGGCAGGTCAAAGGCCAGCTCGCCGTCGCGCAGCCCGATGATGCGGGGGAAATGCTGCAGCGCCATCTCGACGTGGTGCAGCGTAGCCACCAGCGTGGCGCCGCGCTCAGAGGCCGCTTGCGTGAGCGATTCGATGGCCTGTTGTGTCCGGGTCGGGTCCAGCGCTGACAGCGGTTCGTCCACTAAAAGAAGTCTGGCCTGCGTGGCCAGTGCGCGAGCCAGGCCGACGCGCTGGCGCTCGCCGCCCGAGAGCCGGTCAACCCGCTCGAACAGCTTGTCACTCAGATCAAAACGCGCCAGCGCCTGGTCCGCCAGCGCGATATCGGTGGGGTAAAACAGGCTGCGCACACTGGCCCACAGGCTCTCGTGTGGCAGCCGTCCGGCCAGCACCGTGGTCACCACACGTTGTCGTGGTGGCAGCGGCGGCACCTGCGGGGCCAGGAACAGTTCGCCGCGCAGTCGCTGCAGCTCGCTCCGGGATAAATTCCAGGGATTGCGCCCGTCCAGTTGCAGCGCGCCGCTGGACGGCTTCAGCGCACAGGCCAGCAGGTGCAGCAGGGTGGTCTTGCCGGCGCCGGAGGGGCCGATGACGGCCACCTGCTCGCCGCTGGCCACCTGCAGGCTCATGCCACGCAGCGCCGCCGGCGCGTTGGCGCGGGCCGCCGGATGTCTTCCGTTGCAGTTCTCCAGGGCTAGCTTCATGAGAAAAATAGGGCTCTAGCCCCCGTCAATAGGGCGCAATACGCTATAAATAAAATAGCGAAAAGAATTTACTTCAACAGACCCGCGCTGCGGGCGGCGGCTTCAATGCCCTTGTAGTTGTCGGCTTTGGTGGGGATGAAGCGCGTGGCGCGTTGCGAGTCCAGAATTTCCTTGCCCTCGGGCGTGTTCTTGTTCAGGTCGAGAAAGGCTTTGGTCAGCTTTTCGCGCAGGGCCAGCGGCATGTCGGCATGCACGGTCCAGTTGTAGTCGAAGTAGGCGGGGGTGGTGAAAATCACTTTGACCTTGTTGGTATCGACCTTTTTATCGGCCACGAATTTCTCCCACACCGAGATATTGAGCGCGCCCGCATCCACTTTGCCCGCTGCGACGGCGGCGATGGTGGCGTCGTGCGCCCCCGAGTAGGCCACGCGCTTGAAGTCCTTGTCGGGGTCGATATGGGCCTGCAGCAGATAGCTGCGCGGCATCAGGTGGCCCGAGGTGCTGGACTGCGAGCCAAAGCTCACGGTTTTGCCTTTCAGGTCGGCCAGGGTCTTGATGGCGGGATCACTGCTGATGAAGACGGATTTGAATTTCTCGTCTTCTTCACGCTGCACCAGCGGTATCACCTTGCCGCCGGAGCGGGCATTGGCCTGCACAAAGGTGAAGCCGCCGTACCAGGCCATGTCCACCTGCTTGTTCACCAGCGCTTCCACGGCGGCGGCGTAATCGGAGACCGGGGTGAACTCCACCTTCATGCCCAGCTTTTGCTCCAGGTACTTCACTAGCGGTGCGGCCTTGCGCGCCAACTCGGTCGGCGACTCGTCGGGGATGGCGGTCACTTTGAACACCGGCTGCGCGTGTGCCAAGCTGCCAAACGCCAAAACAGCGCAGGCCAGCAGGGCTTTGAGGCTGCGGGACGGTCGGAAGGAAGAGGAAGGGCTGACCATAAGGGACTCCGAAACTTTTTTGGAATCTCCGATTAGACTCGAAACCTTTCCCGCCTGCAGGTTCGCCAGGCTGGCGCAGCTGGCTGCCGGCTTGTGCTACCTCGCCAAGATTGAAACAGGTTCTCTGCGCATGACCCAAGTCCCCGTTCGCGTGCGATCCCCCGTGTTTGTCCAGCTGCAGCAGGACGACCATGCTGCCGTGCGCGCCGAGCTTGCGAGTGGTTTGCAGGCCGGTGCCGCCTTCATACACCCGAAGTATTTGTATGACGCGCTCGGTTCCCGTCTGTTTGAAGCCATCACCGAGCTGCCCGAGTACTACCCGACGCGCACCGAAGCCACTATCTTCGCCCGGCATGCGGCCGGGATGGCGGCGCTGATCCCGCCAGGTCTGACCCTGGTGGACCTGGGGGCGGGCAACTGTGAAAAAGCGGCGCGTTTGTTTGACGTGCTGCGCCCGGCTCGCTACGTGGCGGTGGACATTTCGGTGGCGTTTTTGCGCGGCGCCTTGCAGAGTCTTCAGCGCCAGCATCCCTGGCTGGAGATGGTCGGCGTGGGCATGGACTTCTCGACGGGTCTGACGCTGCCGCCGCAAGCCGGCGATGGCCCGCGCCTGGTGTTTTACCCCGGATCAAGCATCGGCAACTTCACACCGGCTGAGGCGCTGGTGTTCCTGCGCCAGGCCCGCCAGGCCGCCCAGGGCGGCGGCTTGCTGATTGGTGTGGATCTGGTCAAACCGGTCTCGGTACTGGAGCCGGCCTACGATGATGCCCTGGGCGTGACGGCGGCCTTCAACCGCAACATGCTGCTGCACATCAACCGGCTGCTCGGCAGCGATTTTGAGGTGACGCAGTGGCGGCACCGGGCGCGGTTCAACGCGCAGGAAGCAAGAATCGAGATGCACCTGGAGGCCGTGCAGGACGTGACGGTGCGCTGGCCGGGGGCGCAGCGCCACTTTGGAGAAGGCGAGCGCATTCACACCGAGAACTCCTGCAAATACACGCCGCCGCAGTTTGAAGCCCTGTTGCGCGCGGCCGGTTTTGCACGGGTTGAGCAATGGCGGGACGCCCAGGACTGGTTTGCCGTGTTCCTGGCGCGCGACTGACCGTGATCATGCTTGCTACTAAATTAATAGCTACTTACGCAATAGCGACGAGGGCTAGAGGCCTATTTTGTCTATAAAACAACCGCACGTCCTGATCATCAGTCCGGCGCTGGCCGGGGCCAACAACGGCAACTGGCAAACTGCCTGGCGCTGGCAGCACTTGCTGCGTCCGCTGTTTCGCACCACCATTGCCAGCCAGTGGCAAGGCGAGGCCGCCGACGTGATGCTGGCGCTGCACGCCCGTAAATCAGCGCAGTCAGCGTTGGCCTGGGCGCAGGCCAAAGGCCCGGACCAGTTGGCCGTGGTGCTGACCGGCACCGACCTGTACCGCGACATTCAAACCGATCCGTCGGCCCAGCGTGCCTTGCAGATGGCCGGGCAACTGGTGCTGCTGCAGGAACGCGGGCCGGATGCTTTGCCCGAAGCGCTGCGGCACAAGGCGCAGGTGATTTTTCAGTCGGCGCCCCGGCGCGCAACCCTGAGCAAAACCAGCCGTCACTTGCGGGTACTGATGGTGGGCCACCTGCGCGACGAAAAAGATCCCTTGACCTATCTGCGCGTAGCGGCGCGTCTGGCGATCAGAGCCGACATTTACCTGGACCACATTGGCGGCGTGCTGGAGCCCGTGCTGGGGCAGGCGGCGCAGCTCACAGCCAGCCGCTACCCGCAGTACCGCTGGCTCGGTGGCCTGGCGCATGACCAGACGCGCCGCCACATCCAGCGCGCCCATGTGCTGGTGCACCCCAGCAAAATGGAAGGCGGTGCGCAGGTGATTCTGGAGGCGGTGCAAAGCGGCACGCCGGTGCTGGCCTCGCGCATCGAGGGCAATGTCGGCATGCTGGGCCCGCACTATGCAGGGTATTTCGCTTTGGGCGATGATGCCGCCCTGGCGGCGCTGTTGCAGCGCTGCCGCGACGATGCTGATTTTTTACCGCTGCTGCGCCAGCAGTGTGCGGCGCGGGCCCCCCTGTTTGAACCGCAGCGCGAGCAGACCTTGTTGCGCCAGCTGGTCGCCAAGCTGGCCGCCTGATTTGTAGAACAAAATAACTTGACGATTTACTGGAAAATGAAATGACCCATCCTGTGACCACCTCGACCAATGTCCGCAGCGCCATCAGCGCAGTAACCCAGCCGCGCCTGACCAGCCTGTCCCACGGTGGCGGCTGCGGCTGCAAGATCGCACCCGGCGTGCTGTCTGAAATTCTGAAGGGCATCACCGCCATGCCGATGCCCAAAGAACTCATGGTGGGCATCGAAACGGCAGACGACGCCGCCGTCTACAAGCTCAACGACGAGCAGGCCCTGATTGCCACCACCGACTTCTTCATGCCGATCGTGGACGACCCGTTTGACTTTGGCCGCATTGCCGCCACCAACGCCATCTCGGATGTTTACGCCATGGGCGGCAAACCGATTCTGGCGCTGGCGCTGGTCGGCATGCCGATCAACGTGCTCTCCACCGAGACCATCGCCAAAATCCTCGAAGGTGGCGCCTCGGTGTGCCGCGCGGCAGGCATTCCCATCGCCGGTGGCCACACCATTGACTCGGTAGAACCGATTTATGGCCTGGTGGCCTTGGGCCTGGTGCACCCCAGCCGCGTCAAACGCAATGCCGATGCCAAAGTAGGGGATCGTCTGATTCTGGGGAAACCACTGGGCGTGGGCATTTTGTCAGCCGCGCTGAAAAAGGAAAAGCTGGATGCCGCCGGCTACGCGCAGATGATCGCCGTCACGACGAAATTGAACACCCCGGGCCCCGAACTGGCCGCGCTGATTGGGGTGCATGCCATGACGGACGTCACCGGCTTTGGTCTGGGCGGCCACGCTTTGGAAATTGCGCGCGGTGCCAACTGCACTGTACAAATCGACTGGGCTCGCGTGCCCCTGCTGGGCGGCGTGCGCGAGCTGGCTTTGCAAGGCATGGTGACAGGCGCCTCGGGGCGCAATTGGGCCGGTTATGGTCACGATATCGGTTTGCCCGCAGGTTTTGCGGCGGTCGATCAGGCGCTGCTGAGCGACCCGCAAACCAGCGGTGGCCTGCTGGTGTCGTGCGCGCCCGAGGCGGTGGACGCGGTGCTGGAAATTTTCCGGCAGCATGGTTTTGATGCGGCCTGCGAGATTGGGGAGATTGCAGCCGGGACGGCTGCGGCGAAGCTGCTGGTGCACTGAGGATTGGGTTGCCAGGGTTGCGAGCACACGCGATGGGCGACCGTTAAAAACAGAGCGCAAAAGAAAAGGGGGACTGAGTTTCCCCAGTCCCCCTATTGGGATGAGCGCGCTTATTTGACAGCAGAGGTAGCCGATGCCGCAGGTTTGGCGGAAGGAGCCTTCTTGGCAATAGTCGCATGTGCTCCGACCACCTTGAGCAGGCCTGAATTTTTTTCAGGCTTGTACCCGCAACGTCGGGTTTTCTCCTGCGTTGACGACCGGTACTTTTCTTTACAACCTAAAAGGTGGGCGGCACCTGCATCGGCACAGGCCGGCTCATCATCAAGCCTGTGGCGCAGTATGATCCAGCGCTTGCCATTCAACGCACCAACAAGGCCTTCTGACATGCTGGACAACCTGACGCCTTTTCTTCTGCATTGGGGCATCACTGCGCTGTCGCTCTGGGTGGCCAGTCACATCTTTCAAGGAATCAGATTCGCCGATGTCTCATCGTTGATCGTCTCGGCACTTCTGCTGGGTTTTGCGAACGCCATTGTCAAGCCGCTGCTCATTGTCCTGACTTTGCCGCTAACCTTTCTGACGTTCGGCCTGTTCCTGCTGGTGATCAATGCCCTGATGATTTTGCTGGTCTCGTCGCTGGTCCGGGGCTTCACGGTCTCCAGTTTCTGGACCGCATTTTTTGCCAGCATCTTCATCGCCGTACTCAGCTTTGTGCTCGGCTCTTTCATGCTCGGCGGCGGTCCATCGCATGCCATCCAGATGCCCCACAGCGGCATGTGGCTCTGAGGCCGGCCGCTCAGTCCCTGCGACACCGCTTGATAAACGCCCGGTCAATCCAGTTTTTCAACCACCCCACCCAGCGCCCCTGCACTGAGTAGTTGCCCCAGCTGGCAATGGCGAAGTGGTCGCCGCAGGACAGTAAATTCAAGGTATTTTTGGGCGGCGTGTGGGGGCTGGGCTTTGCACCCGCAATGGCTGCGGCCAGGTTTTTGGCCAGGGTCCGGTCCAGCCGCGAGCTGACATCGCCGGCAGCAAATACATGGGTGTGACTGGTGGAGCGCTGGCAGGCGTCCACGGCGATGAAACCTTGCTCGTCCAGCGCCAGGCCACTGCCATCCAGCCAGGTCGGGGCTTGCGCGCCGCTGGCAATCAGCGGCACGTCACAGGCCAGCCGGGCGCCGCACCCCAGTAAAACTTCTCCCGCCCCCATGCCTACCGCCAGATCTGCCAACACCGTGATGTTGCGGCGCTTCAAGGCCTTGACCACCCGCTGTTGCACGGCGGGTGGGTAGTTGGCGGCCACGGCAGTGCCGCCGGTGATGAGGGTCACCGACGAACGGGGTAGCCGGTGCCGGATGGCCATGGCCAACTCGATTCCCGCAGCAGCGCCGCCGATGACGGCCAGGCGCAGGGCGCGGCTTTGCGCCAACTCGGTGACCCGGGGCCACAGTGCCCCAAACGCCTCAATCGGACGTACAAACAAGCCATGCTCACGGGCACCGGGCATGGCCTGTTCAATCTGGTTGCGGTCTTGTACCAGCCCGGTATTGACCGATAGCCACTCAAAGCTGAGTTCGCTGCCGTCGTCCAGTGTGACGGTGCGTGCGTTGGCATCCAGTGCCGTGGCGCTGCAGGTCAGCCAGCGGATGCCGGTATTTTTTAGCAGCGGTTCCAGCGGAATCTCGCAGTCATCCAGGGCATGGTGTCCGGCCACAAAACCCGACACCATGCCCGAATAGAGTTGGCGCGGGTAGGGCGCAATCAGGGTGATCTGCACGCCCGACCATGGCCGGCTTGCCAGGGTGGACAGCACATGCATGTGGGCATGGCCGGCCCCCAGCAGTACCAGATGTTTTTGGTTTTTTTCGTTAGTCGTCATGGGCCGGGCGTTAATGAAAAGGCTACCCGCAGCGTGGCGGGCAGGTGTGCCGATTGTCGGGTTTTGTTGTGCTGCAGGGCGATAATGGCCCAATGGCTGTCAGCCGGTGCGGTCTGACAGGGTTGAACTTATTGTCCTGGAGAATTCATGATGAAGAAATTATTGCTCGTGGCGCTGCTGGCGCTGGCCGGTGTGGCAGGCGCACAGTCCACCGCTTCAAAAAAAGAATTGGTGACCAAGATGTTGCAGTTGCAGCAACCTGGTATCGAGCAGGCCGCGCAGGCCCTGACCGAGCGGCCTGCCGCGCAGCTGATGCAGCAGGCCGGCTTGGCCTTGCAGTCCCGGGTGGCGGCCGACAAGCGCGAGGCGATTGCGAAAGAGATTGAGGCCGACGTGAAAAAATACATGGACGAAGCCGTGCCGTTGGTGCGTGAGCGTGCCGTCAAGCTCGCACCAGTGACCATTGGCACGCTGCTGGACGAAAAGTTCACTGAGGACGAACTCAAACAACTCATCGCCATCATCGAGTCGCCCGTCAATCGGAAATATGCGCAGATGAGTGGAGCGATGCAAAAAGTACTGGTGGATAAGCTGGTGATTGAGATGCAGGGCACGATAGATCCGAAAGTGAAGACGCTGGAGCAGTCCATTGCCAAACGATTGGGGCTGCCCGCATCTTCTGCACCCGTGTCCAAGGGCTCCAAGCCTGCCAAGGCCGCCAGCCAATAGAGCCGGTTTGCCGACTCAGGCGTCAGCGGCGATCAGAGCCGCTGGATCACAGCCTTGTTGACATGGTTTTGCACATAATTCTCAAATGCCTGCGCCGCTAAGGGCCGGCTGAAGTAATAGCCCTGCACCTCGTTGCAGCCCCTGGCGCGCAGGAACTCAAGCTGGCCTTCGGTCTCCACGCCTTCGGCAATGGTTTTCAGTCCCAGGCTGCTGGCCATGCTGATGATGGCGCCCACGATGGCTTTGTCGTCGGGGTCTTCGGTGATGTCCCGCACGAAGGACTGGTCGATCTTGAGTTTGTAAACCTTAAACCGTTTCAGGTAACTGAGGGACGAGTAGCCGGTACCAAAATCATCAATCGACATGCGCACCCCGCGCTGGTGCAGGTCATCCATCACGGCGATGGCGCCCTGCGGGTGGGTCATGGCGACGCCTTCCGTCAACTCAAGCTCCAGCAGCTGCGCGGGTAGGGCTGCATCAGCCAGGATGCTGGTGATGAGCTGGGGCAGGTTGGCATGCCGAAACTGAACCGACGATAAATTGATGGCCATGGTGATGGGCGCCATGCCCCGCTGGATCCATTGGGCCAACTGCTTGACCGCCGTGCGAATGACCCATTCGCCAATCGGCAGGATTAAGCCATTGCTCTCGGCAATCGGGATGAATTCGGCCGGCGACACGGCGCCCAGTTCCGGGTGATGCCAGCGCAGCAAGGCCTCGGCCCCCACGGTGTAACCGGTCTCCATCGAGATTTGCGGTTGGTAATGCAGTTCAAGCTGGTCACGCGCCAGCGCACGGCGCAGTGCGTTGTCCAAGCGCAGGGTGCGGGCGGAATGGGCTTGTATCTGGGGTGTGAAAAAACGGTAGCTGTTGCGTCCGTCACCTTTGGCGCGGTACATGGCGGCATCGGCGCATTTGGACAGGGTGTCGAGATCAGCGCCATCTTTGGGGTAGAGCGCAATGCCGATCGACGGGGTGACGGTGAGCTCATGCTGTTCAATCTGAATGGGCATCAGCGCCGCCTGCAGCAATTTGTCTGCCACATGGGCCGCACCGACGGCATCGGTGTCAGGCAGCAGCAAGATGAATTCGTCGCCACCCAGGCGCGAGACCGTGTCTTGCTCCCGGACTGTGGATTTCAGGCGTGCCGCCAATTCAACCAGCACCTCATCACCGACGCGGTGCCCCAGAGAATCATTGATGTTTTTGAAGTGATCCAGATCCAGAAACATCAGGGCGACGGATTGATGGCCCCGGTGGGCAACGCTCAGGGCATGCAGGCAACGGTCGTTCAGCAGCAAGCGGTTGGGCAGCCCGGTGAGTACGTCAAAATGGGCCAGGCGCTGGATGTGGGCTTCGGCCTCTTTTTGTTCAGTGGCTTTTTTCTCCAGTTCCATCACGGTGCGGCTGAGTTCCAGCGTGCGAAGTTCGACCAGAATTTCGAGGTTCGCGCGTGCTTGCAGTAATTCGTTCTCAGCCTTTTTTCGCGCCGTGATATCCATGCAGATCCAGATCGAACCCTGGTCTGGATTGGTGGCGTCAATCGCCTTGGCGCGAACTTCACAATGAATGGCAGAGCCGTCCTTTTTGCGTAACAGCACTTCACCTTCAAACGCCTGGCCGCTAGCAAAGGGTGTGTGCCAGCGCTGTGTGGCGTTAATCCATTCTTGCTCCGTCAGGTACCACTGCCGTGAGGAACTGCCATGCAACTCGCCTGGCTCATAGCCCAACAGGTTCTCGAAGCTCTGGTTGCAGCGGGTGACGGTGCGGTCGCGCAGAAACACGATACCCACCATGGCATTGTCCAGAATCAGGCTTTGCTCAGTCAGGACCGCCTGCAGCTGCGCTTGCGCTGCTTTTTGTTCACTGATGTCATCAATGATCCAGATCGAGCCCTCGGCGGTATCCGCTGGATTGACGAGTTTTCCGGTCAGATGGGCCCAGAACAACTGCCCATCGCGGCGCTTCATCAGCACCTCTGACTTGAACGCCAAACCCTGGGTCATGACGGGGTAGGAGTCTTTACCCAATGCGTGAAATGACGCTTCGTCGGGGTACAGCGACACGTTGGCGCTGCGTAATAGATCGTCCGTCCCGCTATGGCCGAAGATCTGCGCAAAGCGCTGGTTGCAGCGAATCAGGACGCGTTTTTTGATGAACACGATGCCGACGCCGGCGCTGTCCAGAATCACTTGCTGCTCACGTAACGCAAGTTGCAACTGTGCCAAGGCATCGCGCTGTGTTGTGTGAGCCTCCGGGTCAGTGTGGGTTGCGGGCATGGGGTCTGTGTCTGTACGAAAAGGGTTGCATTGTCACACCAATGCCCTGGAAACAGGGTAAAGAGCGGGTGTGAAGGCTATTGCACCTCGTCCCCTCAACCCTGTTTCGCCACAAAGCCGGCGTAGGCCAGGCCCGCTGCCACACCGCCAAAGCGGTCGCCCGGCACCAGGGTTGCGCCGGGCAGAGCCGCCTGCAATGCGTCCATCAGCGGCTGCAGCGCGGAGGAGCCGCCGGTCAGGTACACGACGTCCACTGCAGCCAGGCCCGAGGCCTGCACACACTGCAGGGCGCATTGCACCACCTGGTCCAGCGACTGGGCCAGTGCCTCGCCCATGCTGTGCGGGGTAATAACCGGGGCGAGGGATGCGTCCAAAAATCCCAGGTCCACCGCCGCGCTGCCGTGCGAGACCGAGCAGTCGATCTTGGCGGCTTCGACGCTCGCCAGGATGCGGTGCCCGTGGTGGCCTTCCAGCACCTGCATCAGGCGCGCATGCAGTGTCAGATCGGTATACGAGGTCCACAACTCGCGGGCAAAGTGCATGCTTTTGCGGGAATAGGCGTGGTGGATCAGGTGCCAGGTGGACAGGTCAAAAAACACGCTGTTGGGCATCGGGCGCCCACCGGGGCCGATGTGCTTGTAGCCCAGCAGCGGCATGACGTGGCTCAAATTGAGCAGGCGGTCGAAGTCGGTGCCGCCCAGATGCACGCCGGTGGTGGCCAGAATGTCGCGAGAGCGGTCGGCGTTCTGGCGTCGCCCGGGCTCCAGCCGGATGACGGTGAAGTCGGAGGTGCCGCCGCCAATGTCCACCACCAGCACGGTGGTGTTCGTCGTGACGCGCTGCTCAAAGTCAAATGCGGCGGCAATCGGCTCCAGTTGAAAGTCGATGTGCGTAAAGCCTGCCGCCAGTGCGGCGCGTCCCAGCGTATCTTGAGCCAGCGCGTCGCGCCCGGCATCGTCGTCTACAAAATGCACCGGGCGGCCCAGCATGGCGCGCTTGATCGGGCGGCCCACATGGGCCTCGCAGCGGGCTTTGAGTTCCTTGAAGAACAGCACCACAATCTCAAAGAAAGGAGTGGACTGGCCGTTTACCACTGTGTGCTCGTCCATCAATTTGCTGCCCAGCAGGCTTTTGATGGAGCGCAGCAGGCGCCCCTCCGCGCCTGCGAGGTAGGCCTGCATGGCCTGCGTGCCGAACAGGGTGGTATGGGTCTCGCTGGAGAAAAACAGCGCGGTGGGCATGGCCGCTTTTTGGCCGTCCAGCGGAATCACACACAACTGACCGTCGTCGCCCACCAGCGCGGCCGCCGAGTTGGACGTGCCAAAGTCAATCCCCAGCACCAAGTCGTGTGCTCGCCCCGCCAAACCTTTACGCTGCATCGGTGCGCTGGCCCAAGACCTGGGCCAGAAAGACCGATAGGTCTGCCACCTCGCGCGGATGCACGCTGTGCTGCATGGGGTAGCTATGCCATTGCACCGGGTAGCCCAGCTGGATGAGCAAATCGCGCGAGGCCCCGCCCCGGGCCGGTAGCACCACCGGGTCCATGCTGCCGTGGGCCATGAAGATGGGGGTGTGGACGTTGGCTTCAGCGCGTTCAGCGGCCAAGGTGTCGGCCAGCGGCAGGTAGCCCGACAGGGCCATGATGCCCGCGAGCCGCTTTGGAAATCGCAGGCCGGTATGCAGGGCCATGGCGCTGCCTTGCGAGAAGCCCGCCAGCACGATGTTCTGGTAAGGGATGCCGCGCGCGACCTCAAATTCAATCAGGGCGGCAATGGCGAGAGCCGACTGCTGGATGCCGGCAGCGTCCTGACGGCCCACCAGGTCGGCGCCAAAAATGTCGTACCACGCGGGCATGACATAGCCGCCGTTGAGGCTGACCGGGATGCTGGGCGCGTGTGGAAACACGAAACGGATGGGAGGGCAGGCGCTCAAGTCCAGCTCGGGCACGAGGGCGGCAAAATCGTTGCCATCGGCCCCCAGACCGTGCAGCCAGATGACGGCGGCAGTGGGATGCGGGGCGCTTTCAATTTCAATGCGGGGAAGCAGGGTGTTCATGGCAGAAAGACGGACAAAGTGGTGAAGCTGGCAGGCAGGAGGTCTGCACATCACCAGCCTCTAATCAGTTGGGGACAGAGCTTGTTCGCGGCGCGTAACGGCGGTCTGTCCGACAAAATTCTAAAACAGTTCCATGTCGCCCACGTTGGCGGCCTGGTCGACCAGTTCACCGCTGGCAATCAAGGCCGAGTAGCTGCAAACCTGGTTGCGTCCATGCTCCTTGGCATAGTAAACCGCCTTGTCGGCGCGCTCGAAGGCGCCACTGGGTGTATCGCCGGTCTTGATTTCAGAAAAACCGGTGCTGATGGTGATGTTGCCAACCTGGGGGAAGAGATGCTTTGCGGTGGTGGCTCTGAGCCGCTCCAGCGCGCCAACCGCTTCGGCTTCTCCGTTGCAGCGCATGAGCACGACAAATTCTTCCCCGCCGAAGCGATAGAGCTGGTCGTTAAAGCGAAAGCAGGTACGCATCAGGCGCGCCAGCAGCAGCAGCACTTCGTCCCCAATGAGGTGCCCGTAGTTGTCATTGACGCGCTTGAAGTGATCAATATCGATCATGGCCAGCCAGTAGCTGCCAGCGGACGCCATGTCACGACGCTCGTCCTGAGCGTTGACCGCCGCCAGGTTTTGCTCCAGGGTGGCCTTGAGGAAAGCGCCGTCAAAAGTCTTGCGATTGAGCAGCTCGGTCAGCGCGTCGCGTTCGCCGTAGTCCAGCAGGCTCTGAAAATTGAGATACAGCCGCAGCACGCCACTTACCAGACGATGAGACTCCTTCGACAGAGGCTCATTCGTCACAATCTCCAGCACGCCGGTGGAGCCGGGATTGCCGGTAAGAGGAAAAGCCGTGACGCTGGGGCAGCCGTCGGTCTGCAACACTTGCCGTAACAAGACCGCTTGCTCGCGCAGGGGATGCTCGGCCAATTTGGGCAGCAAGTCCAGTTTGGACCACGCCGAGTCGCTGGTGGGCGTCAACTGATGGGCCTCCCATCGAGCGCTGGTCAGCCAGTGTTCATTGCCCGCATCGCCAACCACCCGGCAGATGGCCGTCGTTCGAGGTTGCACCAGGTCATGGATGGTGCGGACCAAGGCGATATCAAGCGCGTCCCGATCCCGAAGGGCGGTCAAATCGGCAAGTTGATGGACGAGTTCCGGCATGCGCGCAGTTTACCTTGTGGTCCTCAGCCATCCGCCCTATTTCATCGTGATTGGCGGGAGCGTCTCATGACAGCAACGCCTGCGCAAACTCGCGGGCATTGAAGGTTTCGAGGTCTTCCAGTTTTTCGCCGACGCCGATGAAATAGACGGGAATGGGCCGCTCGCGGGCGATGGCCGCCAGCACGCCACCCTTGGCGGTGCCGTCCAGCTTGGTGACGATCAGGCCGGTGAGTTGCAGTGCGTCGTCAAACGCTTTCACCTGGGTGAGGGCGTTTTGCCCGGTGTTGCCGTCAATCACCAGCAGCACCTCGTGCGGCGCCGTGGCATCGGCTTTTTGCACTACCCGTTTGATTTTTTTCAACTCTTCCATCAAGTGCAGCTGGGTCGGCAGGCGACCGGCCGTGTCCACCAGCACCACGTCTTTGCCGCGTGCCTTGCCGGCGCTGACGGCATCAAAGCTCACCGCGGCCGGATCGCCGCCCTCCTGGCTGATGATTTCGACCGTGGTGCGCTCGGCCCAGACACTGAGCTGCTCACGCGCCGCCGCGCGGAAGGTGTCGGCCGCGGCCAGCAACACGGAGGCGCCCTGGTTGGACAGATGGCGCGTGAGTTTGCCGATGGTGGTGGTTTTGCCGGCGCCGTTGACGCCGGCCACCATGATGACGGTGGGTTTGTGCTGGCCGATCACCAGCGGTTTTTCCAGCGGTGTCAGCAGGCTGGTGATGGATTCGATCAGCAGGCCCTTGACGGCGGCCGGGTCGGTGGCTTTGCTTTCTTTCACCCGGCGTTTCAGGTCGTCCAGTAGATGCTGGGTGGCCTTGACGCCGGTGTCGGCCATCAACAGGGCCGATTCCAGGTCTTCATACAGGGCGTCGTCAATGCGGGTGCCGGTAAAGACGGTGGCGATGCTGGCGCCGGTCTTGCGCAGGCCGACTTTCAGCTTGTCAAGCCAGGTTTTGCGCTCCGGCGTGACGGGCGCCGGCGGGGTCGGTACGGCCGCTGCAGCGGGCGGCATGACGGGTGACGCCACAGGGGGCGTCGGGGCGGGGGGCTTTTTTTTGAAAAAACTGAACATTTGGTGGGTTCTTAGAATCACACCATTCTATGAAACGACCCATGACCCACCTGCCAACCCGCCTGTTGCCGCTTCTTTTGCTCTCTTTGTGCCTGCTGTTCAGCAGTACGGCCCAGGCACAAACCCCAGCCAAAGCAGAACAATTTACCTTGTCCAACGGCCTGACGGTGATCGTCAAACCCGATCGGCGCGCCCCCACTGCGGTGCACATGCTGTGGGTGCGGGTCGGCTCCATGGACGAAGTGGATGGCACCTCGGGCGTGGCGCATGTGCTGGAGCACATGATGTTCAAAGGCACGCCGCAAGTGCCGCCGGGCGAGTTCTCGCGCCGGGTGGCGGCACTGGGTGGGCGCGAAAACGCCTTCACCACCAAGGACTACACCGGTTTCTACCAGCAGATTCCCGCCAGCCGGCTGGAAGATGTGATGAAGCTGGAGGCCGACCGCTTTGCCCACAACCAGTGGGCCGATGCCGAGTTCAACAAAGAGCTGGAAGTGGTCAAGGAAGAGCGCCGGCTTCGTACCGAAGATAAGCCGCGAGCCCTTATGCATGAAGCGGTGGAAGCTACTGTTTTTGTAGCGTCGCCGTATCGGCGTCCGATCGTGGGCTGGATGAGTGACCTGCAAGCCATGACGCCCTCGGACGCGCGCAATTTTTACCGGCGCTGGTATGTGCCCGCCAATGCCGTGGTGGTGGTGGCCGGTGATGTGAACCCGGCGCAGGTGCGCCGCCTGGCTGAAAAGTACTATGGCGTCCTGCCGGCGCGGGCTGTGCCGGTGCGCAAGCCGCGCGAGGAACCGGTGCAGTCGGGCGTGCGTCGCATGGATTTCAAAGCCCCCGCCGAGCAGGCTTACATAACGCTGGCATTCAAGGTGCCCGGCTTGCAGTCGCTGGCCGACAAGCCGTCCGACACGCAGGCGGGCGATTCGGACGCCTTGGCGTTGACCGTGCTGGCTGCCGTGTTGGACGGCTACAGCGGTGCGCGGCTGGAACGAGCACTGACGCAGGGTGACAACCGGGTGGCTGACAGTGCCGGCGCCGACAACGGTTTGTGGGGTCGCGGGCCGCAGCTGTTTACGCTGGAGGGGGTGCCGGCGCAGGGCAAGACGGCCGCGCAGGTGGAACTGGCGCTGCGCGAACAGGTGAGCCTCATCGCCCGCGACGGTGTGACTGAGGCTGAACTTAACCGCGTCAAGACCCAGTGGGTGGCCAGCGAGGTGTACAAGCTCGATTCCGTGTTCAACCAGGCCCGCGAGCTGGGCAGCAACTGGGTGCAGGGTCTGCCGCTGGATGCGGACGAGCAGCTGATTGCCCGCTTGCGCGCCGTCACGGCCGAGCAGGTCAAGGCGGTAGCGGGCAAATACTTTGGTGACGATCAGCTCACGGTGGCGGTGTTGCAGCCGCAACCACTGGACAAAACCCGCAAGCCGCGCACGCCCCCGGTGGGCGCCCGGCATTGATAAGGCACTTTATTTAAGTCATGATTACTATTAAAAAAATAGCTACCTACGCAGTATTGACGGGGGCTACAAGCCTTTTTTATATAAATTTAGCGCTGGCGGGCATTCCCATCGAGCATTGGACGCAAGCCTCGGGGGTGCAGGTTTATCTGGTGCCGAGCCCGGCCATTCCGATGGTGGACGTGCAGATTGACTTTGACGCCGGCAGTCGCCGCGATCCGGCCGACCAGGCCGGGCTGGCCAGCGTGACTGCCAGCATGACTTCCAAAGGCGTCCTGGCCAGTGTGGGTGCCGCTGGCACCGAGCCCGCGTTGGATGAAAACGCCTTGAGTGAAGCCTGGGCCGACCTCGGCGCCTCATTTGGCGCAGGTGCCGGCAGTGATCGCATGAGTTTTTCGCTGCGTTCGCTGACCTATCCGGATCTATTAATCAAAGCCACGCAACTGGCAGCCCGGCAACTGGGCGAGCCGGCCTTCCCGCCAGCCATCTGGCTGCGCGAGCGTGAAACCCTGAACGCGGCCATCCGGGAAGCCAATACCCGTCCGGCCACGCTGGCCGCACGTGCTTTCAACTCGGCGGTTTACGGCCCGCATCCCTACGGCTTTGAGATGACAGAGGCGACACTGGCGCGCATCAGCGTGGCCGACATGCAGGCGCTGTACCGCGCGCTGATTCTGCCGTGCCGGGCCAAGGTGACGCTGGTGGGCGCCGTCAACCGGGCGCAGGCCGACGGGCTGGTGACGCAGTTGTTTTCGCGCCTCGCCGCCACGGCCACTGCGCCAGCCGCCTGTCCGGCATTGCCGGCGGTGGCCGAGGTGGCGGCGCTGGAGCAGCCGGCGGAAAAACGCATTGCGTTCGACTCGGCGCAGGCCCACGTGCTGATCGGGCAGCCCGGCTTCAAGCGCGACGACCCGGATTACTTTGCCCTGACGGTCGGCAACTACATTCTGGGTGGCGGCGGCTTTGTGTCGCGCCTGACGACGCAAGTGCGCGAAAAACGCGGCTTGAGCTACAGCGTCTACAGCTACTTTGCCCCCGGTCTGCACGCCGGCGCGTTCACACTGGGCCTGCAAACCCGGCCCGACCAGGTCAGCCAGGCGCTCAAGGTGTCGCGCGACGTGGTCGCCCAGTTTGTGGCCAACGGCCCGAGCGCAGCCGAACTCAAAGCCGCCAAAGACAACCTGGTCGGCGGCTTCGCCCTGCGCATCGACAGCAACCGCAAACTGCTCGACAACGTCGCCAACATCGCCTGGAACCAGCTGCCGCTGGACTACCTGGATAGCTGGACGCAGCAGGTGGAGAAGGTCAGTGCTGCCGACATCAAGGCGGCGTTCGCGCGCAAGCTGCAACCGGAGAAGATGGTGACGGTGGTGCTGGGGGCGGCGGATGCGCAGAAGTGAACTGCCTATTCATCATCAATGGTCATTGATAGGTGCCACTTTGCTATGCCGCACCTAACGTTATTCGATAGACGTTAAAGAAACTGTTCGCCATGCATGACCCACATCGCTTGGGTTAAGCTTTGCCAATGAAACAAAAGAAATCTGAACTCCCCCGCAAGCCCCGCGTCCCTCAACACGCCTCGCCTCAAACCCATGAGGTTCGCATCATCGGCGGCCAGTGGAAGCGCACCAAGCTGGCGGTGGCCGACAAGCCCGGTCTGCGCCCGACGCCGGACCGGGTGCGCGAGACCCTGTTCAACTGGCTGGGCCAGGACCTGACCGGTTGGCGTTGTATCGATGCGTTTGCCGGTACCGGTGCGCTAGGCTTTGAAGCCGCTTCGCGCGGTGCCAAAGAGGTGACGCTGGTCGAGCAGGACACGGCCCTAGTGGTGCAACTCAAGCGCATCCAGACCCAGTTGCAGGCCAGCGCGACGCAAATCGTGCGCGGCGACGGCGTTGCCGCGCTCAAGCAGCTCGATCCGGCCAGCATGGATGCTGTGTTTCTGGATCCGCCCTTTGACTCCGTGTTGTTCGAAGCGGCGCTGCAAGCGGCCGGGCGCGCGGTGACAGTGGACGGTTTTGTGTACCTGGAGGCGCCGATCTTGTGGACGGATGAGCAGCTTGCGAGCGTCGGACTGAAAGTGCACCGGCACCTGAAGGCCGGTGCCGTTCACGCTCATTTGCTCAAGCGTCTTGGCTAGCCGGTTGCGGCGCGCTGCATAATGCGGCGCAGGAGAGCCCGAGACAAAAAAAGCCCCTGAGCTTTACCTCAACTGACCCACAGGCAAATAATGGCCCACGATGTGATTGCTGTTTACCCCGGCACTTTTGACCCGATGACCCTTGGCCACGAAGATGTGGTGCGACGGGCAACACAGCTGTTTGACCGCGTCATCGTGGCCGTCGCGGCCGGGCATCATAAAAAAGCCATGTTTTCTCTGGAAGAGCGTATCGACATGGTGCGTGAGGCGGTCAAGGCTTACCCGCAGGTGGAGGTTGAAAGCTTTGCCGGCTTGTTGCGTGACTTTGTGGTGTCACGGGGTGCCAAGGCGATGGTCCGTGGTTTGCGCGCCGTGACTGACTTTGATTACGAATTTCAGCTCGCGGGCATGAACCGCAGCCTGATGCCCAACGTGGAAACGGTTTTTCTCACGCCCAGTGACAAGTACCAGTTCATCTCCAGTACCTTTGTGCGCGAAATAGCGTCGCTCGGGGGCGAGGTGGACAAATTTGTATCGCCGGTGGTGAACCAGCGCTTGATAGAAAAAGTGCAGAGTCTGGCGCGCGCCTAGCCGCCATGCCGGGTCGCCCCAAGCAAGACAAGCCCCCTTGGGGGCGGCTGAGACAGGCGTATATTGATCCTTCTCAAGACGAGCCCCGATCTGAGGCTCTACGCTTGAGATGTTCAATTACACATTCAAGCCGGAGAAAAAATGAAAATACTATTGCCCGTGGATGGTTCTGCTGTCTCGTTGGAGGCGGTTCGCTTTGCCATACGCATGGCGCAGGCTGGTCTTGAGTCCAGTGTTGTTTTGGCGAATGTTCAGGAGTCCGCCACTTTGTATGAGTTGGTGGTGTCACACGATCCGCAAGTGATTGAACAGGTCAGTGCTGCCGCCGGCGCCCACACGCTGGAAGCGGCAGAGGCCCTGCTGAAGGCGGCCAACATTTCGTACGAGTGCGAAGTCGCCTCGGGTGACCCGGCGCACACCATCATCGACATCCTGGAGCGCTTTGAATGCGATCTCATCGTCATGGGGGCCAGCGGCATGAGTACCTTGCGCAGTGCTTTGCTGGGCTCGGTGTCCAATGAAGTGCTGCATGCCGCCGGCGTGCCGGTGATGATTGTCAAGTTGGAAGAAACGTTTGATCTTGATGCGCCTGAATGAGGGCTGACCCTGCATTGCAATTGACATGGTGGAGGAGTTACCCCCGGCTGCTGCCGACCATTGGCACCTGCATGATGCCCATGAACTGGCGCGTCGGCACGGGGTAGATCCGGCGCATGGCCTGCATGCGGAAGAGGCCAGCCGGCGCGCGCAACAGCACGGCCCGAACGAAATCCAGGGACGGCCGGGCCGAAGTCTTTGGGGCCAGTTCCTTGACCAGTTCAAGGATTTCATGATTCTGGTGTTGATCGCCGCCGCTGTGATCTCGGGCGTCCTCGGGGAACTGGTCGATACGCTGGCCATTCTGGTGATCGTGCTGCTCAATGCTGGAATAGGTTTTGTGCAAGCCTGGCGCGCTGATAAAGCCATGGCGGCTTTGCGGCAATTGGCGGCCACCCACGCCACCGTGCTGCGCGGCGGGCAGTCGCAGGTGATTGCAGTCAGTGCGGTGGTGCCGGGTGACATTGTGTTGCTGGAGGCCGGCAACCAGGTGCCAGCGGACCTGCGATTGATCGAGATTGCCCAACTCAAGGTGGACGAATCGGCCCTGACCGGGGAGTCGGTCACGGTGGCAAAGCACACCTCGACGCTGACTGGCATGGTCCACCCGCTGGGTGATCGGCTGAACATGGCCTTCAAGGGCACCACGGCAACCCACGGGCGCGGGCGCGGCCTGGTGGTGGCTACCGGCATGGCGACCGAGCTGGGCAAGGTGGCCGGGTTGCTGGACCATGACAGCGACCGCAGCACGCCACTGCAGCGGCGCCTGGCGGTTTTTGGCAAGCGGCTGGCACTGGCGATCATCGCCATCTGTGTCGTTATTTTTCTGGTGGGTATCCTGCGCGGTGAGGCGCCGTTATTGATGATCCTGACCGCCGTGAGTCTGGCGGTGGCCGCCATTCCGGAAGCCCTGCCAGCGGTCGTGACCGTGCTGCTGGCGCTGGGCGCGCGCCGCATGGTGTCGCTCAACGCGCTGATCCGCCGTTTGCCCTCGGTCGAGACACTGGGCTCGGTCACGTTTATTTGTTCCGACAAGACCGGCACTCTGACGCAGAACCGCATGCACGCCGAACTGCTGCTGGCCGATGGGCAGGCGTGGCGTCCTGGCAGTGAGGGACAAGGCAGCGAGGTGCCGGGGGCGCGCTATCTGGAACTGTTGCGGGCGGCGGCCTTGTGCAACCACGCCAGCCGCAAGCGCGAAGGTGGGTGGCAGGGTGACCCGACCGAAACGGCGCTCACGCAAATAGCCCTGCAGGCTGGGCTCGACAAGGCCGAGCTTGAACGGCAGTTTGAACGGGTGCAGGAGTTGCCGTTCGACGCGGAACGCAAGCGCATGAGCACCCTGCACCGGGCGGCAGATGGCTTCATCGCCTACACCAAGGGCGCGCCCGAATCGGTGATTCCTTTGTGCGGTTCGCAATGGCGCATGGAGGGCGCAGTGCCGCTGCAGCAGGGCGCCGTGCTGGTCGCCGCCGATGCCATGGCGGCGCAGGGCATGCGTGTGCTGGCGTTGGCGCGGCGTACCCATGCGAGGCTGCCCGCAGCCGGTGAAGTCGAGTCGGTCGAGTCCGGCATGAGCCTGATCGGACTGATCGGGCTGATCGATCCGCCGCGCCCCGAGGCTGCTGCTGCCGTGCGCGATTGCAAGACGGCAGGCATTACCCCGGTGATGATCACGGGCGACCACCCGGCGACGGCGCTGGCCATTGCTCGGCGTCTGGGCATCGTTGTGGATGACGACGCGGAGGTGCTGACGGGGCTTGAGTTGGCGGCCATGGATGAGCCGACTTTGCGCGAGCGCGTCGCGGCAGTGCGGGTCTATGCGCGCGTCGATCCGGCACAGAAGATTCGCATTGTCGAGGCCTTGCAGGCCCGGGGTGAGTTCGTCGCCATGACCGGGGACGGCGTGAACGATGCGCCTGCGCTCAAACGGGCCGACATCGGCGTGGCGATGGGCCGTGGCGGCACCGACGTGGCGCGCGAGGCGGCGAGTCTGGTCCTGCTGGACGATAACTTTGCCACCATCGTCGCCGCCGTGCGTGAAGGCCGGCGCATTTACGACAACATCCGAAAGTTTGTCCGTTATGCGATGACGGGGAATTCCGGCGAGATCTGGACCATCTTTCTGGCCCCGCTGCTGGGCTTGCCCATCCCGCTGCTGCCTATTCAGATCTTGTGGATCAACCTGGTGACGGATGGCTTGCCGGGTCTGGCGCTGGCAGCCGAGCCGGCGGAGCGCGGCATCATGCAGCGCCCCCCACGCGCCCCGCAGGAGAGCCTGTTCGCAGATGGCCTGTGGCAGCATATTCTGTGGGTCGGTTTACTGATTGGCGGCTTGTGCCTGCTGGTGCAAGCCTGGGCCCTGTCCACGGGTCATGCGCGCTGGCAGACCATGGTGTTCACCGTGCTCACCTTGTCGCAAATGGCGCATGTGCTGGCGGTTCGGTCCGAAACCGAGTCACTGTGGCAGCTCGGCCTGGGTTCAAACCGGCCGCTGCTGGGCGCCGTGCTGCTGACTTTTGTGATGCAGCTGGCGACGATTTATGTGCCTGTTTTGAATCCGATTTTCAAGACCGAGCCGCTGAGTTTGGCGGAACTCTTGCTCTGTCTCGGGGCCTCCGCTGTGGTGTTCATCGCGGTCGAGATCGAGAAGTTCTGGCTGCGCCGCAAACGGCAGTTTCCCGCATAATTGATTTCATGACCGAGCTCATTCTCATCCGCCATGGCGAAACCGACTGGAACCGTGAACTGCGTTTTCAGGGGCATGTCGATGTGCCGCTCAATGCCGTGGGGCATGAACAGGCGCGGCGCCTGGGTGTTCGTCTGGCGGGTGAGGCGGCGCACCTGCTGGTATGCAGTGACCTCACCCGCACCCAACAGACCGCCTTGCCCATCAGCCAGCATAGTCTGCATCCGTTTGCACGCAATACTGAGCTGGACATGGCCTTACGGGAGCAGAATTTTGGTGCGGTGGACGGGATGTGCATTGAGGACATCAAGGCGCAGCATCCCGAGGCCTGGGCGCAGTGGATCCAGTTTCAGGCCGACTACGCGTTTGCCGGGGGCGAGAGTACGCGGCAGTTTCATGCCCGTGTGATGGCGGCCGTGCGGGGCCTGGTCCTGGCCCATGCCCAGCAGACCCTGGTGGTGGTGACGCACGGTGGCGTGCTGGACATGATCTACCGCACGGCGCGTGCCTTGCCGCTGTCCGGGCCGCGCCAGAGCGACATTCCCAATGCGGGCTTGAACCGGGTGCGCATCGAGGGCGAGAGAATTGACATCCTCACTTGGGCCGACACGCAACATCTGGCCGACATGCCGCCGCAGCCGATCTACGATCAAACCCGGCTGGCCCGCCATCTGCCGGAACGTCGATAATTCGTCCCATGTTGTTTAGCAAGACTATTTTTGACAGTGTGGCCGAGAGTAAGCCATGGCTTTGATGATCACCGACGAGTGCATCAACTGCGATGTGTGCGAGCCGGAGTGCCCGAACGAGGCCATTTATCTGGGGCCGGAAATCTATGAGATTGACCCCCATAAATGCACCGAATGTGTCGGTCATTTTGACGAGCCCCAGTGCGTGCAGGTGTGCCCCGTGGCCTGTATACCCGTCAACCCGCAGTTTATGGAAGACCGGGAAACATTGTGGCAAAAGTACCGGCGATTACAGCTTGAGGTGAAAAACCCTGTAGCCCATTGAATAAGCCGGCGATGGGAATCCTGATCAGAATTTGCTGTCGACCTGTTTCCCCACGCTCTTTTTTGTGACCTTCTTTTTATTCTTCTCCCCTGAAGTCTGCGCCGTAAAGTAGGCCGGCGCTTTCTTTTTCTTCTTCGCCTGGGGCGTGTCGGGGGTGCCCGCTTTATCCGTGTTCGCAGGCGGCACTGGTGGTGTGTTGGCCGCAATATCTATTTTTTCCTGCTGCAGTCGTGCCTTCTCCATCGCGTCTGCGGTGCGGGCGTCGCGACCCGTTGCCAAGTCGGTCTGCGTTTTTTGGGCACTGGTTCGCTGGTCTGCGGCGTCGATGGTGATGCCACCGGGGCAGGGTAGCTGGCTGTAGGTGTCACCGCATTTATAGGTGTTTTGAGCTGTAGCCCCCGTCGATAAAGCGCAAGCAGCTATTAAAAATATAGCGTTTAGTGGTCGGCTTTGCATGGTGTGCTTCCTGTTCGATGGGGTTTGGTGAGGCGGGAGTTACTGCGGTGGGTTTTCAGGCCGGGGCGGTTTGGGCCTTGGCGGCTTGCTGGTATGCACCAGCATGGTGGCTTTATCCATATCGCCCGCCAAGAAGTGTGGCAGGGCCTTGAGTGCGCGGTCAATACTCTGATCAATGGCGATCCGGTGATCCAGCGAGGGTTTTTTCAGCACCCAGTTGATGACCTCGGACTTGACACCCGGATGGCCCACACCCAATCGCAGGCGCCAGTAGTCGTCAGTGCCGAGTTGGGCGTGAATGTCACGCAAACCGTTGTGTCCGGCGTGGCTGCCGCCGAGCTTGAGCTTGGCCTCACCCGGAACGATATCCAGCTCATCGTGCGCTACCAGTATTTCCTGCGGCTGAATTTTGAAAAAATGGGCCAGGGCTGCAACCGACTTGCCGCACAAGTTCATGAAAGTCTGAGGTTTCAGCAACCATACCGTTTGCCCATTGACAGAGGTTCGACCCACCAGACCATGGTAGGTTTTATCCATCACGAGGGACGTTTTGAACTCGCGTGCGACCTCATCGAGCCACCAGAAGCCTGCGTTGTGACGGGTGGACTCGTATTCGGGGCCGGGATTACCAAGACCGACAAAGAGTTTGATCATGAACAAATTATCAGGGTAAGTGCAGAAAACAAAATGGCCCACCGAAGTGGGCCATTTTTGTGCAGTTAGCAGTAGTCTCTGAAAGCTTGCGGGACAGACCGCAGACTGCGAAGCAGGCCGGCTCTGTCCCCCACACTTCGAGATTACTTCTTCTTGGCTGCGGGTGCTTTGGCAGCAGGAGGCGCTTTGGCTGCGGGTGCGGCCTTGCCAGCTGGTTTGCCGGCTGCTGCGGGTGCAGCTTCTGCGCCAGCCTCTGCGGCTGGTACTTCTGCGCCAGCAACGGCCACCACGGACACCAAGACCGGGTTTTTGTTGCCGCCGTGCGGAACAGCTGTCACGCCCTTGGGCAGGGTGATGTCGGCCAGGTGCAACGAAGCGCCTTTTTTCAGGCCGCTCAAATCCACCGCGATGAATTCAGGCAGGTCTGCAGGCAGGCACAGCACTTGAATTTCAGTGATCACGTGATTGGCGATGCAACCGTCAGTTTTGACAGCGGCCGAGTTTTCATCGCCGCTGTAGTGCAAAGGCACCTTCATGTGCAATTTGGTGGTGGCATCAACGCGCTGGAAGTCAATGTGCAGGATGAGTTGCTTGAAGGGGTGCATTTGCACGTCACGCAGCAAAACCTTATTGTCTTTGCCGTCGATTTCCATGTCCAGAACGGTGGAATGGAAGGCTTCCTTCTTCAAGGCGTGCCACAGGGCGTTGTGATCAATTTCGATCTGCAGCGGTGCAACAGCGCCACCATAGACGATACCGGGCGTGCGGCCGGTGATGCGGAGACGGCGGCTCGCACCCGTGCCCAGCATTGCGCGCTCAAAAGCGACGAATTTCATAGTATTCACTCCAAGAAGAGTCCACCGCGACCAGTGTGACTCCGATTTTAAAAAGGCTCAAAGCACGCGGTTGTTCGTGCGTGAGCCCGCTTTTGCCCAAATCAGAAAAGATTTTCCTGATCCGAGAACAAACTCATGACGGACTCGCCCTTGGCAATGCGCTGGATCGTTTCTGCGATCAGCGGCGCCACGGACAGTTGCCTAATTTTCTGGCAAGCAGCGGCTGCCTGGCTCAAGGGAATAGTATTCGTGACTACCACTTCATCGAGCGCGCCGCCATTGGTGATGCGTTCAATGGCAGGACCCGAAAATATGGGATGCGTGCAATAGGCATAAACCTTTTTCGCGCCGCGTTCTTTCAAGACCTCAGCGGCCTTGACCAGGGTGCCGGCCGTATCAATCATGTCGTCCATGATGACGCAGTTGCGTCCTTCGATTTCACCGATGACGTGCATCACCTCGCTGACATTGGCTCTGGGGCGACGCTTATCGATGATGGCGAGGTCGCAATTGAGCTGCTTGGCAAGGGCGCGGGCGCGCACCACGCCACCCACATCGGGTGACACAACAATCAGGTCTTCATAGTTTTTCTGGCGCAGATCGCCCAGCAAAACGGGGGACGCAAAAATGTTATCGACCGGGATATCAAAAAACCCCTGAATTTGGTCAGCATGCAAATCCATGGTTAGCACGCGGGCCACACCGACTGTTTGCAACATGTTGGCCACGACCTTGGCGGTAATTGGCACACGGCTTGAGCGCGGACGACGGTCTTGCCGTGCATAACCAAAATACGGAATCACGGCACTGATGCGTTCTGCTGAAGCGCGCTTGAGAGCATCCACCATGATGAGCAATTCCATCAGGTTTTCATTGGTTGGCGCGCAGGTAGACTGCACCACAAAGACGTCCCGGGCCCGCACGTTCTGGTTGATTTCAACCGTCACTTCGCCGTCAGAGAAACGGCCAACCGTTGCGGCACCCAAGGAAATGTTCAGGTAACTGGCAATGTCCGCTGCCATTGCAGGATTGGCATTGCCGGTAAAAACCATGAAATCAGGGGTTGGAGCAGCCTGCATGAGTATCCCAGCTTAAGTGACGTTTGCGCTTGTACGACCAGTGTGTGATACGTACAACTTAATATTTGGCAGGGGAAGAAGGATTCGAACCTTCGCATGCTGGAATCAAAATCCAGTGCCTTAACCAACTTGGCGACTCCCCTACACGGGTTGGCAGCTAAAAGCTGTCAACCGATAAACTGTCGCTGGAGGCCCAGCCCACTAGGGGATGAACATCCAAACTATTACACAACCTGACCTGAAACGCACTCGGTGCGTCTTGCAAGTCAATGTGATGCAACACTTGTGCAAACACAGCACTTCCAGAGCCTGTCATCCGGCCACTAAGTCCGTGTGAGGCAAGCCATTCAAGGGCTTGGGTCACGCCGGGACAAAGTCTTTGGGCAACACTCTGCAAGTCATTACGGCCAAAGCCGAAAGTATCTGCAGCGAAGCCTGAAATTATAGCAGTTTTACTGTCCCGTTTTAGGGACGGGTCCGAGAAAATCAGTCTTGTTTCCAGCCCGTCGGTTGGTTTGACCACTAAAAACCGACTTTGTGGCAAGGTGATAGGTTTCATTTTTTCGCCGATACCTTCGACCCAGGCATTGTGCCCGCCCAGAAAAAACGGCACATCGGCACCCAGCTGAAGCCCGATTTTGGTGAGTTTTTCCAGAGAATAGTCGAGCTTCCACAGACGGTTCAGGGCCAGCAGGGTCGATGCCGCATCGGATGAACCACCTCCCATGCCGGCTTGCGCAGGGATCCGTTTTTCAATTCCGATGTGAACACCGAACGAACTGCTGCTGGCTACCTGCAAGGCGCGTGCAGCACGGACGATAAGGTCGTCAATTGGCAAGGGGGTGCCAAGGTCTTCGCGGCTGATTTGCCCATCAGCGCGAAGGTCGAAATGCAGCGTGTCGCACCAGTCGATCAGCATGAAGACGGATTGCAGCAGGTGATAGCCATCGCTTCTCCTGCCCGTGATGTGCAGAAACAGGTTGAGCTTGGCCGGGGCCGAAATATCGTAGAGCGACTTCATATGCTGTGAGTTTGCGGGACAGATTTTTAGCTTTGTCCTCAACTGATCAGGTGCTATTTTTCAAGCACCAGACGGAGTTCCGCCAGAGGCGCGGGATCTGTGCGACGCGCCGTGATCCGGCCATTGGCATGTTGTGACAGGTCGGCGCTCCAGCCTGCGACGACCATGTTGTTACCCGCCAGCCATGCGAAGAGTGCCACCACGGGTATCTCGGTGCCGACCGCCTGCTTGATCAAGGCGTCGAGTGACTCGAAATAGCGGACCTCGCCATTGGAATGCATCACGGCGGTTTGGGCAGACCAGGAAAGGGCGGCGGCCGTGCTGCCCAGCGGTGTGTACAGAGTCAATTCTCCAGCCTGGGAGTTCCCGGTTAGCTCAAATTCGGCGGAAAAGGCTTGGGGCTGAGATTGTGGCGGGCTGGACTCGACCCGAACTGCCAGTCGCCCGCGCCAGAGCGAAACTTCAGACTGATTTGAGATCCCAACCCTCGTCGGTGCTGCGCAACCCGCTATAAAAATAGCGGCAAACAGAATTGCCGCGCAAACGGCTTTCACCCGCTGCCTCACAACTTCACACGCAGGCGTTTGAGTGTTTCGAGCAAGGTCTCATTCTCGCTATTGATTTGCGCGCCCTCTTTCCAGGTGCTCACGGCCAGATCACGCCGTCCCATGGTCCATAAGACCTCACCCAGATGGGCGGCAATTTCTGCATCCGGCTTGGCTTTGAATGCGCCTTGAAGAATGCGCAGGGCCTCTGCCAGATTGCCGCTGCGAAATTCAACCCAGCCCAGGCTGTCGGTAATGAACGGGTCATCGGGGGCATATTCCAGCGCCTTCAAAATGAGCTGTTTGGCCTCGGATAAGCGGGTGTTGCGTTCCGCCAGTGAGTAGCCCAGCGCGTTGTAAGCATGTAAATACTCGGGATTGCTCGCGATCACGCTGCGCAGTAGGCGCTCCATTTCTTCCAGATTGCCCAGTTTTTCGGCCACCATGGCCATGTCGTAAACCAGATCAAAATCGTTGGGGTTGCGCGATACAGCCTCCGTGAGAAGGTCGTAAGCGCCTTTGTATTGTTTGCTGTCACGCAGCAACTGGACTTCTGCGGCGACCTTCAGTCGGGCGTCTGCCGGGGACTTCTCGGGCTGGCTGCGGATCAATAGACGTGCTTCTTCGAGCTTGCCTTGGCGGGCAAGAATGGCGGCCCGTCGCAGTTGGGCGTTGAGCAGGTCGTCAGCGCTGTCAATGCGCTTGAGCCATGCATCCGCGTGCGTGAAGTCTTTTCTTTGTTCGGCGATTTGGGCCAGTGAGAGGTAAGCTTGCACCAGACCACGGCTTGTTTCCGTGTGAGGTACGCCAGTGCGCTTGGCCAGCGCCAGTTCCACATAGCGCTTAAGGGAGCGCTCGGCGACAGCTGGCTTGCCGTCCTGCAATTCAAGTACGCCCCGTATCAGCCACGCATCGGCATAGTCCGGTTTCTCAGAGGTGGTGACCTGCAGTTGGGTGGCCGCTTCAGCGTAGCGCTGCGCGTCCAGCAAGGCGCGAACGTACTCCATCCGCACTTCGGGCAGTGCTTGGCCTTCTTCGAGGTACTTTTTTACAAAGACCTCGGCTTGTGGCGTCTTGGGGCTCATCATGGACAAGGCGAGCAGGACCGGGCCGTCTGATTTAGCGTCCATTGCCTGCGCCTTGTGGGCAGCATCCACGGCCCCGTTGATGTCGTCAGCCTCAAAACGCATGCGCCCGATGACGATCCAGGCAGAAACGCCGACCCCTGGCACCGTCAGGTAGCCAGCCAGCGCCTGTTCTACAGTGGTGGCCGCAAGCTTTTTGTCGGTAGCGCGTGCAAAGTAGCGCGGAATGGACAAGATCGCAGCAATGCGGTCTTTTGGATCGGTTATTGCTATCTCGCGTTTGAGGGGCTCCAGTGTGTCGCCAATCCGGTTCAGGCCAATCAATATCTGCAGGACGTATCGGTTGGCTTCTTTTGACGCTGGCAGGGCTTGTTTCCAGGCACGGGCTGCCAGCAGCGCAGATTCCCCTGAGCGTGCCTGTAGCGCAATATCGACGGCCCGCTGGAACAGCCGGGCGTCATTCGTTTTCCGCGCCGCATCAAGAATCAGCGAGTAACCGGCGCCTGGTTCCCCTTCTCGGGCATTGAGCTCCCCCAGCAAGAGCTGATAAAAAAGCTCACTGTCCAGTTCCGAACTGGTGGGTTCGGTCGGTTTGCTGTCAGGCGTTTGTGCGTTCGCGGTCAGCGCACAAACAAACAAGACTAAGAGTGAAAAACGGTTAAAACGCAACATCGGGCCATAATAATCCATGTCTGCCGCATTTCCCCCCCCCATGCCTGAATTACCTGAAGTTGAAGTCACGCGCTTGAGTTTTGCCGACGCAATTGCCGGTGCGAAAGTGCTGTCAGTGTGCTTGGGTAAAGCCTTGCGCTGGCCTTTGGGCTGTGCTTCGGCCCAATTGGCCGGGCGAACGGTGCTGGCAGTGCGCAGACGCGGCAAATATTTGCTGATTGATCTTGATCAGGGCTTGCTGCTGGTGCATTTGGGCATGTCGGGGAGCTTGAGTTTTGCACGGCACTTGCCACCCGCTGGCCCCCATGATCATTTTGAGATGGTGACCACCCACGGCACGCTCAAACTCAATGACCCGCGCCGATTTGGGGCGGTCGTCTACGCAGAAAGTGAAGACGCTCCCGTGGCCCGCAAGCTGTTGGGAAAACTTGGCATGGAGCCCTTATCAAATGATTTTGATGTCAATCAATTTCATGCCGGATTGAAGCGTCGCAAAGCGGCGATCAAGCAAGTGTTGCTGGCGGGTGACGTAGTGGTGGGAGTAGGCAATATTTACGCCTCGGAGGCGCTGTTTATGGCCGGCATCAGGCCGACCCTGAGCGCTGCGCGATTGAGCCGACCGCGCAACGCCAAACTTCACGCGGCCATCCGGGACGTGCTGGCGCGCGCCGTGGCAAAGGGCGGCAGCACCCTGCGGGACTTTTCCAACGCCAACGGTGAAAGTGGTCATTTTCAGCTTGATGCCATGGTTTACGGGCGGGAAGGGCAGGCCTGTCGAGTGTGTGGGACACCCATCAAGTCCTTGCGACAAGGTCAGCGTTCGACTTTTTACTGTCCCAATTGTCAGAAAGCTTGAGAGCCGCGGCGTAGCGCGGTGCTATATTGAAAGATTGCGCGGAGGATATTTGGGTACTTCATTCAACGAACAGTTTGATCAATATGGTACGTGGCGGCGTGAGTTTGCCCTTCGACTGAAGTTGCTGGCCGAGTGGATGAAAGATCACGAACTGCTGGACGCCGCCGTGGAAGAGCGTTTGCGGCGTCTGGAAGCCCAGGTGCGCACCGACAAAGTCATGGTGGCATTTGTGGCGGAGTTTTCCCGCGGAAAATCGGAGTTGATCAACGCCATTTTCTTTGCCGGGTATGGTCGGCGCATCATGCCCGCAAGTGCCGGGCGAACGACGATGTGCCCGACCGAGATGGGCTATGACGCAGACGTTCCTCCTTGCCTGCGCCTCTTGCCCATTGAAACACGCCTGCAGCCCCAGGCGCTGATGGAATGGCGCATGGTGCCTGAGAAATGGACACGCATTGATCTGGATGTGAATGATCCCAAGCAGTTGTCGGCGGCGCTTGAAAAGGTGGCTGAAATCCGTCGCGTGACGCAGGACGAGGCACGAGCGCTTGGTTTCTGGCAGCTTGAAGCGCCTGAAGACAACCCGATGGTTGATGCCCAGGGCTTGGTGGAAGTACCCAGGTGGCGTCATGCGCTGATCAATATTGCGCATCCGCTGTTGAAGCAGGGATTGGTGATTCTGGACACGCCGGGGCTTAACGCCATCGGTGCCGAGCCTGAACTCACTGTCAGCTTGATTCCACAGGCGCATGCCGTCGTTTTTCTTCTGGGGGCCGACACGGGAGTGACCAAATCGGACCTCTCCATCTGGCGCGAGCATCTGGTCAATGATTCGGACGATACGAGCACCAGGCTGGTGGTTCTCAACAAGATTGATAGCTTGTGGGATGCCTTGAGTTCCCCCGCTCAGGTACAGGCACAGATTGAGCGCCAGCGGGCGTCCACGGCCGAGATTCTGGGTATCCCCGTGCAACAGGTTATTCCGGTGTCGGCGCAAAAGGGCTTGGTTGCCAAGGTGACGAATGATTTAGCTTTGCTGGAACTCAGTTGCTTGCCGGCGCTTGAAGAGGCCCTTAGCCAGGGCATCATGGGCCAGCGGCAGAAAATGCTGGGCGCGGCAATGGTCAAAGGCATTTCAGATTTGCGCACCGAGACTGGCCGTGTCATCAATATTCGCCGATGTGATCTGACGGAACAGATGATGGAGCTCAAGGGTCTTCAGGGCAAAAATTCACCCGTGATCAAGAGCATGCGCTCCCGGATTTCGCAAGAGCAAGCCGAGTTTGATCTGGGTGGGGCGAAAATCCATGCGGTGCGCTCGGTTCACCTGAAGCTGCTGCGTGAAGTGTTCAGTATTCTGGGTCCGACAGCGCTCAAAAAGGAAATGGCGCAACTCACGGCGGTCTTGCGTCAAAAAGGCCTCAAGCTCGGCGTCAGACGAGCCTATGGCGAAACCTTTGACCAGCTGCGCGCGAATCTGCGCAAGGTTCAATCCATCAGCGAAGAAATCCAATCCATGCTGGCGGCAACTTTCCGGCAATTGAATGCCGAGCACGGTTTTTCATTGCAGGCCCCGACCGAGCCCTCTCTGGCCGGGTATCTGCACGATCTTGATCTGGTGGAGCGCAGTCATCTGCAGTATCTGGGCCTTGGCAACGCCTTCAGGCTGGCGCAGCCCGAGTTTGCGGATCGACTGGTGCGCGCACTTTCCTCCCGTCTTCGCGTCATCCATGAAACGGCACTGGGTGACATTGAACTGTGGAGTAAATCAGCCGCGGCTCAACTGGACGTTCAGTTGCGCGAGCGCCGCCGCAACTTCGGCCGACGCCTGGAGGCCATTGACCGCATACAACAGGCGTCCGGTGGACTTGATGACCGAATTGGTGAAATCCAGGCCCGGGGCGACGCCTTGCAGCAGCTGGAGACCAAGTTGTCAGAATTGACTGACTATCTGGTGACCGCGACGGACCGGGTTCATCTCGACGCGGCCCACGCATCTGAACGGGTTTGACAAATCGTGGTGATGGACTTGGCCACCCAGGTGGTGAACTGGCAGAAAACCCATGGACGCAACGATTTGCCGTGGCAGAACACGCGCAATCCCTACCGGGTCTGGCTGTCCGAAGTCATGTTGCAGCAGACGCAGGTGGCGACGGTCCTGGATTATTTCCCGCGCTTTATGGCTCGCTTCCCAAATGTACGTTCCTTGGCCGCAGCACCGCTTGATGACGTGCTAGGTTTGTGGAGCGGTCTGGGTTACTACAGCCGCGCCCGCAACCTTCATTTATGCGCCGTCGCGGTGATGGGTTTGCACAGCGGCGTTTTTCCGAAGTCAGCTCAACTACTTCAAACATTGCCGGGCATCGGTCGTTCCACGGCGGCTGCCATTGCATCCCTGTGTTTTGGTGAGCGGGTTGCCATTCTGGATGGCAATGTCAAGCGGGTGCTGACCCGCGTGCTGGGCTTTGATGCTGACCTGGCCAGCGCGGCCAACGAGCGACGGCTTTGGGACGAGGCTTCGCAATTGCTGCCCGTGCGTGATCTGCACGATGCCATGCCGCGCTATACGCAGGGGGTGATGGACTTGGGCGCCACCGTTTGCACTGCCAAAAAGCCTGTTTGCGGGGTCTGCCCGCTCGCTCAGTCCTGTGTGGCACGGAGGCTCGGTCAGCCCGAGGGATACCCCGTGAAGACGCGCAAACTCAAGCGCAGTTCACAGTCGATCTGGTTACTGTGGGCGCAGGCCGGAGATGCTTCCGTGTGGCTGAGCAAACGGCCGACCCCAGGCGTCTGGGCGGGGCTCTACTGCTTTCCTTTGTTCGACAATCGCGAGGCGCTGGAAGCCGCTGTTCCCGCCCGCTACCACTCGGCGCTGCAGGATGCGCCCGCTTTTACCCACGTATTGACCCATAAAGACTTGTATTTGCACCCGGTTCAGGTGCACATGCCGATTTCTGCCATGGCGCCGTCAGAAGGGGCGTGGATGGCCGCGGATGAGTGGCCCCGCTTGGGCTTGCCGGCACCGGTCAGGAAGTTGCTGGCCCAGATCAGAGGGCTTCCAGTTCCCGGTGCCGCTTCAGCGTGACCCACTTGTCCCCGAAAAACTTCACCAGTTGTTCCACCAGGTAGACCGAGCGGTGTTGTCCGCCGGTACAGCCAATCGCCACCGTGACGTAGCTTCGGTGATCGCGTGCCAGCGCGTCAAGCCAGTGGTTCAGAAACTTCTGGATGTGTTCAAGCATTTGAGCGACGTCTGCCTGCTCCTGCAGGAAGACCGCTACCGGCGCGTCCTGGCCCGTCAAATGGCGCAGCTCAGGCTCGTAGTGCGGGTTCGGCAGCATGCGCACATCGAACACATAGTCGGCGTCGGCTGGAACACCGCGCTTGAAGGCAAACGACTCGAACACCAGCGTCAGCTGCTCGCTGGCCGTGGAAATCAGTGACTTGACGTAGCCCTGCAACTGCGAGGGCCGAATGATGCTGGTGTCGATGACATGGGCGTTTTCCCGCAGATCAGCCAGAAGCTCGCGTTCCAGTTCAATGGCATCCACCAGCGCCCGCCGCTGGTCCTGCGCCGAGTGGTCGGAGGCGGATTGCGACAGCGGGTGCTTGCGCCGGGTCTCGGAATAGCGGCGTACCAGCGTTCCGGTCGTTGCATCCAGAAACAGGGACTTGACCATGATCCCCTGTTTTTTCAGGACTGAGAGCTGCTCTGGCAGCAAGGGGAGTGAGGTCGCGGTGCGAACATCCATCGCAATGGCCACCCGCGTGGCTTGATGTTCTTTCTCCAGGGCCACAAAGGGCACCAGCAGTTCGGGGGGCAGGTTGTCGACGCAGAAAAAGCCGACGTCCTCCAGTGCGTGCAGCGCCACCGACTTGCCTGAGCCCGACATGCCTGTGATGAGAACGATCTGCAAATCGATGGATTCGGTTTTCATTGAATTACTCCCGCGTTTGCAGCATTTCCCTGGCGTGGGCCAGTGTCGTGTTTGAGAGGCGCTCGCCACCCAGCATGCGTGCCACTTCTGCCTCTCGTTGTTGGCCCTGCACAGCGGCCACTGAGCTCATCGTCGAATTGCCCTGTAATTGTTTGGCCACCACCAAATGGTGGTCAGCACAGGCGGCTACTTGTGGCAGGTGGGTCACGGCGAGTACCTGACGATCAACCCCTAATTGCTTCATGAGCCGACCCACAGTCTCGGCCACAGCGCCGCCTACGCCGGAGTCGACCTCGTCAAAAATAAGCGTCTGCGCAGTGCCGAGCTGGCTGGTGGTGACCGCGATGGCCAGTGCCATGCGGGACAGCTCGCCACCTGATGCCACCTTGTTGACGGGCCGGGGTGTGCTGCCTGCATGTCCCGCCACCAGAAAGCTGACATCTTCCAGGCCGCTTTGCATGGGTTGCGCTGACTTTTGCAGCTTCACCTCAAATTGGCCACCTTGCATGCCCAGACCCTGCATCGCTTGCGTGATGGCTTTGCCCAGTTGGGGGGCGGTTTTGGCACGGGCCTTCGAGAGCAGCTTGGCTTCAAGCATGTAGGCTTCGAGCGCGGCGGTCTGGGCGGCTTCCAGCCCCGCTAAATCGGCAGCAGCATCGAGTTTTTCCAGTTCCTGTTTCCAGGACACCAGCAAACCGGGCAACTCCGCCGGGGCGCGTTTGTAGCGTCGGGCCAGTGACAGCCACAAGGTCATGCGCTCATCGAGTTCGCTCAGGCGCTGTGGATCAAGTTCGGTCTTGCGCAGGTAGGCCCGCAGCGAATGAACCGTGTCTTCCACTTGCGCCAGACTGGATGCTAAAACCTCGGTAATCCCCCTGAAATAAGGCTCTAGGTGCTCCTGTTGTTGTAGCAACTGGCAGGCGCCATGAAGTGCGACCAGCGCACTGCCGTCATCGTCATCCAGGGTCTGCACAGCGCCTTGCGCGGCATCCAGAAGGGCCTGCGCATTGGACAGGCGACCATGTTCCGTGTTGAGCGTGTCCCATTCGTCGGACAGCGGCGCCAGCTTTTCAACTTCACCAATTTGCCATGCCAGGCGTTCACGCTCACGTTGCAGTGACTCTTGTGCGGCATGGGCTTGGCTCAAGTCGTTTTGAGCTTGCCGCCACCGTTGCCACAGTGTTGCCAGTGCAGCGGATGAGACTCGGGCGTAGGCATCCAGCAGGCCCCTGACCGCATCCGGGCGGGTCAAACTTTGCCAGGCGTGTTGCCCATGAATATCAAGCAGTTGCTCGCCGATCTCGCGCAACTGGGTGGCCGTGGCCGGGCTACCGTTGATCCAGGCGCGGCTTTTGCCCTGCGTGTCTACTGTGCGTCGTAATAGAAGGCTGTCGCCGGTGTCAAATCCGGCAGTTTCAAGCCAGACCGTCAACGCCGCCGTGGCGTCGAACTCGGCACTGACATCGGTGCGATTGCTACCTTCGCGAATCACCCCGACATCAGCCCGGCCCCCGGTGACCAGCTGCAGCGCATCAATCAGGATCGATTTTCCGGCCCCCGTCTCGCCCGTGAGGACAGTGAATCCGCTAGCCAGCTCCAGATCGAGCTCGCTGACGATGACGAAATCGCGCAAGACAATACGTTTTAAGCTCACGGTCAGGCCACTCCTTCATTCCAGTGCAATTTTTGGCGCAGGGTGTCAAAGTAGGACCAACCTTTTGGATGCAAAAACCGGACGTGATGTTTCGAGCGCGTCACCACGATGCGGTCACCGTGCAGCAGCGACGCCAGCGATTGCATGTCGAAGCTGGCGCTGGCATCTCGTCCTGCTACTATTTCGATAGCAATCTCCGCAGCATTGGCAAGGACTATCGGCCTATTTGACAATGTATGTGGTGCGATCGGCACCAGCACCCAGCCCGGAATGGACGGGTGCAACAGAGGCCCCCCGGCTGACAGCGAATAAGCGGTAGAGCCGGTAGGCGTAGCAATGATCAAGCCATCGGCTCGCTGGTTCGCCACAAAATGACCGTCCACCTCAACTCGTAACTCCACCATGCCCGAGGTGGCGCCACGGTTCACCACCACATCGTTCATGGCCAGCGCGTCAAATACACAGTGCCCATCGCGCATCACCCTGGCATGTATCAGGCTACGATGGTCTTCTTCAAACTCGCCTCGCAGCATCGGTGCCAGCGTGGACGCGTAATTGTCAAACGGGATGTCGGTGATAAACCCCAATCGCCCTTGATTAATACCGATCAGAGGCACGCCAAAATGGGCCAGCTGGCGGCCGATGCCCAGCATGGTGCCGTCGCCGCCCACCACCAGCCCCAGATCACATTGCGCCCCAATGGCGGGGACATTCAATACCGGATAACCGGAAATTCCCATGTTGTGCGCCGTGTCATGCTCAAAAACAACCTCACAACCCTGGGCATGCAAAAAATGGGCAATATCCTCCAGCGCACTGCGTGATAACGCACTCGAAGCGCCCGATGCCACCGTCTGGTATTTGCCAATCAGGGCAACATGCCGGAATTTAGATTTCATTCTCAAATTACATCACTAAAATGCCCTGATGCTGGATGACCGTGCCAAGTTGTTATTGAAAGCGCTGGTTGAGCGCTACATCGCCGATGGGCAGCCGGTGGGCTCGCGCACGCTCTCAAAAGCCTCGGGACTGGACTTGTCGCCCGCCACCATCCGCAATGTCATGTCCGATCTGGAAGAACTGGGACTGATTGCCAGCCCGCACACTTCGGCCGGGCGCATCCCGACGGCGCGCGGTTACCGCTTGTTCGTCGACACCATGCTGACGGTGCGGCAAGGGCAGTTTGCCGCGCACAGTCTGGCGCCGGACCAGCCGCAAAAAGTGATTTCCAACGCGGCCAACCTGCTTTCCAGCCTGTCCCAGTTTGTTGGCGTGGTCATTGCGCCGCGCCGCTCTTCCGTTTTTCGTCACATCGAGTTTTTGCGACTGTCGGAGCGGCGTTTGCTGGTCATCATTGTTTCGCCTGAAGGCGACGTGCAAAACCGCGTGATTTTTACCGAGGTGGATTATTCGCAAACCCAGCTGGTTGAGGCGGCCAACTACCTGAACAGCAATTACGTGGGACTGGCAATCGAGCAGGTTCGCGAACGGCTGAAAAACGAGGTTGAATCGCTCCGCTCGGAAATTGCCAGTCTGATGCAGGCGGCTGTGGCCGTCAGTTCTGACGCCATTTCAGAGACGCAGGACGAAGTGGTTATTTCAGGCGAGCGAAACCTGCTGGCCGTCACCGATTTTTCCAATGACATGGGTCACCTGCGGCGTGCTTTCGAGCTCTTTGAGCAAAAAGCGCAACTCATGCGCTTGCTGGATATCGCCGGCCAGGCGGAGGGCGTGCGCATTTTTATTGGCGGGGAAAGCCAGGTGGTGCCGTTCGAAGATTTGTCCATCGTTAGTGCGCCTTACGAGGTGGATGGCCAAGTAGTCGGCACCCTGGGTGTCATCGGTCCGACGCGCATGGCCTATGACCGGATGATCCAGATTGTGGACATTACGTCGAAATTAGTCAGCAACGCACTGAGCTACCACAAGTAGGCCTTTACAATCCGTAGTTCGGTTGGGGCGTTAGCTCAGTTGGTTAGAGCAGAGGACTCATAATCCTTTGGTCCACAGTTCAAGTCTGTGACGCCCTACCAATGAAAGTGGTGTTATAATTTGAAGCTTAGCGGCTGTAGCTCAGTTGGATAGAGTACTTGGCTACGAACCAAGGGGTCGTGGGTTCAATTCCTGCCAGCCGCACCATATGAATCAAGGACTTAGCGTCGAAAGGCGCTAAGTCCTTTCTTCTTTGTGGCGTTCAAACGAGTTCTGGTTACCGTTCCGTTACCGTTTCTCTAAATCTAAGACTAGACGTGTTTGAGCCGCGTTGGACAGTCTCAGCACTTTCTCTTTCAATTTCCCTGGTTGTTGATCAAACGATGTCGCTGGTTTTGTCCAGTCCTGGTCAAATAGTCTTCAGACTGACAATCAATTCAAGCGTCACCGACAACACCCGAACCATTGCAGCAGTCAGCCACCTTGCAAAATTGGGCTGCCATTTGCAGTCGTTCAGTCACCCAACTTGAAGGGGTGGCTTTAACTTCGGTTGTGCAACCCCAATGACTCTTGACGACCAGTTGCAGACGTTCACAGATGACCGCCTTGTCGATTTCCATCTTTAATTATCGGCCTACTGAACAGAGCGGTCTTCATCAAATTACGCCCTAGGAAAAAGGTAGCTCTGCTGGATGGCAAAATAGGCCCAAACAAGTAGGGAGGAGCGAAAGAATGAAGTGGATAACCGCACTTAATCTGGACCAGTGGGCAGCCACGATCCAGGCTCGGACAGTTTTCCCTGGCCTCATCGCTGATCTGATTCGGGCATCTGCCTCTGAAATATCAGGAATACGCTTTCCCAGTGGAGATAAGGGTCAAGTGAGGGGGTTTGATGGCTTTCTCGAGGCCGTTGGAGTGCCGCCGTTCGTGCCTGACGGAAACTCGATATGGGAATTTGGCGTAACTGAAGGCGCCGCAGGCAAAGCCGAAACCGATTATGCGAAGAGAACCAAAGAGGTTGTCGCTGCGGTGCGGGCAAATACAACCTTTGTGTTCGTCTCGCCTAGGACATGGGACCACCCGAATAAAAAGATCACGGACTGGGTTAAGGCGAAACGGGATCTAGGCCAATGGAAGGGTGTCGAATACTTTGATGGCGTACAAGTCGAAACCTGGTTAAGTGCTCACCCGGCTGTCTCTTCGCGCTATGCGAAGTATGAGATGAAAGTCATGCCTCAACTCGGCGTATATAGCATTGAAGAATTCTGGCAGGAGTATTCAAGTCGTTTTGCACCAGCTCTTGTAGAAGATATTCTTTTAGCAGGGCGAGAAGCCCAGGCAAAAAATTTGTTGCAACAACTTGCAGATAGATGCAACCGGTTGCCGTTTGCGGCCGATTCACCCGATGAGGTTATTGCCTTTGCTGTTGCTGCGATTCGGCGTGCTGATCCAGCAGTCAGACTTTATCTGGAGGCACGTGCACTTGTCGTCGAAACGGAAGATACCGTGCGACAGCTTGTCAACACAAAGGGGCTTATTTTCCTACCTAGGAGGCAGGCTCGCCTTCAAGCAGGGTTGCTTTCACAGTACGGCCCTACTGTTGTGAGTGCAGGAGCAGACGAGCAACGTGGATCACATGAAGTTCTCGCCAGACCCAGCAGCACTGCTCTTGGAAAGGCGTTGGTTTCAATGGGCTATTCGGAGGCTGAAGGCTACGATTTGGCCCGACGATGTGGGCGGAGTTTGGCTGTCCTGGCACGTCGAATTCCCAGTGGCACGGCAGAGCGACCCGAGTGGATTCAACATGCCTCAGCACTTTTGCCAGCGCTGTTGGCGGGTGCATGGAAGAACTCGGAAACGGCAGATAAGGCAATTATGTGTGCCCTGGGTGGGCAAGATGATTACGAGGCCGTTGAGGCTCCGTTGCGTCCATTGACAAAGCTGAAGGATCCACCGGTAGATAGGGTACAGGACGTTTGGACGATGAGAGCATCGGTTGATGCGTTCATAAACTTGGCTCACTTGATAGGGGAAGAGCATCTCCGTCGATTCGCCGAGACTGCGAAAAAGGTGTTCTCAGAAATTACACCGACACCCAAGGCTGACGAGGTGTTCAGACCTTCGGCGAATCGTGATGACGCGCACAGCAGGTGGTTGCGCGAAGGGATGATGACAACACTGTTACATATGGCTGCATTGCATGAGCAGGCTGACTTCACGGTTCAGGGTGGGACACCTCAGGAATATGTGAACCGCATAGTGCGGGATCTACCAGGTCTCTCAAGCGACTATCGTTTGATGTCTAGCCTGAAAGACAACCTTGCACTGCTGGCGGAGGCAGCTCCCATCCCTTTTCTTGATGCCCTCGAGAGTTTGCTTGAGGGCGACGCCGCGGCTATTCGGCCAATTTTCGAGGAGCAAAACGGTTTACTGATGTCACACAGCTCGCATCCTGAGCTGCTGTGGGCGCTGGAAACATTGGCATGGGATCCGGACGTTCTTCTACGCACCTCACTATGTCTTGCCCGACTTGCGGCAATTGATCCTGGCGGGTCATTATCAAATCGACCAATCAATAGTCTCCGCGAGATCTTTCTGACTTGGTCGCCTAATACATCAGCCAACGCTCAGCAGCGGCTTGGTGTACTTAACCTTGTTGTGCATGTTGAACCAAGCATCGCTTGGTCGCTGCTTGAAAAGCTACTTCCCAAGCACTACGATAGTTCAAGCTCTACTCAGAAGCCGAAGTTTCGTGAGTCCGCTGGAGCGAATGCAGAAGTGCTTACCTATGGCGCCATCTGGGAGGCGCAATCTGCCATTATTGGGCTTGCAATAAAGCATGCCGATGACAACGCAGAGAGATGGGAAACACTTATCAGTGCGATGAATCAGTTTCAGCCCGAGCCCTTCGGACGGACGCTAGAAGCCCTTGACAAGTTCCTTGGGTCTCAGCCGGTTCAGAGCAGATTTCCCGTTTGGGACAAGTTAAGAAAAGAGGTCAACCGCCATCGAGCCTTTGCAAGCACTGAGTGGGCTCTAAACGCAGATGTTCTCGCTCGAGTCGACGCGGTGGTGACCAAATATCGACCGGATGATCCTCTATTACAGAGGTCATGGCTTTTTGACGACTGGATGCCAGACTTGCCAGAGAAGGTTGAGCAATTGGATGATCCTCTTGCTGCGGTGGAGCCTGCTCGAGTTCGGGCACTTCGCGAAATCCTGAACGAACTTGGGATCAAGGGAATTGTGGCACTGGCCCAGACGGCGAAGCTGCCTCAACTCGTGGCGGGCTCATTGAGTAAATTGGAGTTGTCATACGACCACATGGTGGAATTATTGCTTATGGCAATTAATGCAGGGGATAACCTTGATCCCCTTTCTGCAGCGGTGGTTGGCGAAGGAATTGCGCGGTTTGACGGCGTTTGGATTGACAGGTTGCGAGTGATTGCTACAGAGTCAAATTTAGATCCTGAGCGTATGGCTAGACTTCTACTTGCAACAGAAGAGAATCGAAAAACGTGGGAGCTCGTGCAAAGTTTTGGTGTGGCAATTGAAGATGCGTACTGGAAAGTGAAGCACTCATTCTCCATTAATGGCCCAGCAGAGGATTTAGTCTTTGCTGCCGAAAAGTATCTTTCGCAGGGGAGACCGATGGGGGCCATTGAGTCGCTGCACCGGCAGCTCTCTGAGGTTCCTTCTCAGGTCTTATTCCGACTCCTTGATGCCGCCGTTTCCGAAATCAATCAATCGCAAGGCGCTCGTGGGACGATGACAAGTTTCTATATCGAACGAGTGTTTGACGAGCTGGAAGGGCGCGATGACGTAATCGCTGAGAATTTAGCCAAAAGAGAATTTGCATATCTCCCTTGTTTCCACAACCGGAAGAGACCTCTGACGTTGCATCGCCTGATGCTCCAAAACGCGAACACATACATGTCAGTTCTCTCATCTGTCTTTAAGGCCGCAAATGCAGAAGCGCAGGAGGTTTCTGTCGATGCTAGGCTTCACGCAACGGCAGCTTATGAACTCCTCAGTAGTTTGCACATCGTTCCTGGGCAGCACGAAGAAGATGTGGACCAAACTTTGCTCAGCGCGTGGTGCAATGAAGTTCGGCGGCTGTCAGAAAGCATGGATCGAAAGGTTATTACTGATTTGCACATTGGGCATTTGTTAGCGCATGCTCCTGCTAGTGCTGTCGACAGGGCATGGCCCCACGAATCGGTGAGAAGCGTAATTGATCAACTTGCATCAGCTGATATAGAGCGAGGAGTGATTACTGAACGGTTCAACATGCGAGGCGTCTACAGCAAGGCATTGGATGAAGGGGGGCAACAAGAGCGAGATCTTGCCAAGCAAGCTCATGACTGGGCAGATGCTATGCCTGGATTCCCCAGGACTGCGGCGATGCTTGTCCGGATTGCCGAAGGGTGGCTGCTCGAAGCAAAGCAGGCTGATGTTGCGGCAGATAAAGAGGCATTGCGCTGGTAGCTCAATGTTGTCGCCATATTCTTCCTGCACTTAATTCATATTTTCTTTGTGAAGTTGGTGGCCAACAGGGAATGACAGTTATTGGGCCTCCTAATCACTCGATTCATTGTCTGGGTTGGGCACCAAGCGGGTGTCCATTGGCCGGGTATCCAGCACCTCGTTTACTTGAATTTATGAAGGTTCATACCGGTCCGTCGTGACCGACTGCAATTGGCCCTTGGTACGACTACAAAATAGGGCGCTTGACCCAAGTGTGGAAAGCACCGGACTGACGGATCCTGCATACTGGAATACGCGCAACTTGGCATATTTTGTCCAATCTAGAAATTTTCAGCCACATATCACCACCATGAAGTTGAAGAGCATTCATTTGATTAACCACCCAATGCCCTCCAGATTAGGTTGTGGCACTCGTTATTCACGACCAAAATCAATGCTGATGTGGTTCAAGTCTTCCAGTTCAACGAATTTTTTGCCTGACTGAGATATTTGTAAGGTGCCAAATACCAGAACACAGGCACCGGCCAACTGTCTGTTGTCGCTGATGCCAAAACGCTGGAACAGCTCAGCCACAAACTGCACTGGTATACAAATTCCCGGACTGGTGTAACCCCCTGAGTTCAACCAGAGCGTGTTCGGTCGAACAAAATGGGCGGACACAAGCTGTCCAAAAAAACCATGGCCCTGGCGCGGGCCTTTATGCCGCTATTTCGCTTTTCATCCAGACGAGAGACTGGTTTTCTTTCTCTCATACCTCATCCATCCACAACCTAAATCAGGAGTTTTAAAAATGACCATGACTTGTCCTCAATGCCAAAGTGATCGAATTGGCACTAAAAACCTCGCCAAGAAAACCGGTGGCACCCTCGGAACCGTGGCCGGTGCTGCCAGTGGCGCCGCTGGCGCCATGGGCGGTGCCGAACTGGGCGCTGCGGCCGGATGGGTCGCAGGCCCGGTCGGTGCCCTCTTTGGTGGTGTCGCGGGCGCCATTCTGGGTGGCCTATTCGGTGGTGCTGCTGGCGGCGCTGTCGGCGCACGCCTGGGTGAAGTTGTCGATGACAATGTCCTCGACAACTGCCAGTGCCTGCAATGCGGCTACAGCTTCAGCCTGAAACGGATCTGATTCCTTTCATTCACTGACTTTTGAAATAGCAGGTTCACCTGCTGGGTGCTGGTCACGCTGACCGACATCACCCTGATTTGCCTGGCGCATATCGCCTTACCGACATTCAAATCAACGTCGGCACCCCTCGCGTAGTTTTCTTTTATTTCCCTTTCCTTTTAATCAACCCCAAGCACGGGCTTGAGCACTGCTGTATCAACCCAGCGGCTTTGTCACGTGCGTCCTCAAAGAAAGAAGTCCTCAATGGCACACCTCATCAACACAATGGCCTATACCGGCGAAACCCCTTGGCATCAACTGGGCAATCAACTGCCCGCCAAACAGTCCATCGACGTCTGGGCCAAAGAAGCTGGCATGGACTGGAATATCTGCGAAACCCCGGTGCGTTACCTGGCCGACCAGATTGGCTCACTCGGTTCCATCATGTCGTTCAATGATCAGAAAGTGCTGTACCGCAGCGACACCAAGGCGGCGCTGTCCGTCGTTTCTGGCCGCTACCAGGTGGTGCAGCCCAAAGCGGTGCTGGAGTTTTACCGGGATCTGACAGAAATCTCCGGCTTTGAACTCGAAACCGCTGGCGTCTTGAAGGAAGGCAAGAAGTTCTGGGCGCTGGCTAAAACTGGCAAGGAAGCCACCCTCAAAGGCAATGATGTCGTCAAGGGTTACATCCTGCTGGCCACCTCTTGCGACGGCACCTTGGCCACCACCGCGACCCCAACCACCGTTCGCGTGGTTTGCAACAACACCCTGGCCATCGCCTTGAACGGTGCCAGCAGCGCCATCAAGGTGCCGCACAGCACCAGCTTTGATCCGCAAGCGGTGAAGAAGCAACTCGGCATTGCTGTCTCGCAGTGGGACAGTTTCATGTACCGCATGAAAACCCTGTCCGAGCGCAAAGTTAAATCGCACGAAAGCATGAACTATTTCCTCAAAGTCCTGTGCCAGACCGACAGTCATGTCGATCCGGCACTGGGCTTGATGAATGAGCGCGCCTTGAAGAAAGTGCAAGCCTTGTACGAAGGGCAGGGCCATGGTTCGGAACTGGCTTCGGCTGAAG